>Ga0102963_1000218_pt1 | contig 24742 bp, 43 predicted proteins | sample SalPon2_C_H2O_MG_2_FD_84522 | JGI IMG/M metagenome (GOLD analysis project Ga0102963, IMG submission 84522) | Salt pond water microbial communities from South San Francisco under conditions of wetland restoration - Salt Pond MetaG SF2_C_H2O_MG | ecosystem: Environmental > Aquatic > Non-marine... | reverse complement strand
TGCGTCTATGGTCGTGTCATCTGTGAAAGTCTTTTGACCCGCTATAGATTGATTAGTCGTTAAATCCACAAAGTTTTGGGTCGCTGAGCCAGTACCACCATTAGCAAGCGGTAGAACGCCAGTGACATCCGTTGTTAAATCTAAAAGCTGAGATACTATATCGCCAGAGCTATCAATGTATGCTGGTCTGTCAGCCGTTAAGCTGTCAAAGTTTGCACCTGCTTTAAAGTAGAGCTTTTGATTTACCGTTCTGTTTGACGTGTTAAGTTGTGAATAAACTAACGTGTGAAATAGTAGTGTGAATAACAGAATAAAATATTTCATTATGCAAAGTTCCTTTCTAATTCAATAAAACGGTCAGCGTCAGAGTCATAAATAAGTTTAAGAATATAATACTCAGCAAGAACAGCATCGCCATTTAAAATGCACCCACCTGCTGCATCGTTATTTGCTAAGGTAAGTGTATTAGTCGAGTCAGTACCTTGTAAAATTATAATCGATCTATCTGGCAACGTTCCAGTGAACGGAGTAGTTGACGCAGATTGTGCACCGCTATCTCCGCTAACTTTTAAATGCTGAAAAGAAACGTTTTGCACAGTAATTTGCCCTGCCGATGCGATAGCTTGATTGGAGCTTGACTCAATCGTCACGCTTGTCGTTGGTGCTGCTGCTTGAGAAAAGCCGTCAGTAAAATCTAAAATTCTAGCCATAAATAGCCCTCTTATTTTCCCATAATTCAAAGCTGTGCGGGTTATTGGTATCGTTACTTATTGTACCGTCTACTTCAAAAAATAAATCGTTGTTTTTGACCCAGCTCATAAATGAGTCAGGCGAGTAAGTATAACCACTAGCTGACATTTCCAATGTATAAGTTCCCGCTCTTAACGGGATGTCATTAGTAAACTCTAACGCTTTGTGTAGATAGGCATAAGTATTTGATGTGCTTAAGTCTGATTGAATATCTGCGCTTGTGAACGAAAGGCTTCCCAAAACATTGGATCCGCTTTTAATTGAAAAAGTAAATGTTCCACTAGGTGCAGCATACATGCACACAAACGGTCTTAAGGCTGAAATTTGGTAAACACGCGAGCCTGCAAGCGTAAAATCTTGCTCAAGTGTTGTTTTTAACTCTTCCACCAAAAGTACAGTCATTTTATTTGCTCGATTCTTATCATTCTTTTTTCAAGGTTTTTAAATCTTTCGTTTACAGTCTTTGCATACTCGTTGTGATCTGATCTAGTCCAGCGATCTAACGCGTTTTGCTTTATTTCAAGCTGCATAAATTTAATTTGCTCTTTTAAATCTTTGATTTGAATTGACAAAAATGACAATTCTTTGACAAAAAGTTCACTAGATTTGTCGTTGTTATAAATCATTGCGAAAGTACCAATAAGAAAAGCGACTGCAATGGTCGCAATCCCTTGAAGAAAAATGTTTCTACTTTCACGCACATTCATTTCTGTTCCTCTAATCTAAAAGACGTTGAATAAAAACCACCGAGACTTAGGACGATGTCAGGGACGCGAGTAAAGCGATAAATCCCGCCATATCGGTCAGCGTCATTGATAACTGAATCAAGGTTTTTAACTCGAACCCAAAAAGGGTTAACGGTCCTTGCGTAGTCATAAAAAGCCTCAAAATTCGCAACCTCGGTTTTATTCATGTTCTCGTAATTAACGTTTTCAATTTTCTTTTTCTGAGTAATATCGTCGATAAAAACCTGACCATATTCTGTTTGTCGAGTCTCAACCAAATCATCAACTTTAAATCTTATGCCGCTGTTTACACCGGTTGTTGTTATGTCCATTTTAGGACCAATAAAAACATTTGCAAGCTCGCAGTAACCGAGTGAACTGGTTATAACAAGTCTCCAGTAACGATAAGATTGCGTGCTTGATAGCTCGGTGATTCCTGTTCCATAAGTTGAATCAAAGCTAAAAGACTGTGTAAATGCTGGCGTCCCCCATGTGTTGGCTGTGTTGGCTTCTATTGTAATCGCGGTAAAACCAAAGCCAGTTTGCCAGTTTGGTGCAATGCAAACCGCGTCGACGTTTTCGGCTGAACCAAAATCAAAAACAACGTTGTCTGAGTTTGACGTTGAACGATAAATCTTTGTTCTTCTGTCGTCCTTAATATTGCTCGCAGGATATTGGGCGTTTTCTGTTGACGCTGTTATGGTCGCAGTTTTTGCCAAATTATTGTAATAATAAACTAAACTCATTAAGCACTAAACCCTTGTTGTCGTTGATCTCTGACCGCTCGCGCAATTTCTCGCCCATCTATTTCGATAACAATATCACCGCCCATGCCGCCGCCGTTTATTCCATTAAAAAGATTGGCCTGTTGGTCAGCGTTTAAAATCATTTCACCATCACGCGCTGTAATAGTTCTATTGTCACCACCCGTTGTGGCGCCACCACCAACAACACCACCATCGGCGAACCCTTGAAGTGTTGTCGCTGCAATTGTGGCAAGGGCAATGCCGCCTGCAATGTTTTGTCTCAAAACGACCGGCTCTGCAAACGTTCCAAGTTGCGCCCTTGCAAGCATGTTTGCTCTTTGGGTGTCTATAACGACTTGCGCAGCCGCAGCCGCTTTACTAATGAGAAATGCTGCTTTTGTCTCTTTTCCTGAAACCGCCGTTATCAATCCCGCTGCATTTGAGGCAATATTTATTTCGGCTTGTTTGTTTGCGAAATACGCTTGCTTGGCTTGTTCATCCAGTTTTTTCTTTTTTTCAGCCGCTTCCTTGTCTGCTTTTTCTTTTTTCTTGTTTGCATCTAAGTCGCGCTTAAGTTGCTCGCCCTTAAACTTCATATCTAGTTCAGCGAGCTTCTCTTTTGTTTTGGCTTCTTGTGCAACCTTTTCCTCGTCCTGCAATAGCTTAATTTCTTTTTCCAAGGCGTACTCTTCTTGTCGAGTAGCTAAGTCCATTTCTCGACCTTCTTTCATTGCCTCGTGTTGAAGCCTTGCAAGTTCGCCTTCTTTTGCAATCCTTTCCTTTTCTAGTGCTAGTAGCGTTTCGTTTTGCTGTTTTTTAAATTCAATAACTCTTGGGTCTGGCTTTGGTGGCTCTGGTGGGCGTGGCGGTCCAACAAACGCATCATCACTTTTTGCCGCCTCTTCTTTTTTGCGCTTCTGCTCATCAAGAATTTTGTTTATTTCTTGAAGCCGATCTTTCATGCCCTCAAGTCTCGCCTCTTCACTCGGTGGTAAATAGCTTAACCCTTCAAGGTGTTTAATTGATTTACCAAGCTTTTCAGCTTCCTTTCCCATGTCGGCAAGTTCTTGCGCTTTTTCCTCTGGCGTTTCTTCTAACGCCTCGTTAAAACTTTTAAGAGCCGACGTTGCAAGGTCGATGGCAGGACTTAACCACTTGCCAAATATATTACTGACCTTTTGCGTAGCCTCTGCCCATTGTTGTGAAAACGTGTTGGCATTTACTTCCGCTGCTTGCGTTAGTGCGTCAGTATTTTTCTTAATATCTGCAATGTTGCTCGCAAGTTTTTGTGAATTTTTACCAGTTAGCGCAAAGACTGCGTTAACCGCTTCCGTTCTACCTAAGAGTTCTTGCAGCACAAGCTCGTTGCCGCCTGTCGCTGTATTTAAATCCTCTAGGAATTTAGTTAAGCCTTTAGTTCTAAGGGCTGTTAGTGAGAATGCTTCCCCGACTTCTTTTCCAAATTTTTTGCCCGCATCGCCAGACTTTTTGAATAATGCAGAAAATAAAGCCTGTAATTGAGTTACGCGCTGCCCTGTTGATAAACCCTGAACGGTCATGGTTGCAAGCGCCCCGCCTAGATCTTCCAGTGAAACCCCGAGCCTTTCGGCTGACGGTAAAACCTGACCCATCGTTGTCGATAATTCTTGAATGTTTGTTTTACCAAGCTTCACGGTTGCAAAAAGAGTGTTCGCCGCTTGATCTGTGTTTATATTTTCCTGACCGTAGACGTTAACAATATCAGTCAAAACATCAACCGAGTCCGTTAAGTCTGCGAGACCACCAAGGGCAAGTTTATTTGCGCTATCAAGTAGTTTAACAGCCGCCGCGCCTTCTGCTGCGCCTGACGATATTACCTGATAAAATGATTCTGCTTGTTTTGTTTGTGTGGTTCCGTAGTTACCCGACAAGTCGCTTAGGGCATCAACTAAATCCTCGTTGAGCCTTTTTGATTCGGGTAGTAGGGTGTTAACTTCCGCAATTGCTTTTTCAAACTCAACCGCTGCGTCAGCCGCCCTGATAAAAGTATCCGAGACAAGCGTTAAGGCTTTACCCGCTAAGTCAGCCGCAAGGTTGCCCGCAAATGAAGCAACTGCGCCGTCTAGTTTTTTAAATGATTTTGCTGAATCTTTTGCGGTGTCGTCAATCTCTTTGGTGAGTCTATCTAAGGCTTTAAGTGCCTTTCTTTCTTCGAGAGTAATTTCAATTTTAACTTCGTTTGCCATTGCGGTTTACTCTTTCCCTTTTTTTTCTTTCGTGCTCATTCTTAGTATAAATTAATGAGCCAATAATATCCATGAACTGAACAAACCTATTTGGCATTTGCATTATATCACTTGAGTAAATCGTTCTGCCTCTTTCATACTCATGATATAAACTTATAAGGTTTGAAAAATACGAGTTTTTAAGATTGGTCGGGCATGTGTGAAAGTTGAACTTGTCTGGACTTCCTTCGTATTGCCAATAAGCAACCACGTTTTCAACAACCCCATAACAGCCGCGATCTTTTCTGTATTTTTCTTTCCTATCGCCCTCTAGTCTTGAAGCGCAGTTCTCGCACTTTAAATTGTTATTGGCCTGATAAAGAAACGTGGCAATTAGTTGCTTTTCTTCGCTTGCGGTCACTTCACTAATATTATAAAGCTTGTCGCAAACAGCAATTAAAGCGGGGTGTATTTCGCCGCCGACTAATTGCCTTTCTGCTTTTTTGAGACAACCTCTAGCTCAACACCTTCTGTTAAAAGCTTGTCAGGGAGTCCGTTGTGAATCTCGTAACAAGCACTCAGCATTGGAATAGATTGATCTAAATAAAGCAACTCACTAATGCACTCGTCTGTTAAATTACCGCTTGAATCAAACTCAAGCTCGTAATCCTCGACACCGTCAATGTCTTTAACGCCGTATTTAAGCATGAGAGTTTGTGTTTTAAACATGTCGACACGGTTTACCCCTGCCTTAGTTGTAATACACTCACTCATTTCCATTTTTTGTTCATAAGTAAAAGGGGCGAGGGTGAAAGTAACCTCGCCGACCTTAAACTTAATTCTGTCTGTTCTTTTTAAAATTTTAGCCAAGTTTGCCTCTCTCGCTATTAAATGAACCCTAGAAAAATTGAATCAGAACCGCTTGAACGGTGCGCTCTAATCGCTAGGTTTTCTGAAATAATCCCGTCGTTGTCTGCAACAGGAGATTCGATAATTTTCCCTTGAGGTATCCAGATTGCCACAACGTTTTGAAACTCGCCCGCTGTTCCGCTTGGGTTGTAAGCGTAAGCGAAAAATGAAACATCATCGTTGTCATTAAACTTATCCCAAGTTTTAGTTAGGTCTGAATCATCAAGGTACGGGTTAACATTCACAGAAGTTTGCTGATTTGTTAAGCGTGAAGCAACGCGGCCATTGGCGTCGCAGGCATCTTGAATATATGAAATTGTGTTTTCAATATTTAAACCAAGCTCTGTGTAAGACATTTTGTTCCCGTCGACCCACATACATGCTGAAAGTGCCACTGGCGGTAATGCATCACTAAAAGCTGGTGTCTCAGTTGCGTCAGCGTCAACACGCTCTAATGATAACCCTTGTACTGAAAAGTTAGCCGTTGGTACTTGACCGACCGCCCAATTCTCTAAACTCATTGAGGCTGATCTAAGCCCTGCAACTTGCTGTTGAATTGCTTGCGAGCCTAGGTTGTGTTCGGCTGAAAACGAGATTGAGTTGGCTGTGTCTGAGTAATAAGTTGTAACTTGAGCACAAACAACACCGTCGGCAGGCGCACCGTTTTCCAATGCAAAAGGGAAAGTAATACTTGTAGCGTCAGCCGCAGAAACGGGTCTGACTTCGTAGGCGCCACTGGATTTTACCAAGACCAAATCTCCGACCGCGAAATCATGCGAGGCAAAATTAATTACAGTTGAAGTATGCCCTGTCGAACTTGTTTGATCTGTTGTAACTTGTCTTTTACCACCTAAAAGCGATCTTAAAAGAACATCCATTGATTGAGGCGCATCGCCTTCTGTAGCATTTGCTTTAAACTCTACTGGAATTGTGCCAGTAACGTCCGAAACGCCCACCCTTGCGGCTTCTTGCTCGATCGTATCTGTGAGCAAGTCCCTTTCCAAAATTTCGCGCTGCTTATTCAGCTCAGCCCCCTCTGCTAAAACCTCAATGTATTCCGAACCGTCGCCCGCGCTGACCGCGTCATAAACCCCTTCGCTCGCCTCGGCTACTAGCGCGAGAGTTGATTCATTCTTTACAACACCGATTGCCATAATATCTCCTTAGTCTACCGTGTTTCTGTATTTGATAATAAAGTCTGCACTAAGTGAGACTATTTTGTTTTCTTCGTTTATTTCTGGTTCTGCAATAGAGTCTAGGTTGACTACTAAAACGATGCTCGGTAGCCCCGCCTTGTTCAAGTGCATAGCCTTAATAACCTCGTCCATTTTATTGTAAAGTGTTTTTACCCTTGTTTGCAATGTCGCGTCGTTCTGCGCGTTCGATTCGTAACCAAGCACAAGATCAACGGTAAAGGTGTGGTCAACAGTGTAAACGTTTGTTATTCCACTTGTAACACTTGCCTCTTTTGGTCTAACGCCAAACCTTTTTGAGTTTTTAATGGCATCATTCATTGCAATGTTGTAATTGTATTTGAGCTTGGCGAAACCAGTTTCGTTCTCAACCTCTAGTTCAATTGCGTCTAAAATTTGCTCTACTAAATTACTCATGCTCTATTTATCACCCTTGTTTGGTAATCCTGTTTTTCTTCGTCTGACTGTTTACCGTCGTTGTTTAGATCAATGCTTAAAAAATAAAGGCTATAAGAGTCGTTGAACTCTTTTCTGTAATCCATGTATTTTTGGTAATACTTATCCTCTGGCGAGTCTGAACGCTCATAATAAATCATAGATATTGCAAGCATTGTTGACGCTTGCCCTAGTTGGGATGGGTCCAACAAATCCCAAGCCGTAATTTCTTTAAAATAAAGAACGTTTTCGCCGTTTTCCTCAGTCACATAAACGCCCTTCCCTTGATTTCTAAGTCGCTGCATAATATGGTTACGCGCCGCTTGATGAAAGTTAACAAAAGAGCTTTCGTTTTCTGGATAAAAATCACTGCTAACCAGTGCAGGCTCGCGCTCTGAAATCATGTTGTCATCACTAAAGAGAATGTTTATTCCCTTAATTATCATTTCCGTTGTGTCTGAACCGACCGTAAATTCATACCAAAAAAGCTCTGTTGAGTTTATTGTTGTTTTTGCTTCGTCTGTCAGGTTTCTGTCAAAACTTATAAACCCAGAACGGGTAAAAGCATTGGTTTCTTCATGTAGGTTTGTGACCGCTGTAAAACTTGAGCCGTTGTAATATTTAACGCTTAATGTTGTGCTTGTGCTTGAAGCTTCGTCAAGTTGAACATAAATCTGATTAATAGGCTTTCTAAAGCCGATGTAAATAGCCTCACTAGACGCGAGCGTTATCGTTGCAGAATCTCTTAGGTAGCTAAATAACTCGTCAGAATAATCCGTGTACGTTGAAACACCGTCGTAATATTGAATAGTGAGTTTTTCGTTTAGTCCGATCATTCTTTATCGCCTACCTGTTTCTGCCCGTTAAGGTGCTATCTTCATTCCCCAAGGTCTATCTTCCCGCCGTTTTTTCGTGCATATTCTAAAACGTCAATTTCATAAAGAGCCATGTACCCGCCCTTATGATCTAATTTAATTTGGTAATCAAAATAAAAACCATGTTTCCCGTTATTATCCAGCATTAACTGAACTAAATCAGAGTATTTTTTAGCAGTTAATCGGAGTTTAACTTGAGTTAAATTTTTTTCCATAAATAAAAAAGGGGGGCCGAAACCCCCCTCGTTAACTATTAAGTCTCAGTTGTGTGAACAGTTCTTTTACCACCGTCAAGGACTTCAAAACCTGCAATATAATCTAGTGAATATCTCATCGCTAGGTTGCTAAGGTCTTTATCCATGTCAAGTTCAGTAGGTTGCTGAACAGCGTAACCAACCGCGCTTGGGTGCCATGTAACCACTTCTGCAGAAAATACATTAGAAACAACAACTTTCATTCCGAATAATTTTCCGATTTCACCGTTAACAAGACCTTCGCTTGAACCGTATTTCTCAGCGTGAATAAAATCTGAGATAGCAAGCATATCTTTTTCTTTGTCTGGACCAATACCCATGTAACACTCACGCGGGTCAATGTTTTGAACCATAAGAAGACGACGAGCTTCAAGAACGTCAACCAATTCAAGGTCGTTGTTTGAGGTGTCGTTGAACTTGATTTCATGATCTGGCGCAGACGCAGACGCTAAAGCAAGTTCAGTTTTAATTTTATTGTCCATGTCTAAAGCAAGTGCCTTAGTCGCCTTCATGATTTGATCTTCAACAATTGCTGGAACAGCCTGCTTGTTAGCGATCTTTTCAATTAGGAATTGGATAACTCTGTGTTGGTCAAGTGTGATTGTATCACTCGCGTACGTCACAATTTGAGAGTCAACCGAAGTATTCTCTGATTTGTCGCCAACGGTGAAACCACCCGAACGAGGAACTTTAATCGAGTTTGTTCCTTTAGTTGCCAGATAAGAATAATCAGTAACTAGAGGTAAAAGTTTTGATTCCTGAATAAGGAATTTTTGAATCAGATTTGAGACATTGGATAATGCCGCTGCGCTTGATTCTGTTACGCCAAATAATGCGTCAGCCATAGTATTTCTCCTTGTTAGCTAAATAGTCCCTTAATGGACGCTGAAAACTTTTCTTTGTCTGATAAAGGTTTCTCTGGTGGCAGGTCGGTCGGTGTTCGATTTATTTGCTTCTTAACACCTTGCGCACTAAAGAAGTGTGGTTTTGATTCTCTCATTACCTTAACAGCTTCCTTGATGCTTTCCTCATCTACTTCCATTGAGTCTTCATCATAATGCACCATGTCTTTTACCTTAGGGTGCATGACCAGATCATCAACGTCTACTGCATCTTTCGCGTGTTTGCTCAACAACAACTTAACATCGCGTTTAATGCGTTCGTTTCGCTCTTTGTTTAGGCTTTGTAACAACTCAGCATTTTTTGATTTCTCAAATTCAAGCTTTTTGTTAACGTCGCCCTCTTTTTCGAGCAATTCATTTTGAAGTTTTTCATACTTCGCTTTCATTTCTTGAAACCTACTCTTATTCCTTTTAGATTCTTCTAACAAGCGAGTGTTAACGTCCTCTTTAGGGTTTTCTTGAGTAATTGTTTCTTGAGATTCAACAGGTTCCTGTTGTGGTGTCTGAACTTCTTCCGACATGATTTACCTCCATTGTAATCGTAAACTAAATTTTTGTCACCTTTGTTTGCGCGCTGCTATTCTCGCCGCTCGCCTTAAATATCTGACTATAGTGTTTTCAATAGATTTTTTAAATCTTTCGCCCCTGTTCGAAGGTAGCAATCTTCTAATAACCTTGCCTCGTCCTGCGCCTAAGCGGTTGTGATAGTCGGCGGGTTTCTTATTTCTAAATCTAAGTACAATTGAACTACTAGTTGAGCTCACTTGTAAAGAATTGAGCATCTTTCCCGATCTTTTCATGTCTACCGGTCGAGTCCTACCCTTTATTCTGGCGTAGCCCTTGGAGTATTTCTTAAAGGTCTTGCCCTGAACAGGCGATTTGCCAGACTCAATTGTATTTCTGACTAAATTCTTTAATTCCTGTTGGTTGCCACGGCTTAGAAATTCCTTCTTTAAAGAAGGCAAAAGCGTTTTAATCGTTAGCGATTTAGTTACTTTTAAGCCCATTAAAGAAATTCCTTAATCTTTTTTGTGAGCTTGCGTTTTATCTTAGGTTTGAAATTGCCGCCTTTTTCTGGAATTATTTGGCGTTTACCAACCTTGCCTTGTAAAGTCGGGTGTCCTTTCATATTGGTGTGATGCCCATAGGCCTTTGCTGCATTTTCAGAATCAAATACGCCGTACTCGATGCCGTCGCGATAATTCTCGTGAAGTAAATTACCTCTAAGCTCACCCGTATCAAACAGGTATGAGCTTGTGCCGTCTTTTAATTTCTTTTTAAACTTACCACCCTGAGCGGGCGAGCGTGATTGGTCGAGTTCCTTATTCACTTCATTGTTTAAAGTGAAACCAACCTCGTCCTTGATGTTCTCTTTTCTTTTTTTAGAGAGCTTCTTATAGGCTTTGTAATCGGACTCATCCAACAGGTCTTTAATCCTGACCCTTGATGTCATCTTCTTCTTGCTGATCGCCAAAATTAATCCTTAAGCTTTTTTGCTCGTTTATTTTTTCAATCTTATTTTGTGCCGCCTCATCACCCATATTTGGGTCAAGAATCATTAATGCTTCGTATTTTTCGATTAAACCAAGTGAAAGTTTTTTCTCGATGATTTCAAGTAGCTCTTTTTCCGACTGTAATGGCCTAGGCTTTTTAAAAATTACGCTCATATCTTCCGACTGATAACGAGGACCGCCAGTTAGCTCATTGAACGCTTTAATAATTTTTAGCAAATGGTTCTCGCATAACTGAAAGCTTTGTTGATTCTCTTCAATGATTTCCGTCGTGTCCATTTGGCTTAAGAGCCGGTCGAGTCCCGATGTAAACTTATTTTGCCCTGAAACCTCGCCGCTCAATCCATGTTCTCTTAGTGTGTTCATGGCGTATTTATCAAAAACCTCTAAAGACTCGGCAATGTTTGGGCTAGGCGTAATATACTCTGCACTTGTCTCTGGCTCGTCTTGTCCAACCTGCGGCAATGGAAGATATACAAAAATACCCTGTTGAGAAATATCGGGAACAGTTTGATCTTGCGGGTGCTTAAGAATAAGTTGTCCAAACGTTTGAACTGAAACGCCTGACATAATAATTGAATACATTGAGTTAAGCGTAATGGTTTGGTCTTTAAGCGGATTAAATGCAGGGCGCTCTCGCTCGTCACCTTCCTGAGAAAAAACCGCTGGAATAATGCCAAGGTCGTTTACACCGTCCTCGTTATCAAGTAATGGCTTTTCTTCAAAGCGATAATCGCCGCCTTGGTTGGATGAAATTTTAACGACCTTATGCTGTTTGTCGGTCCACAACCCAATGTAAAAAGAATCGTCGTCTTCTGGCTCATCCTGTTGCAATAGCTCGAATTGATCGCCGCGAACCTGCACCTCACTCTCAATGTCGCTACCAAAATAAACCGCAAACAATTCAGTCTGACCAAAATCGTTAACAATTCGGGTAAACTGAGAAGGTCTTAACGCTCTTAGCATTGGAACTTGCTCGCCTACTTCGTTCTCATAAAAAGAAAACCACAAACAAGAATAACGAAAGTAATTACGATAGGTATCAAAAAGTCGCCAGTGCCATAATGCCTTCATTTCTTTTAATTGCGCTTGGTAAGCCTTCGACTCAGTGTCATTTGCAAGCACCCTTAAGGGTTCTTCTTTATAGGCCTTTGCCCTTTTGTCGGTAATCTTTGCGGCAAAATTCATCTCACTAACTATGAAATTTTGATAGGTTTTGGGATAAAGTCGCTTAATTTCTTCTTCGACGAAAAACCTTAAATCACCCCTAAGAACTCTCCACTGCCTATCAATTTCTTTTCGGTAGCGGTCTTGCTCTGGGTGGACAAGTGATTCAATGATTCTGGATAACTGGTTTTGATTGTTTAAGTCGTACATTAATAAGCCTGTATTGCCTTGGGTTTCGTTTTGAATGGGTTTATGGTCCTGTAAACTAAGTAGCCTAGTGCATCCGTGATGTGGCCAAGTTCAGGACTAATTAAATCAGGTTTGTTTGTTCCTTCCTTATAACTCAACGTGTTCAGATCACTTCTAGTGTACTTGCAATTCTTGGTAAAAACAATATTACCATGATGTAACTGTGTGTTTACTGCGCTATATCGGTCAACTCTAAATGGGTTATTTGCAGATCTAACCTTAAATCCGTTCTGTTTTAGAATATAATGATCTGATTTGTTTGAGTTTGTCGTCTCTTTTTTACCGGTTGAGTCGGGACAGACATAGTGTCCTGTGCCGTATTTGGCAATAATCTTATTGCACAAGTCCTGAGTGTTTGAGTTTTTTAAGAAAAATTCATCAAAGATCGTCAGCCGCTCGCCGTCTATTTGTCCGACAACGGCAGTCATTGGGTCGATATTAAAATCGATCCCGATCCAAATTGGTCGGTCTTTTTTAATCTCGTAATCATCAATGAGATTCTTTTCGTCGTTAAATGCGTAATAGATAAGCCCTTCGTCTGCGTCGGTGTACTGACCTAGTAGAAAACGCTGGCGCTCTTTTTCGGGCATTGCATTTAATGTTTCTAGGTAGTCCTCGTCGATATTCTCGATATTGTCAGTCGGGTTCATTAAAAGACTGACGTATTTTTTGGGGTCTAATTCTTTTTCTGACTTAGGGTTCCAGAGTTTTTCAAACACCCAATAGGCCCAATGCTTTTTACTGGGCGGGTTCTGGTCGTAATAGGCAACGTTTTTAAGTTCGTTTTTTTGTGCAAGGCGGGTTAATGCCATGTTGACTGAATCAAGGGGTAGTTGTGAGCACTCGTTGAAAAAGATAGTCGAGTATTCCTTCCCTAGAATCTTTTCGGTGCGCTCTTTGTCGTCAAGCCCCGCAATCCAAACCTCTGAGCCGTTGGGTAGTAAATAAAAGTAATCAGACTTATTCGGCCTTGCCCCTAGATTGGGAAAGCAAATATCAAGGACGTTTGGAATTGTTTCGTGCCAGACTGACGTTTTGGCGTGATTGAACTTTAGTCTTACTATCAGGTGTCTTGATTTAACTTTAGCTGCTCGAATGAAGACCCGTCTAACATGGTCAAAAGTTTTGCCTGACCTCGACCCACCGTAAAGCATCAAGTGTTTTAATGATGGAGAACCAGCCAGCTTAGTAGCCTCAACCTGTTTCTTGGTTTTCTTAAACTGCTTCGTCGTCTGCATCAATTTCAATTTTAATTGATTGAGTTTGCTCGACTTCTTGCTTGTCTTTCCAGCCGTGATTGTTCTTTAACATAAACTGTGCGAAGTACGCATTATAGCGATTATTCATGGCGTTTGCAGCGATTAATTTTTCCTGTAATCGTTTTGCAGACTTATAAGCATGGGAAAACTCTTCATGAACTTTTGTCCATTCGAGAATGGTTTCATAAGAAACACCGATCTCCATTGCAAAGCCGATAAGCATTGGAAGCTCTGACGCTTCCTTTTTTGCTCCGACTCTTTCGGTCAACGGTACATTGAAATAATCAATTATCTTTTGGCAATACTCTGGCTTGTACTTGGTTGGTCTACCACCGCTCATTGTGCCACCTCGACAAAAGCGGCCATAACTAATTCTTGACCCGATAACTTTCTTTCTAAAAGACTTGCAATGGTTTCTCGTGACTCACTGCTTAAATCAAGGGTAATTCTTGCGCCGCCGTCAATTGTTGTTGTAATTTTGTTTATTACGCACAGAGCTGTGCCGATTTCTTGGTTTTTCATGGACTTCTCCTTATCGTGACTTCTCACATTTTCAGGATAGTACCATGTATTAATCGGTGTCAAATTTTTGTCAGTTTATGCCGAGTATTTCGTAAAGGAAGCAGATCGCACCCCATAAGGCGAAACCGTAAAGTGTGGTTATTTGAACTATCTCTTTTATTATTGCCATTATTCTCCTGAAACGACGCGCTATGCTTTATGTTATTGCCTTAAAATCTGTTAAAATTTTATAACCAAACATAACGCGCCGTGGATTGGTAACTTGCGAAACAACTTCCCGACAATTCACACACCTAAAGATTAATAAAATGAAGTTGCTCCGCAGTTATTATTATTTACCCTCGTATTTCTTAAAATATTCTCTCGCATGCTTGCCGTTAGCCCAGACATTTGGAATATTTGAAACCTGAACTTGGTCATTTTCTTCCAGTTCTTGCAAGCTCGCCCACTTGTAAAACCTCAAACTCTTTTCACACTCTCTTAAGCGTTCATTAACTTGAAAAAGCTCAATCCCCATGTCGCATATTTTTTTATCATCACGCTGGGCTTTTTCCTCGTATTTCCCTAAGCGTTCGAGTAGTTCGTTGATTTTGGATTGTTGGTGGTTAAATACATCTTTAAAAGTTGTTGAACCTCTTATTGATCCTGCGTAAGACTCAAAACTCTCTGTGTACTTGCTCACTCCGCACCTTCCTTTTCTTCGAGGGATTCCAAAAACTCTTCCGTTTTTTTTATCTTATCCATAGAGTGATAACAGGTTAATTCTGGACAAATTAAGGCATCTCCGCAATGTTGCTTTATGTGTTTCACCGCCACCGCCAGTTTCTTTTCTAGCTCGGCAATCCTTTCTTCCAAAACAAAAATTGCAGGTGGTGTTACATGTTTATCGCTCATAGCTCTCCCAATAAAACATATTGACTCCAATCGCAGCGGTGCAAGCCATAAAACAAGGTATCAAGATAACCGCTTGTTAAAATCACATCGTTCTCAATGTCATACCACGCAAACATTATGCTTTCTTCGGTCATTTCCCACCCCAATATATTTAAGTAGTCCAAAAATACCCCTACCCTGTCTTTTTTCTTCTCTGCAAGTCCACTTGCCAGTAGTTGGATAGTAATCTATGTGGTTATCAACAACTAGATGAATACCCCCATTTTTAACCTCATAGGGCACTAAATGTTTATCAAGTAAAGTTAACGCATTTTTCCGATTTCTCTCTTTTTTACGTTCACTATCTTTTTTCATTTCGGGTTTTACGTCACGCCAAAAATCACCAATGTCGCCCACAGTTACCTCCAAAATTTCATTTTATCAATTAGCGTTTCTTGCCTTCTCGCTTGCAAGTGAAAATGGTTGTTGTGATATACGCAAGCCCGAACTTTTAAGTCCTTGCTTGATATTGCGCCGAGGTGACTAAATTGGTTATCGCAAAACCTCAAAAAGTTTTTAATTTGATCTTCTGTTAAATGACTTGATCTAATGTCGACCGCTCGCCCCTCTTCATGGGTTGTGCTGACGGTCTTTACCCCTTCACGGTCACTTTTAATTGAAGTGATAACAAACTCCAATTGGTGATGGTCAAAAAACCTTTTTGAAACTCTTAAGATTATTCTCATGTTTTCCGTTAACTGTAATAAGTCCAAAGGTTCAACGTCTCTTTTAAATTTGGTCTTTCTTTTTTTACCTTCCGACATTTTTATCATTTCATCTTTTAGGCTCATTGGTTGTATTCCTCAATAGTCATTCGCGCTTTAAACAGCTTTTTCTCTAGATTATCGGCTTCCTTTTCAACGTCTGCATACCTGTCAGGATAGTATAATTGCAACACACCTAATGCCTCAAAGATTAAAGCAATATCTGTTAACGTTAAGTAAACTCTTTTCCCGTTCATCGTTGCCCCTTTTTTAGTTTAGCGTTCTTAATCGCCTTGTTAACAAATGCCGTGAAACTTCCGTATTTCTCGACGATTGCCTTATAAACGGCGGGTTCTAGCCTGACGCCATAAGCTTTTTTAACTTCTTCACCTTGTCTGTTTTTTGGCATTATAAAGCCCCTTTTATTTTTTTCTCTTCTCGTTCGTTATCAAAATGGTCTTGCTCGTCAGCCTGATTGAAATCTTTCCAACATAACCCGCAATAACCTCTTTCCGCATCGGTGCGAGCCGTTAGCCGATTCGTGCAATAACTTCCCTTGCAGTAGTCTGCATAATCAAATGGAATACTCATTGCCTACCTTCCTTTTAGTTTTCCGTGTTCGACAAAATCACTCTTATGATCTTGCACAAATTCATCAACAAGCGCCTCTAGTTTCTCTAAAAACTCGGGTGCAACGTGTTCCAATAAAGTGTGAATATCTCTTCCGTATTTTTCGCAATACCACTCTGAAACAGAAACCGAACCGCAAAAAATATATTGCCCATCTTCCATGTCGTAATCAACGTCAATGTCAACAACGACTTTAATCGTTATTACTTCCGCATGAACGGTTAAGACTTCACGGTTAGTCTGTTCTAGTTTGTCGGTTGCTGTGTCGTAAAAAAGAATGATTTCTGCCTTATCCATCGTTACCCCTAAATGTGATACGTTATACCTACTAAGCTAAAAACAAAATTGCAAGCACTATCTGAAAGTTACTTTTTCGCCAGTTGTGCGCTTGGTTAAAGTTAGCACGTTGTCGCATGATATATTGTAATCGTAGACAACAATATTGCTGCCGTCGCACTCACTTTCATAATAAGTTTTACTGTCGGTGTAATATTCAAAAAGAGCTTCGCCGTCTCCGTCAATGCAAGAACCGTCGTCAATAACAACAAGCTCGTAAGTTGTGGCGGGCACAGTTCCAGTTAGATCAAATGCAGCACCATCTTCACGAGTCCAATAAGACGCGGGCTGCTTGCTATTAGTACATGTTCCAGTTGTCTCGTCCAATAAATCGCCGTCACCGCACGAAACTAAAGTTAAAAGTAAAATAGTTGCTAAAAGTTTTTTCATAATTACCCCTTGTTGCTTTTAACTACGTCTTTCTTGAGTTGTTTTAAAACATTAATAAGCTCGTCAAGTTCTTCCACTTCTAAAATTAGTTGTTTTGATTTGAACCATAAATGAGCCTCGTTGTCGTAACCCTCAATAAGCTCATGAACAAAAAATTTTCCGATATCTTTTAATTTAGTTGTTTTCATTGCTTGCCTCTTCTTTTAAATAAACATTGCAGTCTAAAGCTCTATACTCGACTTTATTGCTGTGTAATATCCAACATGCTATTGAATAATCTGTGCCTGCGTACTTTTCAACTTTATGATGATTTAAAAAATCTATTACGACCGTGTATTTTTTCATGTTTACCCCTTTGCTTGGTTCTTAACCATATTACCGTATAACGTTATACATAGCAACACGTTTTTGAACTACTTTTAAAATAAGCGTAATTTCAACTAGATAGGTGGGTGGTCGGGGTCTAGTAAGATAATTTCGCCAGAGACAACCTTTGTTGCCCACTCTGACCCCTCAAGATGCATTGCCAATATTAAAGCTGGCAGCCATAAAGGCGCGGCGAGACATATAAAAATTGATATGATTAGCCTAAGCAGCGACAAAAAAAAATTCACTGCACTTCCCTAGGGTAAATGTTTTCGCTGTCAATTTCGGCTTTAAGCTGCCTGTTAAGCTCAAGGGTTGCGCTTGTGAATAAAATTTTCTCTTTCATGCAATAGGTCTTCTGGCCGTTTTTATAAAGAGTTTTAAGGTCGCCGACAATGTCTTCAAGCTCATTGATTCTTCTCAAGATCGTTAACACCAATTTCTCGAAACTGATATTTCCATTTTTTCGTGTTCTCATCATAAAAAAACCCTCGCCTTTTTAATTCTAACTCTAATCTGTACTTTTTAACAAATTGAGTTAGGCCAATAGCGTGTTTCTCTACGTGGTGAGGTCTACACAAAACGAGAATGTTTTCCGGTCTATCTCTGGCTGGGTCGCCTGCAAAATGCTTTAAATGGTCCCCTTCGCCGCTTAGTCCACAAATATAACAAGGCTTGCCCCTATAACTTGCAGCGAGTTTTTTATTTCTTTTACTCATACTTAGGCGACAAACTCCCATAGGCGTATAACGTTGCATCGTGATGGCTAAATCCTTTTCTTAATCCTTCTAAATATTTTTGCTCTGGTTTGTTTTGCTCGTAATAGATTTTTTCAAGGTCTACCATTTGACCGTTTTTATCAACAAAAAGAAAATTACCGTAATATGCCTCGAAACCTGTTAACCCAACATTTAAAAGTTCTTTTTTAATTTGGTCGGTAAAAAGAACTTTCTCGGGTATTGAAGTAACACACAGGTCGTTTTTTAAACAATACTCCGCAAGCGCAACTAAATCATCTTTATCGTCTTCATTTAAATTTTTTACGCTTAGTAAATCACTGTACGCTATTAGGCGCGACCTTTGCTCTTTGTTCATTTGCTGCCATTTCATAACTTGTCCATCCCTTTAAATAATTCTTTTACAACTTCAAAATCAACCGCCCTTGACTCAGAGTAAATTTTCATTTCTGGATTATAAAGCAATTTCCAGTATTTATATTTAACGTTGCCGTCCCTGTTTTTGATTATATTGAAAAGCGTTGTTCTTACCCCGTTTGTGTAAAAGTTTTGCAGAGAGTAAATATATTCTGAAATATTTGAAATCAACGACTGACCCCTAACGTCTTGCGGGTCAATTAGGTTTTTACTTCCACCGTTTACGCTCTTACCAGTATGCCCAACTATAATTAAAGCAGTATTACCCTTTATGGCTGCCGCTTTTAATTGGTCGCAATAACTAACTTGATTGGAATAGTTTGCAGTCGTGTAAAATCTGGCGGTGGTTAAGTTGTCTAAAAAAACAATTCCGTATTCACCGCTTGAAATTTGCTCAAGTAGAAATTTAAACGAGCCACTTAGTTCTTGCGCGGTGCAGTCCGTTTCGCTAACCAGATCAAATTTTTTCTTTAATGCCGCGCCGTGTTCTAATAAGCCGGTCTGCGCAATATCGTATTTAAATTTTTGGCCCGTTTCTTCGGTCAAATACATCAAAACCTTCTGATTTTTCCCAACCGAGGCTAGGGCGTCCAAAAACATAGTCCTGAGAAGCGTAGATTTGCCCCCTCCGGTCGTTGAAAGCAAAAAGTGAAGGTTAGCCCTACGTAAGCCATTATGCTGCCTTAAAAACAGCAAATTTGAGCTAAAATGAATTTCTTCAAATTCTTGCTTTAAAATTTCAACCTCTGCCTTGGTTAGGTATTTACCCTCTGATTTAATCACGCATAGCCCCATAGTTTTCAAAAGCCCCTAAGCTTTTTGTTGTAGAATCTTCCATGAGAAATTCTTTTACCGCCGAACTGTATCCGATTGCGTTTTTATCTCGCTTTAAAAAACTTCGCAACGCTGCGTCAAAATCCTTATATTTTTTACCGCTTTGCGCAATGTAATCCGCAATTGCGTGAATGTTTCTTGAAACGCAGTTTGGTGAATATTTTTCTGATAGGGATTGAATATTTTTCTCAGTCAATCTTAATGCAACGTGTTGGGCATAATCCTCAATCGGTGGAATTAACTCGGTTAGTCTATCGGGTGTAATAAAAACTTTTTTTATATTTTTTATATTCTTTATTCTTTCTTCTTTCTTCTTATTCTTAGCGGTGGTTTTGCCGCTTCGTGACCGCGTCCGTTTGAAGTCTTTCCCCATTAATTCCGATATAATAGGAGTTTGAATTTTATAAAACTTTTCAGAGATGTTCTCAACATTTAGTAAATCTTGCTCAAATGTTGAGGAAAACTTGCACAAATCTTGAAGTAATCTTTCTGCTTTCTTGGAATATTTGACATGAAAAATTTTGGCTAACTGGTCAATTGAAACTATATAGCTCTCCGCGTCTTTTTTAAATTCTTTACAGAGAAGTTCGAGCAAAAGAAACCAACAGGCATAAAGTTCATGCCCGTTTTTCTCCATTAAAAGTGCTTGGATAAATTGATTTGTGTGTGCGTTTTCATAATGTTTGAACCATTTCATTTTTAACCCAAAAAGGCCCTCTAAGTCTGGTATTTCGCTAGATCAAACTTAAAGAGCCTCATATCTTTTGCGCGACTGAGAGCGCTAGAATTTTTTACAGGTATTTGCGAAATACAGCTTATAATTATTTCACAACACTTGTTTTGTAAAGGGTTATTTAAGCTCTTGTAGTTCAGCAAAAAGAATATTTGCCTTATGGTCGGATAAACCTAGTTTTTTGGCGATTGCGTTAACCTTTTCACGGTCAAGCTTTTTTTCTTCAACCTTCTTTTCAACGACCTTTTTGGTCGCCTTTTTAGTTGCCTTCTTTTTGGTCTTTTTTATTTCTTCCATTTCGGATCCTTGTTATAATTTTCGCCTTGGTATAATACCGTTGCTTATAAGCCAACACAACATGCGCTCTTTGAATAGTTCAAACCTACTTGGTTCTTTAAAGGGGTCGGACCTTTTTATGTTGTCGATAACACAGATATAGAAATCCTGTCTGTCGTAATTTTGGAATCTTTCAACATAACGGCGAACGCTCTTATAATAATTATAAAGCTGCTCTTCCGTTTCGCATGAATAGATTGTTTTGTAAATTTTGTTTTTAAATCTAGTCGGTTTGATGTTTCTAAGTTCAACCGCAAACATATTGCGCCATTTATTTGCAATTGCCTTTTCGTGCTGTGTTTTTGCGTTGATTATAAGTCCCATAAATACCCCTTAAAAATAGTTTGCTTTTTTTTATCGTATAACCTATAGTGTCCAAAAACAAGGGGTAGCCATGAGCGATAAAATTTCAGCATTAGATTTGGTTAAAAAATGGACGGTTGAGGATAACAGCGACCGAGTTATGTCTGACCTTCAGCTAGAAACCATTCTGGCGAGAAATCCAGAATTAAAACCGCAATACATTATAGACTTCGTGTATAAATGTCAGGCAGCGGGCGCAAACCCGCTATCAAGCGAAGCTTATCTGGTTTCTCATTATGATAAATACAAAGGCGAAAAAGTAGGAACGACTATTTTTTCAATTCATTTTCTTATCAAAAAAGCGGTTGAGCTATACGGTGATAATTACGAAGGCTTGATGGCTGAATTTGGCATGGAAGAGGTTTGGAATCCCTTAAAGTGCGACTTTGAGCAGGAAGCGGTTGCGACGGCGACGCTCTATTTTAGGGGGCGAGAGCTTAAGGCAAAAGCCTACTGGTCAGAATATTCTTCAACCAAACCGATCTGGAAAACTAAGGGGCGCCAGATGCTTCAAAAATGCGCAAAAGCAATCGTCTTAAGAGATAATTGCCCAATAGGTGCTGACTGTTATGTGTTTGAAGAAATGGATAAGAGCATCGAAAACGACGTTAAAGTTTTTGAGTCAAAACAATCTATAAACGACGAGGCAATTGCACAGCTACCGCCAGAAGAAAAAGAGATAGGCGGCGAGCTATATCGTTTTGGCTATGGTCCAAGCCATATCAGAAATAAATTAATGAAAGACATTCCTGTTGAAAACTTAGAAAAATATTTTGATAAGCTCGAAGCGGATAGAACCAAGAAAGGTTTAACGTCTAATTACCAAGAAATTTACGATTCAATAAGCACATATTTAGATAGAATTGGGCAATAGCTTCCGTGATGCCCTTGATTGTTTAAGCGGGATAATGTAATACTTGATTACTCGATTATTTAAGTTACCCCTTTAATAATCAAATAGGTTGTCGGGGTGATACTCCACCTCGACGCCTTCTCCTGACCTTTTTGCCCTGTCAAAAATCCAACATAGAAAAATATTCCGATAATGTTACAATTGAAGAAAACACAAGGAAGTGTTATGGGAAGAATAACGAGAGTCAAGTTGCCAAAGAAGGGGGAATTATTTTCCTATTTTATCTGCTCGGATTGGCATACCGACTCTCTGCACACCCCAACTTACGAAATTCTAAAAAAACACGCTAAAACAATTCCGAAAAATCAAAGAGGTTTGGTTATAAACGGCGACTTTATGGATTGCCTGCACCTGATGGCCGATAACACTACTTATAAAAAGTGGGCGAAATCTGTTTATGATATTGAAATGCATTTAATTCCAGAGAGTGAGTATGAATTCACTTGGGCTAATAATATTTTAGATGATTTGCAAAAAGTTTTTGACCGCATTTATTTCATCGCAGGCAACCACGATTGGCGCTATGATAAATGGCTTGAATTTTGCCCCCATCCCTACAAGCATCATTTTGATTATAGAAAAAGATTATACTTAAAAGAGCGCGGCATACCTCATGTTGATTATCCAGACTATTTAGATCTTTCACCAAACCTAACCGTAACCCATGGGACAAAACACGGTAGAAACCATAACAAGCAACATTATGAAATGGTTTACATGTCAGTTATTTATGGGCACGTTCACCATCATAATTGCACTAGTTTTTCGGTTAGGGGTATTCCCCATAAAGCATGGTCGCTGCCTTGCATGAGTGGCCTTGCGCCTGAATATCAAAGAAAAAGAGGTGAGAACAATTGGTCAAATGGCTACGCAACGGTTCAGATGAAGCCAAACGGTAATTTTAACACTTATATTCATGAAATTTACGACGATGAATTATGCTTTCCTAATGGGAAAATAATCACAAATGAATGATTTAAAAATTTTAGAAATGCCCGAGAGAGACATTAATTACGAGCGCATAAAAATGGCGCTTAATGATCTTAATGACCCTTATAAAGAGTATGAAGCAATTCAGGGGATATTTTCGGGGCTTATTGAATTTTACCAAACGTTGGACGCGCCAGAAGCTGACTTAATTGTTTATGATCTCAATAAACTTATGTATTATAACCAAGCTTTTTACGATGATTGGTTAGAGGATGAATAGTTTAAGTTTTACAATTCAGGGAAAACCAGTTTCAACGAACGATTATAAAGCGTCCAGAGTTGTCAGGGGTAAAAAATTATACAGTCAAATGTATGAGACAAAAAAAGCGAAGGACTATAAGGGTTGGATTAGGGAATCGCTTTTACCTCACAGGGCAGATATGTTTAGGTTTGAAACGAATTTTTCTATTTACGAGCACGCGCTTGCTTGCTGCGCTGTTATTTGGCTGCCCGATCTTTTAACTAAAAAAGACACTATAAACAGGCGTTCGATTGATATTGATAACAGTCTTAAATGTTTAATTGACGGTGTGTTTAATAATTTTGACAAGCTTGATGACAAAATGATTTGCGATTTATTTGTGCAAAAAAGAAAAGCGGAAAAATTTTCCGTTGATTTTACCCTTCATAAAGTCTGTTTGAATGATATAATAAAAAGCCCTTCCTTGGGCATTTAAAGCTTCCATGCAATCCCTTAATACATAATAGCATGAAAAAGAAAGGCCCTGCAAAACAGGGCCAGACTTTTAAAGAGGCAAACCAAAAAGCCATTGACGCGAACGCCAACATTAATCACGGTTTGGACTGCAATTATCATTAATCCAATTATAAATTTCTTTTCCCTTGGGTGTGATTTCTTCCGTCCAATCTTTGACATTAAACCCTAACATATCTTCGCAAACAGAAATGTCTACCTCTTCCATTTTTGACAGAGCTTTAAATTTATTCAAATCATATCTCTGACAACCGCAAATAAACTCGCCGTTTAATCGGGTAAAAACGCACCTATCCATTTCGCGATATTCTGGAATTTTGCAGGCGTTAAGCGTCGCCAATAGAGTCAAGATAATCATCTTTTTTGCCATCTTGCTTCGCCTTCATTGTTTTAAGATAAATAATTTTGCCGTTTGTTTTATCAATTACAAGTTGCCCTTTTCTCATGGCAAGCTCAATAACTGGCTCGGCAAGCTCGTCAAATAAATACTTCACTGCAAACTTAACAACCCAAGCCCTAAAACCGACGGTCGCACCTACTATTTTGGAAAGGGCAAGTTCGACCGCCTTGGTTTTTAGGACTGAAAGAATAGCGTTCAATATTCTTTGTCTTATTTTAATGCGCCTTTAATTGCTTCAATGACCATGTCGTCGATGGTGCCAGGAATTGCCGCTGCTAACTTATTGAGAAAGTAATCTGGCTCAAGGTCAACATAAACACCTGCGTCAGCACCTTTTCCGTCGTATTGGATTGTTAGTCTTAGCTTTCCATCTTTAAACTCAAGGTCAAGCCCTGATTCTTTGCCAAAGTCATACTCTACTAATTTTTTTTCACTCATTTATTTTCTCCTGTGCAAACTGAAATCTTTGAGCTTTTCCAGTTTTTCGTTATTTTTACAAAATTCACTTTTAAAATTAATTTCTCTGCATCGTTGATGTTTATCAGTTTCAGCCTTTCCACCAACACCAATGATTAATGCGAGTCCTAAAAATAATGCGAGCATAATTATCTCCTATGAGTAGAGGTTATATCTTTCGAGCATATAATTTCTAACAATACTACCGTCAGCACTACTAATAACTGTTGATGGTGGTAACCAAAATTCTTTTGGTATTGGCTCGAAGGGATTAAGTACCATTTTAAAATATCTGCCACTCATTGATAATGGTTCAAATCTGTCGCCTGCACTAACAACACCAAGTGTTCTTAAACCGGGGCTAGAAGGCGCCCCGCTGGTTAAGGATATATTAAACATTCCAGTTGTTGAATCGTTTATCCTTGATTGATATTGTGCATTACCGCTATCATAATAATAATAAACCGTGCCGGAGCATCTAAAGGTTATATCTTCATTACTATCAAGGTCTGTTGAAGACCATTGAGTTTGCGGCACTGCTATAGTTCCATCTATTGTTAAACTTTGATCTCCTTGTGGCGCCCCGTCATCAAGTTCTTGGTGTGGTAATACAATTAAACGTGCATACTCATCACTGCCAAGCGTGACAGGCGCAGTGTGAAATGTGACCGAATCAGGTTGATGGTTAAAGGGTACAAAAAAACTGTTAGCCATAATTATTCTCCATAAACGTGAACTTGTATTCTTGGTAAAACGTCGCCTGTCGGCAACGAACTAATATCTAATCT
>Ga0102963_1000217_pt1 | contig 24754 bp, 39 predicted proteins | sample SalPon2_C_H2O_MG_2_FD_84522 | JGI IMG/M metagenome (GOLD analysis project Ga0102963, IMG submission 84522) | Salt pond water microbial communities from South San Francisco under conditions of wetland restoration - Salt Pond MetaG SF2_C_H2O_MG | ecosystem: Environmental > Aquatic > Non-marine... | reverse complement strand
GAAACACAGGTCAAAGTAATGGTTTGTGGGATAGTACAAGAGGAACTACTAAAGTAATAAATTCTGATGCTAATGGCGCTCAAGGTACATCTTCTGGGTTAACAGCATTTAACACAGATGGTTATACTATGGGTAATTTTTATAATCAAAGTGGTAATACTTATATTTCGTGGTCATGGAGAATTAATGGTGGAACAACAGCTACAAATACTAATGGCTCAGTAGATTCTACAGTACAAGTTGATCCTTCTGGAGCATTTTCTCTTGTAAAATATAGGGGAGGTTTAACAAGTTATGGTACAGCAACAGTTGGACATGGATTAAGTAAAGCTCCTGCAATGATTATATTTAAAGGATATGATAATTTAGCAGGAAATGATGGTCAATGGTGGGTAGGACATGATGCACTAACAAGTTGGAATTATCTTTTTAGATTTAATACAGATGCTGCTCAATCAGATAGATCTGGTAATGGCTCTATGGCATCTCCTACTTCAACTGTTTTTTCAGTAAATAATACAGATGGGTTAGGTTATAGTACAATAGATAATTTAGCTTATTGTTTTACAAATGTAGAAGGGTATTGCAAAGTAGGATCATACGTTGGAAATGCAAATGTAGATGGTACATTTGTCTATACTGGATTTTCTCCAAAATTTTTTATGTGCAAACCTATAGTAGCAGGAAATTGGAGAATACAAGATACTACAAGATCTTCTTCTAATGTAGCTAATAAAACTTTATTTCCTAATCTAGCTAATGCAGAACAATCTTATGATGCAGATAATATAGATATATTATCAAATGGAGTAAAAATGAGAGCATCAGATTCAAATTATAACCAAGCAACAACATTTGTATACTTAGCCATGGCAGAAAATCCCTTCCAATTTGCGACAGCTCGGTGATTAATTAACAAAGGAGAAAAAAAATGTGGGCTAAACTAAATGATGCAGGAGATACTATAGAAGAAGTTTTATCATCTGCAAAGTCTTTAACGATTAACGGAGTAAAACATCCTCGCCAAATTTTTCAAGCATGGACAACAGCCGAGTTAAAAGCTATTGGTATAGTACCAGTAACAACAAGTGGTACTCCTCTTAATAGTGCTTATTACATAGAACAAAATGAATCATTTGCTATAGCAGGTGATAAAAATAGTGTAATTAGAACTATTGGAGTTAAAGTTGCTGATAAAGCTTTAGAAGATGTTAATGAAGTATGGACACAAGATGAAATAGATGATGGTCAAGCACCAGACGGCACAAGTGCTAACGATCCAAAGAATGATGCAGATGGTAATCAAATAGTAACATTTGGTTTAAAAACTAATGCTAAAAGAAAAGCTACATCAGATGCTAATGGATTGCTTAAAGGTTTTGGTTGGCTAATACAACGAAAAGTTACTGCTGATACATCAATTCCTTCAGACGTTATTCTTTTTATGGAAAAAATACGCCAAGACTGTGAAGATATTAAAAGTGCTGTTGATAGTGCTAGTGATATGGATGCGTTTATTGCATTGCATAATGACACTTACAACGAAGATGGATCAGTAGATGTAGTGGCTAGAGTAAATCGTTGGACAGACGATACTAATGTTAAACACTATCGTAGGTAAGGAACTTAAATGAATGAAAACGATAAAAACTCTCTGGAACTTGCAATGGAAGCGTTAAGGAGAATAGAAAACCATGAACGAGAATGTTCTAATAGATGGTCTGAGTGCATGGTGGAACTTCGTAATGTCAAAGAAGCTATCCAAAGAAATTCTAATAGATGGGAACGGCTCGGTTGGTTCATTGCAACTGGAGTTGGAGTCGCTCTCATATTTCTTTTACTTAAAAGTCAATTTGTTTAATTTAATATAGAAAGGAACTAATATGTGGAAATCACCTATAGTTAAAGAAGTAGCTGTTGGTTTAGAAATCAACTGTTATGCCTGTGCTGAAATTTAATGTTACAAGCTTTAATACCTATTCTTGCTCCTATTCTAGGAGATACAGTTAAACGTATAATGCCTGATAAAGACAAGCAGGTAGAAGCCGAAAGAGAAATTCGTTTGGCTCTCCTAGAAAAATCTACAGAAATCGAAAGTGCAGCCAATAACATTATTTTAGCAGAAGCTAAAAGTGAGCATTGGATAACTGCAAGTTGGCGACCTATTCTTATGCTAACTATAACGGCTATTATCTTTTGGAATTATTTAGCTGGGCCACTTATCTCTGCCATCTTTCAGTTTAATCTAGTGCTTGAACTACCAGATCAACTATGGACATTACTTACAGTTGGTGTGGGTGGTTATGCAGTAGGAAGATCAGGAGAAAAGATTTCACAAAATTTAAGGAGAAAAGATGGCAACTAATAAATCTGATGACAAGTTAAAAGAATTACATACGTTATTAGCAAATAATTTAATTGCTTTAGTAAAATCTGGTGAAGCAAAAGCTAGTGATTTAAATGTAGCTCGTCAATTCTTAAAAGATAACGATATAACTTCGATTCCAGCACAATCTAATTCTTTACAGACATTGTTAGCAGCAATGCCTTTTGAAGAAGACGAAAAAGAAAAGGACTTAAATTAATGATACAAATTATTGATAGATTTAAAGAACCATCATCTTATGCCGCTTTATCAGGTGTATTAGCAATGGTGGGTGTAGTTATTCCTAGTGACTTATGGCAATCCATTGTTATGCTTGGTTGTGGAATATCAGGTGTTTTAGGTTTCTTTATGAAAGAAAAAACTAAAAGAATAACTAATTATTAAATTTAAGGCTTGTAAGCCAACTCTTAATATTTTCAGAGATTATCTTTTTGTAGATACACACGCATTTACAAGCCTTATTCTATGGGGGATTTATAAAATGGAATGGTTAATAGCTACATTTGGTGCAAAACTTTGTTGTATTTTTGGGTCAACTTTAGGTGGTATTACAAACTGGATTGTTAATCGAAAGATTAAACTGTGGGATATAGTTGCTGCTGTACTTGTCGGCGTTATTTCTGCTGAGATTTTAATACCTGCTATTATGGGTTATTGGAAATTTTCAATGACAACAGGCCCAGCCATTGCATACTTAATAGGGTACTGTGGCATTCGTTTATTACCTCGAATTGAAAAAGCACTCTTTAATAAAATCGAAAAACTATAAGGAAATATCATGCAAGAATATTTAGCAATCATTATGTATTGCATATCTATTACTTGTACGTCTCCTGACAATATAGATTATGAAGTCTCTGAGCCTATTCCTATAGAAAAGTGCTATGAGACACTGGTTAGTATTTATGAGTCTACTAAAGCTGGTAGGCCAGACAATGCTAAGTGGCATATGCTCTGTGTTAAGAAAGACGTATGGGAAAACAAACGAGGATACACTCCTCCTACAACAGAAGGTACAATATGAAGCAAGGATTATATTCTAATATTCACAAAAAACGTGCTAGAATTAAAGCTGGATCTGGTGAAAAAATGAGAAAACCAGGCAGTAAAGGTGCGCCAACAAAAGCAAATTTTAAAAGATCTGCTAAAACTGCAAGGAAAAAATACTAATGGGCATAAAATATGGTGGTAGAGGTACTTACGTTATCAGTAAAAATGTTGATACAAGACCAAGAAAAATTATAGGATATAACCATACAGTACCTATTTATGGTAACGAAAGAGAAACACATTATACAGACAGTATGACAGGAGTACGCAGACAGTATGCGGACACTAGAAACTTTAATAATATGGGACAACCTAGAACAGGTAGTAGTAGCACCCCTACTCCTGCTACGCCAATAGGTCGCCAAAGAAGAGTTCAATCTGAATATGGCAGACGTAACATAATGGCATCTAGAGGTAAATCAGGTGTCAAAACAGGGTAAGTTAGAAGACTTTAAAAACTTTTTGTGGGCTACTTGGAAACATCTAAACCTACCTGATCCTACACCTGTGCAATATGATATTGCTGATTATCTGCAAAACGGCACATCTAGAATGGTAATAGAAGCTTTTAGAGGTGTAGGTAAATCATGGATAACTTCAGCTTATGTGTGTCACCAATTGTTACTAAACCCACAGTTAAACATATTAGTGGTATCAGCTAGTAAAACTCGTAGTGATGACTTCAGTACTTTTACTATGCGTATCATACACGAAATGCCAATCCTTCAGCATTTAATACCAAAAGAAGGACAAAGAATGTCAAAGATATCTTTTGATGTTGCTCCTGCCCAAGCGTCTCACGCCCCTTCTGTTAAATCGTTAGGAGTTACAGGACAGCTTACTGGAAGCAGAGCCGACCTCATCGTAGCTGACGACGTGGAAAGTGCAAATAATTCCTTAACACAAACTATGCGTGACAAGCTTGCTGAAACTGTAAAAGAGTTTGAAGCTATTATAAAACCTAATGGACGTATAGTATTTTTAGGCACACCCCAAACAGAAATGTCATTATATAATGTTTTAGAAGAACGTGGCTATACTTGTAAGATATGGCCAGCAAGATATCCTGAAAAGGTAGAAGCATATGCAAACAGACTAGCTTCTATCTGTACATCAGGGACTGTAGGCAAATCTACTGATCCTGACCGCTTTAGCGATGATGACTTACTAGAGAGAGAAATCTCTTATGGAAAAAGTGGGTTTGCCTTACAGTTTATGTTAGACACTACCCTATCCGATTCTAATAAGTATCCCTTAAAGTTAAATGATTTAATAGTTATGTCTGGTCCTGGGACTTGGTCAGAAGCTCCTGTCAAAGTGTTGTGGGCTTCAGGTAAACAACAAATAGAAGAATGCAATCAACTACCTAATGTAGGACTTAAAGCCGATTTTTGGGTATCCCCTTTATCAATCAGTAAGGAGACAAGCGAATGGCAAGGAAGCGTGATGGCAATAGACCCGTCAGGAAGAGGAGCGGACGAGAGTGCGTATGTGGTTATCAAGATGCAATCAGGGGTACTCTATTTGACGGCTATGGGAGCGACAAAAGAAGGGTACTCGTCAGAGAGCTTACAGCACCTTGCAGATGTAGCGAAGCAGCAGAAAGTCAACCAGATAGTAATAGAGAGTAACTTTGGTGACGGTATGTTTACACAACTGTTGAAACCCATTATGGCTAAAACGTATCCTGTTAGTATGGAAGAAGTAAGACATAATATACAGAAAGAGAAACGTATCATCGATACATTAGAACCTGTTATGAATCAGCATCGCTTAGTTATAGACGAAAAGATTATACATAAAGATTTTGAAGCAGATTTACCTAATCAGTTATTCTATCAGATGACTCGAATGACAAGAACTAAAGGTGCAATCAATCACGATGATAGACTAGATGCTTTATCTATTGGTGTGAACTATTGGGTAGAAACTATGGACAGAGATGTCGAACTAGCTATTAAAGACCATCAGGATGAACTGTTAGATATACAGCTAGAAAAGTTCATGGAAACTGCTATTGGTAAGACAAAAAAACAGACCAAATGGATGTAAAATAATTAAATATTCATTATAGAAGGTAACTAATAGTAACTATAGATAAATATGCTTAAATAAGAATTAATACTATTAGTTACTATAAGTGCAATCACAAATTATTTAGTAGAAAAAATCTGAGTGGGTAGCGTAATAGTGCCGTGAGCCATTATCCCCCATCGACTCCTGGGGCGGTCGTGTCGTGCGAATTGGGGACGGTGGGGGGTCTTTTTTTCTATTTGCCATTATCTATGACACTAGCCCTGATCTATTATAAATATAGCGTCATTTATAAGGGACTTTTAATCGCTTATATAAGACTTGCTGCTATAACGTTATACATTATGAATATAACGGGTACCAGCTCTTTTTATATTGGGTCTGTGTGTGTGTATGACTGTTTTTTTCTATTGTATTTATCTACTGGTTATATCCATAATTGCATATGATTTGACAATTAATAATTATTATGATTATAATGTATCCACTGGCGGGCAATAAAGCTTGCCATTATATTAGGAGATTAACAAATGACTTTTATAAGTAGATTATTATTAAATATTTTAGGGTTATTAGCAATGGTATGCGCTATCGCACTATTTGAAACATACGAACAATCGATTGAACTAGCCACGATACATGATCATATAGCGTGGATGCTTGGCGGGATTTTATTAGTCGCTGGCATGTATTTTGTATGTTTCTCAATTTGTCATACTGATGAGCGCAAATAAGCACGAAATATTCCGCCGTATACTATCCACTGGCGGGATATATATGACTATAAATTTAACTTAACTAGGAGAGATTACATGAGATTAAAAGAAGATCACAACGCCGTTTTTTTTAGCCATACTATACACAAAAAGTTCGTCTTTGATGTTGCTGGCTATAATAACCCAGTAATAAAAGCATCTAGCAACAAGAAACTAGGAAAAAAGGTTACCAATGGACGCTTAAAAGGTGCGCCAATGTATACGTTAACTTTAGAAGAGCGTAAAACGTGTACTAGAGATTGCGAACACTGGCTGGATTGCTACGGTAACAATATGGCCTTTGCGCATCGTTTTAAAAAAGGAGCCGATCTAGAAGTTAGAATAATAAGGGAAATAACCGCCTTAGCAAAAAAGCATCCTGACGGCTTTCTAGTTCGTTTACATGTTTTAGGGGATTTCTATTCCGTACCTTATGTTAACATGTGGGCGGAATTGTTAGAACGTCACCCAGCGTTAAATATTTACGGATATACTAGGCATAATCCAGATAATCACACAGATAAATCACGGGCTATCGGTCGAGCCGTAGCGCAAACGCATGAAAAATATAAGCTTCGTTTTATGGTGCGAATGAGTAACCAGCCGAAGGATACTTTTAGCGCTAACGGTGAAGATCTTATTTCTGAAGCGGACGCCATTACTTGCCTAGCGCAGACTAAAAAAGATAAGACTTGCGCCGACTGTGGGTTGTGCTGGGCGTTTACTAAAAAGCCTATTCGTTTTTTAACTCATTAAATAAGGGGGACTTATAAATGAAAAATAACAATTTAAAATTACCTAGTTTTTTAATAAAGCCGAAGGCTCACAAATTAGAAAACGCTAAAATATACGGCTTGCCTACCCGCTGGGATTATAGCAAGGGGAAACAAGCCATAAAAGAATGGCGAAGAACTCTGCCGAAGTCTTGGCGTGATAATACGAATTTATCGCAAATATTAATCACGGCTGGCTATCCGAATATGCCATATGCGGGCTATCGTAATGTATTTTGGCGCAAGGTTACAAAGGGACGGCGCAAGGGTAAAATTACATTTAGGATTAGTACGTACCCTAATCATATCTATTTTGTAGATGCGAAGGTTTTTCATGACTCTATTAAAAGCCACTGGGAAACATTAAAGGCAATCTGATGATCGGTTAGTCCGTGAAATTTGCGTTGGTAACTATCCACTGGCGCAAATAATTGTCAATTAATTAGGAGATTAAAACAATGACTGAAAAAATGAACGAAACATGGAGAATCATAGAAGGTAAATCACCAAAAGGTAAAGTAGAATATCAAGTATCTAATGGAGATGTAGGAGAGAGAACTTTGTCCTATGATTTTAATAATAAACAAGAAGCAATAGAATTTTGCAAAAAGGAAAATGTAGAATGATAGAAAGAAATAACAACCGCCTAGCTGAAGACGCAGACAAGTTTATCGAATACCATGTAACCGAGGACGGCAACTTATTGCTGGATGAGTTTGGTACATGGCTTAATATACGAGCGTACCTCGGCACAGTGCATCCAAATGCAGAAATTTTTATATGTAACGAAGGAAGGGGGGAAAGGTAATTTAATTTAAAAATAAATTTGATTAACTAGTGGATACATGCTACAATATAAAAGTTAATCTCCCCGTGTAAAGCTGCCTACTTTTCTTTTAGTTAGTAGGCAGTTTTTTTTATCTTAAAAAGATGCTGCGGGAAGCTTATTTTTTTAAAACCTAATAAATTATTGTGTCGTACACAGAAAGGAAAATTAATGAGTTTTATTCAAGCAAAAAAGCTGCCATTTGAAGTAAAAGAGGTTACTTTAAAAAACCAGGTGTATTACCATTTAGTAAGAACATCTGATCGCACTGTTTTGACTATTATGTCTAATAGAAAGCTTGCCGAATGTCATGCCGAACATATGAACAGCAAGACCCAGATAAGCCGAACTTATGGAAGGAAAAAAAATGTCTTTTAATGCCTTGCAAAATGGTGCTATATTTACTTCCCGTATTAGGGACTGCATTCACCAGCGCATGAATTCTACTAGTCAGGAAAGAATAACGGATGATGCCCTAAAATATTTATTTGCTCAACGTACTTATTGGGTCAATAAAATTAAAAGAAATGAAGCGCAACTTGAAAGGGATGTAAAACTTTATAAAGTGTCTAAAGAAATTAAATTAGTAGGAGGACTATTTAATGACCAAAGAACAACATGAGTTATACCGAGATCTTGACGGTATGCTTGTAAAACGATGGGAAGATAGAGAATCACACAAACAATGGGCTATAGATAGATTACATTTTTATGTTAAATTATCTAGTAGCAAGGTTTCAAACATAAGAAAAAAATGGAATAGAACGCTAGACCATAGATTAATAGCTTCATTAGCTATAGCTAGTAGATATCATGCTTTGCCAGATGAAATTACTAGTTACTGTCCTTTAGATCAAAGAAAAGATTTTATAGTAACTAAAGCGGTTATACGTTTAGCAGATGGTAACAAAGATACTGTTTTAAAAATTATTAAAGAGGGTATTGATACTGAAGAACTTTACCAAGTGCAAAATCCGCCACGATATAGAGGGCTATGTTTTACTGCTGGTAATACTATGATGGACGCATTTGAAAAAGGTGTGGCACTAGAATATGGCTTACGCTCTAAATAATAGTCTAACATTTAGAGTATACATGCATCATGTCTTTTACTATATTATAATTTGGTTTATTTAAGTATTGACATTGTTTTTGTTTCTTTTAAAACTATAAAAAAAAGGAGAGAAACATGGTCGAGGATACCGACATTAAAATAAACCAAATTACTAATTTAAATAATGAGGTTTACTTATGGAGAGAATTAAATACCCTAAGTGGATATTCTTTAAAATTTTTAAATTTGAATTTTATGCAGAATACAATCCACTCAACACGAAGATTTATTCGTGGGTATGTTCAACTACTGGCTATGACTTATTTGTGGGACGGTTTCGTTTACAAATTAGTAGAGCAAGGAGAATAGAACATGCCAACAATGAAAAATAGATCTGACGCAGTAAAACTTCTTGAAATCTTGCAAGATTTTAGAGAGTTAGATGCTGAAATACAATCACAGTGTATTGCTGTTTTTTTAACAGTAGTTGCTAGGGGCGGAGAAAATGTAAGTATGGCAGAAATTCAAAAAGATTTAGATATGCCACAGTCTAGTGTAAGTCGTAATGTTGCTTTACTAAGTAAATGGTCTAGGCATGGTCAAAAAGGACATGATCTTTTAGAAAGCCATGAAGATCCAAAAGAAAGAAGGCGGAAGCTTTGTCGAGTTACCGCTAAAGGTAAAAGATTTGTAGAAAGAATATTTAAAAAGTAATGGATGATAATTTAGTTTGTGTTTACGCCCAGTATAAAAAATACGTACAGCTACTCAGCGATGCTGAATGGGACGAATTGCCAACTGAATTTTATGAAGAAAGAGTGGTTCACTACAAAAATTTAATAAATGACGGATATATGTATGAGCCAAAATTTTAAACATGGTGCGAGCAGTGGGACTTGAACCCACAACCCAATAATTGGGGACGGATTTTAAGTCCGTTGCGTATACCGATTCCGCCATGCTCGCAGTGAAGGATTTTATATATGGGAATAGAAAAAAAATCAAATAATAAATATTTAGTTAGAATAAGATACAATTCACCTACTAAATTAAACTTTTCTAAAACCTTTGACGCTTTTTATGAAGCAGAAGCGTGTGAAAAAGCGGTTATAGAAGCCTACAAGAAGGGTTTACCTATACCTGAGTACGGAGCGAAGCGTTCTGACTTAGTGACGCTTGAGGAGCTGTTTTCAGAAGCTTTAGAAAATGTCTATGATAGTACAAAAAAATATCATCATAAGGTATATTTGCTGCAAGGACAAATTATGGAAGCTTTAGGTAAAAAATTAGATGTAAGCCACTTTGACATAGAACAAGTCGAAAAAATGGAAAAGTATTGGAGAGACCGAGGAAATTCTCATTCTACTTTAAATAGAAAGAGAGCCGTATTATCTAAGTGTTTAAAGTATGGCATTAAGAAAAAATATTTAAGTGATTTGCCAGATCTTAACTGGAAAAATACAGAAGAAAATCACCGTATTAGATATTTAACACCTGCTGAAGAAATTGATTTTTTACACTGGAGTAATTATTACCAGTATACGGATTTACATGACGCTATGATTATAGGGTTAGATTGTGGATTGCGTTGGGGTGAAATCACAAGGTTACAATCTTCTGATTATGTTGCAGATGTTTTAGGACATGATTATGGATCTATAACTTTGACAAAAACAAAGAACAAAAAGAATAGATCTATACCCGTGACCGCTAGAGTAGATGCTATAATTAAAAAAAGAATTTTAAAAAGTCACAATAGTAAAAAACTATTTTTTAAATATAACTATCAAAAAATGAATTCAGAATTTAATACAATAAAAAACCATATGAAAATAGATGATTTAGAATTTGTATTTCATACTACTAGACACACATGCGCTAGTAGACTGGTACAAAAAGGCGCATCATTAGTAATGGTAAAAGATTTTATGGGACATAAGAGCATGACTACTACCCTTAAATACGCTCATTTAGCCCCTAAAAATATGATTGAATTAACTAATCTTTTAGAAGCAGAAGGTTAGTGGCAAGAAGTGGCAAGGAGTAGTGGCATAGTGGCGCAGCTTCTTACTGAAACCCGCAGAAACTAAGGAGAATTAAAATGTATAAGGGACTTAAAATCTACTTAATCGATCTATCCACTCAAGCATATAATATTATAGGTGGCCCTGCCAGTTTGTTTAAGTTAAGTATGCACTCCTCAATTAGTTTTGTACACGATGCCACCGTTTTTAAGGGGTATGCCACATGAATGATTTTCTTAAAGAAGTAGCCCTTGAATTAGAAATGCGAGACGCTGGCGGATCTCGTTTTAAATCTAGATTAAACAAGCGTTTAGAATCCCAGATGGAAAGCGTTACCGATCACGGCAAAGATCTTATGCAAGTATGCTTTCCGCCTATGCTTGAAGCTATAAAAGAACATACGAAAAATGCTGTAGAAGGAACTCCAGGTACGGGACGACCCGTTTTAAGTGCGCTAGTACTATCTAATATAGAGCCTGAAGTAGTCGTAGCTATTTCTTTGAAGTGTGTATTGAATTGTTTGACTCGTTCTAAGTCTTTTACTGAAACAGCAATAAATATAGGAAACAGTATTGAAGATGAAACTCGGTTACGAGCTTTTGAAGAAGAAAACCCTTATCTTTTTAATGTTGTACTAAAAGACCTGACGGAACGAAGCTCGGGGTATATGTATAAGCGTAGAAAATTATTAGAATCTGCAAAAAGAGATGGTATTGACTGGAATAATTGGGAAACAAGCACTAAAACGCATATAGGGGTATACCTACTAGGGGTCATAATCGATCAAACAGGACTGGTGCGTAAAACTACACAGAAAAAACGTAATAAGAAAAAAGATTTACTGGTTGCTACAGAAGAGACACAAAAATTTATTCAAGATAGAAATCTAAACTTAGAATTTTTAACTCCTGAATACTATCCGATGCTAGTAAAACCAAAAGCATGGACTTCACCCGTATCTGGTGGGTATTGGACTAAGCATATACCGCAGCTTCCATTAGTGAAAACAAAAAACCAGCGTTTAATTGAAGAACTTAAAAACATTGATATGCCCGCTGTATATGAAGGTTTAAATGCCCTGCAAAATACAGCCTATAAAATAAATAATAAGATGTTAGATTTTTTACTTCATGTTTGGGATAATGGACTGCAAGTTATGGGGCTTCCCCCTTCTGAAGACTTACCTATTCCTCCTAAACCCCATGACATAGGAACTAACTTAGAAGCTAAAATAGCGTGGAAAAGAAAAGCAGTTATAGTTCATACTGAAAATAACCGCATGAATTCTAAAAGATTACTATTAAGAAAGACATTATTAATAGCAGAAAAATTTAGAGATGCGCCTGAAATATATTTCCCACATCAACTGGATTTTAGAGGTAGAGCTTACTGTGTTCCTTCTTACTTAAATGTGCAAGGCGCAGATTTTTGTAAAGCCTTATTGCTATTTAGTAAAGGTAAGCCAATTGGAGAACAAGGAGCGTGTTGGTTAGCTGTTCATTTAGCAAACTGCTATGGCATGGATAAAGTTAGTATGCAAGACCGTATTAATTGGGTTCAAGAACACCAAGATATTATATTACAATGTGCAAAAAACCCGTTTGAAAATAGATGGTGGGAAGAAGCTGATAAACCGTTTCAGACACTGGCAGCAATTTTTGAGTGGGAACAATTTGTATTAAAAGGTGTGGATTATAAATGTCCTTTGCCTATAGCTATGGATGCAACAGCTAATGGCATACAACATTTTTCTGCAATGCTACGATCAAAAACCACGGGTCAGTTATGTAATTTAGTTCCTGCTGATAAACCTCAAGATATATACCAGCATGTTGCAAACATGGTCATAAAAAAATTAGAAAAATCTGAAGAGCCATTAGCTAAACTTTGGTTACAGTATGGCATTACTAGACAATTATTAAAACGTCCAGTAATGGTGTTAGGTTATGGTGGAAAGCAATATGGCTTTACTGATTTTGTTATGGATGAAATTCAAGCACGAATGGATAAAGGTAAACCTCATCCTTTTCAAGATCGTTTAAGAGCAAGTAGTTTTTTGGCAAAAATAATTTGGCAAAGTATTAGTACCGTAGTTCATGCATGTACCGATGTCATGGCGTGGTTGCAAGATGGAGCAAGGCTTGCTTCAAAAGAAAATTTACCTTTAGTATGGTTTACACCCACTGGATTTCCCGTGACACAATCTTACAATGAATTTAAGTCTACTCAAGTACGAACTAAGCTACAAGGGGTACTTTACCAGCCCCGTATATCGAAGGAAACAAATAAAATAGATAAAAACAGATGTGTTAATGCATGTTCACCTAACTTTGTGCATTCATTAGACGCATCGCATATGTTTTTAACAATAGTAACAGCTTTAAAACATGACGTAACGCATTTTGCTTTTGTACATGATTCATACGCTACTCATGCATCTGATACAGAAATGCTTAATGTGTGTATTCGTGTTTGCTTTGTAGAAATGTATAAACAAAATGACGTTCTTGATAATTTTTATCAGGAGATAATAAAACTTTTACCACCAAAAAAACGTGCAAAATTTAAACTTCCACCAGAGAAAGGAGATTTAGATATTGAAGAAGTTATGAACTCTGACTTCTTTTTTAGTTAATGTATCCACTAGCGGGTACTTTAATATTCATTAAGACCAATTAAAACAAAGGAGAAAGTATGGTTGATAAAATAAAAATAGTAACACCACCTGGGACTGCTGTTTACCCGTGGTTAAAAACACCAGACGTTGAGTTTGGACAAAATCATTATAAGATAAATTTGGCTTTAGAAGAAAAAGCTGCGTCCCCTTTAATGAAAAAAATAGATGATTTGTTATCTTCGTTTTTAGAAGAGATATCAAAAAAATCTAAAAAGAAAATAGTTACAGAAAATCTACCTTATTATAAAGAAAAAGATGATGAAGGAAATGATACTGGTAACATTATTTTCAAATTTAAAATGAAAGCCAGTTACCAAGACAAGAAAACTAATCAGTTAGTTCCTATGAAACCTGCAATTTTTGATTCAGCAAGAAAACCTTGTAAAGAAGATGTGTGGGGTGGGTCTGTTGTTAAAGTAGCAGGTATGGCTGTTCCTTATTTTCAAAACAAAGCAGGAGTAACATTACGCTTGAGTGCTGTTCAAGTTTTAGAGCTTGCTACTGGTAACCAATCTTCAGGAGACGCTTATGGTTTTAACGAAGAAGAAGGGTATATCGCCCCTACGCAAAAAGATTCTTTTGAGGAGACACAAAGCGAAGAAACCTTACCAGAAGAAGACGAGGATTTTTAGATCAGGATTAGAAGCAAGGGTTAGTTCTGAGCTAGGAATAAGTGGTGTGGAATTTACATATGAGCCGAAAGACATATGGATTCCATACCAAAAACCACCGTCAAAATATAAACCTGATTTTGTATTATCAAATGGTATTATTATAGAGACTAAAGGTTTGTTTGATTCTGCCGACAGAACAAAACACAAGCTTATAAAAAATCAAAATCCAAATCTAGACATTAGGTTTGTTTTTTCTAATTCCAGAAATCGCATAAGTAAAAAATCTAAAACTACATATGCAATGTGGTGTGAAAAAAACAAATTTTTATACGCAGATCGCTCTGTTCCGTCTTCTTGGATTAAGGAAGAAAAAAATCTTTTAAGAATAAATGCATTAAGGAAACATAAATGAACATAAGAGAAAAAACTGATAAAATTATAATTCATTGTACGGCAACTAAACCCAGTATGGACGTAGGTGCTTATGAAATTGATCGCTGGCACAGACAACGAGGGTGGCTACAAATTGGTTACACTTTAGTTATAAAACGTGACGGTCTAATAGAAGCAGGTCGCCCATTAAATGTAGTAGGCGCACATGCAAAAGGTCACAACAGCAGTAGTGTCTCTATAGCATTAGCTGGTGGGGTTGATGAAGATAACAAACCAGAAGAAAATTTTACAGAAGCTCAACATGTATCGCTTAAAATAGCATTAAATTTTTTAAAACACATGTATCCCGAAGCCAAAGTCATAGGTCACAACGAGGTCAGCAATAAAGCTTGTCCAAGTTTTGATGTTCAACAATATTTAAAGGAGAGAAATTTAGAATGGCTAGTCAATTAGAAAAATTAAAAAAACATTTTGCAGAATACAAAAGCATAAATCTATACGAAGCTTGGGAATGTTATAACATTCGATCTTTGCCAAGACGTATTAAAGATTTAAAAGACTCAGGTTATAAAATCTCTAAAGTAATGAAAAGACATAAAGTTACTGGTCAAAAATTTGGACATTATTATATAAATGACTAGTGATTTTGTAGCACATGAGCCTTGTCCTGATTGTGGAAGTAAAGACAATTTAGCACGATATGCTGACGGGCATGGTTATTGTTTCGGTTGTGAGTATTATGAAGAAAGCACCGAGGAGAGACGGGTAGATAACACTAGTGTAAAATCTAGTGTGTTTGTAAAAGGTGAAGTTGTACCATTAAACAAACGTAATATTTACACGGAGACTTGTAACAAATTTGATTATAAAAAAGGTACATACAACAATAAAAAAGTACAGATTGCAAACTACTATAAGAACAATGTAGTTGTAGGACAAAAACTACGTTTTGCTAATAAAGATTTTGTGTGGATAGGAGATACAGATTGTGGTCTTTACGGTGAATGGCTGTGGCGAGACGGTGGTAAAAAAATTGTTGTAGTCGAAGGTGAGATCGATTGTTTAAGCTATTATCAAGTATCTAAATATCCAGTTGTTAGCGTTAGGACGGGCGCAGCAGGTGCTAAAAAAGATATCCAAAAGTCATTAGAATTTTTAGAAAAATTTGATGAAGTTGTTTTTATGTTTGACTCTGATGAGGTTGGCATTAAAGCAATGCATTCTTGCGCTCCTTTACTAACCCCAGGTAAAGCTAAAATTTCTATTTTACCACTTAAAGATGCTAATGAAATGTTAAAAGCAAACCGTACAAAAGAATTATTAGATTGTATGTGGAGTGCAAAAACATATAGACCTGATGGTATTGTAGCAGGATCTGACTTATGGGATTTAGTAAACGAAGAAGATGATACTGAAAGTGTCCCCTATCCTTTTCATGGTTTAAATAAAAAAATACATGGGATTAGAAGAGGTGAACTAATTACAATAACTGCGGGGTCAGGTACTGGCAAATCAGCTTTTGTAAGAGAGATTGGTTTTGATTTAGTAAGACAAGGATTAAATGTTGGTTTCTTAATGTTAGAAGAAACAGTTAAGAGAACAGCATTAGGTCTTATGTCTATACATTTAAATAAACCCTTACACTTATTAAATATAAAAGACATTGAACCTGATGAATTTAAACAGTCATTTACCAACTCTGTAGGGTCAGGAAATGTATTTCTATATGATCATTTTGGGTCAACATCTACTGAAAATTTATTAACAAGAATTAGATACATGGCAAAAGGATTAAACTGTCAGTATATAATTTTAGATCATTTAAGTATAGTCGTGTCAGGAATTGCAGACGGTGATGAAAGAAGATTAATAGATAACACTATGACTGCATTGAGGTCTTTAGTGCAAGAGACTAACATATGTCTATTTGTAGTATCCCATTTACGTAGGCCGAGTGGCGATGAAGGACACGAAGATGGAAAAGAAGTTAGTCTTTCACAACTAAGAGGGTCACATTCTATTGTGCAATTAAGTGATGGAATTATTTCACTTATTAGAAATCAATTAGATGATAACAATTCAAATATAACAAAAGTAAAAGTGTTGAAAAATAGATTTTCTGGAGAAACTGGAAGTTGTTCTACTTTAACTTATCAGCCTGAATCTGGACGGTTGTTAGAATTAGCAAAGGAGTTTGAGAATGAAAACTACTAGTTTAGTTAAAATACTTATGGGCGCAATAAAGAAAGTTGAAGAAGATGAGGATCTTATTTACACGCTACATGTCAGCGATGATGATTCATTAGATATACTAGAAGATCTTATAGAAGGAATGTTGTGTGATTTTCCTGAAGCCAAACGCATTGTAGTTGAAAAGGTAACTCTCCATTGATTTGTGTGTTTGATATAGAAGCAAATGATTTTTTAGAGAATGTAACAAAAATTCATTGCATAGGAATCAACGACAAAGTTTATACTGATATAGATGAAGCTGTTGAAATATTAAATAACGCCGATGTAATAATAGGTCATAACATTATAGGATATGACATCCCCGTTATAAATTTATTCTTTCCGTTTTTTAAACCAAAGAAAATAATAGATACTTTAGTTCTATCAAGATTAATTCACGGTGATATTAAAGACTCTGATTTTGCTCGAAAAAATTTTCCGACAAAACTTATAGGAAGACACAGCCTTGAAGCGTGGGGGCATCGTATTGGTAATTATAAAACAGATTTTACTGCGGGGTTTGAAGAACTAACAGATGAAATGATTGAATACTGTAGGCAAGATGTAGCGGTTACTAAAAAATTATACGAGAAATTAATATCAGAAAATTATTCACAACAAGCAATTGATTTAGAGCATAAGGTTGCACAGTTATGTTTTGAACAACAAGAAAGAGGATTTGCTTTTGATAAACATAATGCACAGTTATTAGTTTCGGAACTTAGTGATAAAAGAGAACAATTAAAACGATTACTTAAAGTTGCTTTTTCGGATTGGGAAATAAAAACTCCTTTTACTCCTAAAGTAAATAACAAAGCTAGAGGTTATGTTAAAGGTGTTGAAACATTTAAAGTCAAAAAGATAGAGTTTAATCCAGCGAGTAGAGATCATGTAGCTAATAGACTAAAAGCAAAGCGTGGTTGGAAACCTAAAATATTTACGGCAGATGGAAAACCAAAAGTAGATGAACAAGTATTATCTGAATTAGATTATCCTGAAGCACAGTTACTTGTTGAATTTTACATGTTGCAAAAACGATTAGGACAAATTTCAGAAGGTAGTCAAGCATGGTTAAAGCATGAAAAAGAAGGACGCATTCATGGGCATGTTAACACTTTAGGTACTGTTACTAGAAGAGCTAGTCATAATCATCCAAACATAGGACAAGTTCCTGCAAATAATAAACCTCATGGAAAAAAATGTAGGGAACTTTTTCAGCCTTCTGAAGGTAATGTTTTGGTGGGTGTAGATATTTCTAGCCTAGAACTAGCATTGTTGTCTCATTATTTATTTCCGTATGATAATGGTCTTTATGCAAAAGAGTTAGACTCAGGTGATATTCACACTACTAATCAAAAAGCTGCTGGGTTAGCAACGAGAGATGAGTCTAAAAGATTTATTTATGCTTTTTTATATGGAGCTAGTACAAAAAAGATTGCTGAAATATTAGGGCAAGGTCACAAATATGGTGCTAAAATTAAGACAGAATTTTTAGAAAATTTACCTGCGTTAGACCAGTTAATAAAATCAGTACAAAGAGCTTCACAAAGAGGTTACTTAAAAACTTTAGATGGTGGCAGAATAAAAGTACGGTCACAACATTCAGCTTTAAACAGTCTGCTACAAAGTGCTGGCGCAGTGGTGTGTAAACAATGGCTAGTTATTTTACAAGAAGATTTAATTAAAAATAACATAGATGCAAAACAAGTAGCATGGATACATGATGAAGTTCAGCTTGATGTAAGAAAAGAACATGTTGAGATGGCGGGTAAAACAGTAGTTGACGCTATTCGTAAGACTGGTGAGCATTTTAATTTAAGAATAAAATTAACTGGAGAATGGAACAGTGGCGCAAACTGGGCGGAAACTCACTAAAAGAAAATGGCAGATTTATAAAACTAAACAATATCATGCTAAGAAAAAAAATATTGTTTTTAAGCTACGTTTTAAAGATTTATATTTTCCTACACATTGTCCAGTGCTTGGCATCAAACTCGATTATTGGGTGCATGGTAAAGTAACCATGAATTCCCCAAGTTTTGAACGATTAGATAGTAATATTGGTTACATAAAATCTAATGTTTTAATTGTTAGCATGAAAGCTAACACAATGAAAAACTCTGCAAGTTTAAAAGAGTTAAAATCTTTAGTTGTGTTTTTAGAAAAAATAAAAGGAGAAGAGAGTGCGTGAATTAATTATTGATGGAGACATTACTGCATACAAAATAGCATCTCAATGCGAAGAACCAATTGATTGGGGTGATGATCTATGGACATTACATGGTGATGCAAAAAAAGCTGCTATTATGTTTGATAATGAAATTGATTTTTTACATAAAAGTTTAAAAGCCACTTTCATTCGTATTGTTTTTTCAGACAAAAAGAATTTTAGAAAAAAATTATATAAAAATTATAAAGCTAATAGAAAAAATAAACGCAAGCCTTTCTTACTAAATAGTATAAAAGACCATGCACGTAAAAACTACGTGACAGAAACATGGTCACATCTTGAAGCGGACGATGTGTTAGGTATCTTAGCTACACAAAAGTACCAGTATGAAAGAGTGATTGTTAGTATAGATAAAGACCTACGCCAGATCCCAGGAAAATTATCTGTGGATGGTGAAACAATAATAAAGATTTCTAAAAAAGAAGCAGACACATGGCATTTATTACAATCATTAATGGGTGACACTGTCGATGGGTATTCTGGTTGCCCAGGTGTTGGTATCAAAAAAGCAGAGAAAATCTTAGGAGATGAGCCTACTTGGGACAAAGTAGTAAAAGCATATGAGTACGCAGGACTAACAGAAAATGATGCTTTTATTCAAGCTAGTATGGCTAAGATATTAAGAGCAGAAAATTACGTTAACAATAAAATAAAACTATGGAGAATAAAATGATTAGTAGTGCATCAGTACAAGAAAGCCATGAGGAATACATGGCAAGAAAAAGAAGAGAAGAACCAAAAAAAAATTTAGATTTGTTTTTAGAAACAGAAGACATTGTTGAAAGACCTAGTCATTATACTAGATACCCTATTCAACCAATTAGTTTTATTATGCGTAATGGTATGGAATTTTGGCGTGGCAATATAATTAAGTATGCAACACGAGCTGGATACAAAACGTATGATGATCAAACAGAATCTGAATCGGAAATTATAGATTTAAAAAAAGTAATACGTTATGCAGAAATGAGAATTAATCAATTAAATGGAAAGGTAGAACTATAAATGAATATATCCACTCGTGCATCAGTTGTCACAAGACGAACTTACAATAGACCCCTCAATGAAGAAGGAACAGTTTTTGAAACATGGGAACAAACAGTAGATAGAGTAATAGAACACCAACGCTGGTTATGGAGTCGAGCTATTGGTCATAAAGATCTCTCACAAGATCAAGAATTTGAGCTTGATGATTTAAGAGAATTAATGATAGATAGAAAAGTTTGTACTTCAGGTAGAACTCTTTGGTTAGGGGGTACTCGCATAGCCCGTGAAAGAGAAGCATCACAATTTAATTGTACATTTTTAGAAATTGCTACTGTGCATGACGCTGTTGATGCTTTGTGGTTACTAATGCAAGGCGCAGGTGTTGGTTTTAAAGCTGTTACTGGAATTTTAAATGGCTTTACTAATCCTATGCAAATTAAAATAATAAGGAGTAAAAGACATGAGCTTCCTGAAAAAGAACATAAAGGTAAACCGTTTAATTATGAGTGGTATGAAGACGGTATTTGGACAATTAAAATTGGAGATTCTGCGGAAAGTTGGGCAAAAGCTTTGGGAAAAATGCTCGCAGGTAAATACCCCGCAGATACATTGGTTTTGGATTTCTCAGAAATTAGACCAGCAGGAAAAAGACTTAAAGGATACGGATGGATTTCCTCAGGGGATGATGCAATATCACGGGCTTTTCCTGCCATCGCTGAAATCCTCAACAAAAAAGCGGGAAGATTATTATCAAAAATCGATCTTCTCGACATCATCAATTGGTGTGGCACAATATTATCCTCTCGCCGTTCTGCTGAAATCTGTTTGCATGAATTCGGAACAACACAATGGGAAGAATTCTCAACAGCAAAAAAAGAATTTTGGGTAAACAACCCACAAAGAGCGCAATCTAACAACAGTTTAGTTTTTAAAGAAAAGCCAAGTAAAGCTGAGTTACATTATATATTTAAATTAATGCAAGAATCTGGGGGATCTGAACCTGGGTTTATTAATATGGAAACAGCACAGAAAAGAGCTGAATGGTGGAAAGGTGTAAACCCATGTGCTGAAATAGCCCTAGGTAATAGAAGCCCTTGTAACCTCTCTGAGGTTTGTCTTAGTAAATTTAATGATGATTTTGATGGTTTATTAAAAGCAATGTATTTAGTAGGACGAGCTAATTATAGACAAACATGCGTAGATCTTAATGACGGAATCCTTCAAGCATCATGGCACGAGCTTAATGAATTTTTAAGATTATGTGGTGTAGGACTAACTGGAATTGTAGGTTGGCAACACTTATATAATGACGGAATGTTACAAAAAGTAAAAGATGAAGCATACAGAGGTTGTGATAGCATGGCAGATGAGCTGGGATTACCTAGAAGTAAAGCGGTTACAACTGTAAAACCTTCAGGAACTTTGTCTAAAATTATGGATTGTACTGAAGGTGTGCATAAACCGTTAGGTAAATATATCTTTAATAACATTAACTTTTCTAAGCATGACCCTTTAACATCTATTTTAAGACAAGCAGGTTATAAAGTTTTTGACAATCCAAATGACCCTGATGCAACATTAATTTGTTTTCCAGTTAAATATGATAACGTAGAGTTTGATAATGTTGATGGAAAAGAAATAAACATTGAAACAGCTATAGAACAATTAGAAAGATATAAATGGATTATGAAAAATTATGTCGATAAACATAATTGCAGTGTTACTATTAGCTATGATGCTTCGGAAGTAGACGATATTGTTGCGTGGATTTTAGACAATTGGGAATATTATGTGGGTGTTTCTTTTATATATCGTAATGACCCTAGTAAATCTGCTGAAGATTTAGGGTATCTATACCTGCCTCAAGAAGTAGTCACAAAAGAAAAATATGATTCTTATGTAAAATCTTTAAAAACAGTAGGTGATTTAAGTGGTGCTAACTCGTTTGATGAAATAATTGAAGACGAGTGTGCTACTGGAGCATGTCCAATAAAATAATAAATTCATAAAGCCTTGCATTCCTTGTGTTTGCAGGGCTTTTTTTTCTTAAATATTCATTTAGAAAGGTTAAAACATGAAAGAACCTCAAGATATTACTTTACCTATTTCCGCAGAAGAAACAATTAAACTTTTAGATGAAACTTTTCCTGAAAAATGTGCGGATTTATCAATGGAAACGAAAGAGATTTGGTTCAAAGCTGGGCAAAGATCAGTGGTAAACTGGTTAAAAGAGCTTTTAGACCGTTCTCACAACAACATTTTAGGAGAATAAACTATGTGTATGGCTAGTAAAAGCAGTCCCCCGCCCCCACCTCCAGCACCTGAACCCGTCAAACCACCAAAAATGGTAGACAAAACGTATACACCAGAAGACCCAAAACCAAGAAAAGGTAAACAAGCATTACGTACAGATATGTCTATAGGTGGTACAGGCAATACTTCTGGATTAAATATTCCAACTTAAAGGTTTAGTTATGCAAACAGGATCATTAGCAGCAAAGTATTCAAAAATGGCGGAAGACCGTAGGGTTTATCTGGATAGAGCCAGAGACTGTTCTGAGTTAACTTTACCTGCACTTATACCTTCAGAAGCGTTTGGAAAACATGATGATTTATATCAACCATTCCAATCCGTTGGTGCTAGAGGAGTAAACAATTTAGCTAGTAAATTACTGTTATTATTACTACCACCAAATCAACCGTTTTTTAGATTAAGTTTAGACGCTGGAACAGAACGAGAAATGTCTGAACAAGCAGGTGTAAAAGCAGAAGTAGAAAAATCATTAGCAGAATATGAAAGAAGCGTTACTAAAGAAATAGAAAACAAAGCATTAAGACCATCAATATGGGAAGCTTTAAAACATTTAATTGTATCAGGTAATGTATGTTTATATTTTCCTCCTGAAGGTGGTGTTAGAGTTTTTGCTTTAAATCAATTTGTAGTACAACGTGCGCCTGACGGATCAATATTAAAAATGATTACAAAAGAAGTTGTAGCTAGACAGTCTTTACCAGAAGATCATCCTGAATATAAATTAGAAGCTACTGATGATATTGATGTTTATACATGTATATATAGAACAGGTGATAAATATTATGTTCATCAAGAAGCAGGTGGTGTGTTAGTAGAAGGATCTGAAGGAGAATATCCTTTAGATTTATTACCGTGGATACATTTAAGAATGATAAGTGTTGACCATGAATCTTATGGCAGGTCTTTTGTAGATGAATATTTAGGTGATTTAACATCATTAGAAGGCTTAATGAGAGCTATGGTAGAAAGCGCAACAGCAAGTTCTAAAGTAGTTTTCTTAGTCAAACCTAATGCAACAACACGTAAAAAAGATTTGGCATCAGCTGAAAACGGTGCAGTTATAACAGGGTCACCTGATGATGTACACAGTTTGCAAACAGAAAAATTTAATGATATGCGAGTTGTAATGGAAGCTGTAGGGCGTATAGAAGAAAGATTAAGTTACGCTTTTCTATTACACGAAGCTGTTCAAAGAGACGCTGAAAGAGTTACAGCCACTGAAATAAGATATCTTCAAGAACAAATTGAAGGTGCGCTTGGTGGTGTTTACAGTGTTCTATCTCAAGAATTACAATTACCTTTAGTAAATCAGATCATGGATAGATTAACAAAAGAGCGCAAGCTTCCAAAGCTTCCTAAAGAAAACGTAACGCCCGTTATAATCACTGGTGTAGAAGCACTTGGAAGAGGGCATGATTTAAACAAGTTGAGAGGGTTTTTACAAGATGTAATGTCTCTTGCTCAAATTAATCCTGAAACAATACAACGAGTAGAATTTGGTGATCTTATAAAACGCCTAGGTACTGGTCATGGTATTGATATGAATGGTTTAATTAAAAGTGAAGAACAAATACAAGAAGAGCAACAGATGATGCAACAACAAGCTATGCAACAACAAATGATGGATGCAGCCCAACAATCTGCTCCTGGGGTTGCTAGAGAAGTCGCTAAGAATTCTGCTCCTACACAACAATAATAGGAATATTATGGAAAAAATGAAACTAGATAACCTTGAAGATGAAGTCTCTTTATCTCCTACTAAAGAAAAAAAGGGGAAAAAAGAAAAAACTTTACCTAAATGGCCTGGGGCTGAAAATGCAAAAACAGGTGTAGAATATCAATTAGCCAGCGGAAATACTGTAAAGCTCGGCACTAACAAACTGTTTTAATAATGCCAGAACATATTATAAAAGAAGATGAACAGACTTCTGAAGCACCAGAAGAAATTTCACAAGAGGAAGTTAAAGCTGAAGAACAAGAAAGACCAGAATGGCTTCCTGAAAAATTTAAATCTCCTGAAGATATGGCAAAAGCTTATGGAGAATTAGAAAAAAGTTTTACTAAATCAAGACAAGAAGATGCTCCTAAAGAAGCTGAAGCAGAAGAACAACCTGCTGAAGAAAAAGAAACTCTTGAAATAAAACCACAAGAGGAACAAGCTAAAGAAGTTGTTGAAAATGCAGGTATAGATTATGATGCTTTAGCAACGGAGTATGCAGAAAACAACGGTCTTACTGAAGAAACATATAGCAAATTAAATGAAGCTGGAATTCCTAAAGATATTGTTGATCAATATATACAAGGACAAGAAGCTATTAGAGATAATTCTCAAAAAGCTATTTATGATTCTGTCGGTGGACAAGATCAATATAAAAATATGGTTGGATGGGCTGGGGAAAATTTAT
>Ga0102963_1000212_pt1 | contig 24903 bp, 27 predicted proteins | sample SalPon2_C_H2O_MG_2_FD_84522 | JGI IMG/M metagenome (GOLD analysis project Ga0102963, IMG submission 84522) | Salt pond water microbial communities from South San Francisco under conditions of wetland restoration - Salt Pond MetaG SF2_C_H2O_MG | ecosystem: Environmental > Aquatic > Non-marine... | reverse complement strand
GCTCACCAGTAGAGACGTTGTCTCTGTCCATATATATCAACCTACCAGTCTTGTCTTCGTCAAACTCACTCCTGTTGTATGTGAATGTATACTTTTCACCACCTTCCGTGTTCATGTTTATGTTTGTGAGTATGGATGTGGTGTTAAATGGGTTTGACATTATAGCAGATACTTGTCTGTCCTCCCAATTTTTGTAAGTCTTTACAGTCTTTTCATTCTCAAGTGTGTAGTCGCCCTTTTTTGCATCAACAGTTCTAATTAGTTTAGACAGCCCACCCGCAGCACTAGCATCTCTGACTATTTGTGTTTCAACAGCACCCAACGACTTTGTTGCATTCGATGAATATTTCTGCAAATCAAATCTATCCCGCTTTTGAGAAACCATTGTCATTGCTTGCTGTGCGGACATTATATTATTGGGGTCCCTACTTATCTCAGCCCAACCTTTATCGGCAACCTCCATCTTTACAAAAACAGAATCCCCTGTATCTGGATTAATCATAATCCTATAATTCTTGAGTTTTGATATACCCTCAATCTGCTCCATTTCCCAAGCCTCTAAATCTTGAGACTCATTACTATCAAGACGTTTCATCTTGTCCCCATAGACCTCTTGGTATTTTTTAGCAACAGCATAGGTTAACTTCGTACCATCAAGTGCATTCTGTCTCCAAGCTGTGTAATCTTTTACACTTATCAATCCCCGTGTAAGTTGGTCGTACTTCAACTTTGCCAGTGCAGCCATATCCTCCGAATACGTGGCTACAGCATTGTTCATGTACGTCAACTCCCCAGTAGGGATTTCGGTAATTAACTTTAAACCTTCTCTTTGAGATTCGGCTAAACCTTCTTTCTTCTCCTCTCGTCTGTTGCGTTCTGCTATGATAGAGTCGGACATCTCCTTCCCTACAGCACCCCAATCTATTTGAGTTTCAGCTCCTTGATATTTATAGTATTCACTCATCTGTCTGTCAGTTATTCGATTTAGATTCACCCGTTATTGAAGATAATCCCAAACCTTTTAAAACCTCACTTCCCACACCAGTTATTGAAGATAATGCCACACCTTTTAAAGCCTCACTTGCCGCATCCTCAAGAACCTTACTAAATGGGTCATCTTCGGTGCCCTGCTTTTTAAAAAGTGGAGCTATATCCTCATCTTGCATGAGAGTCGTGAACGCACCACTAATCCCCTTTATGCCACTAGAAATAGCTTGCTGTCTTTTCAACTCAGCCAATCTAGCAGCCTTCTGAGCACCCTCAACCTGTAATAAGTTTATACCCATCCCCATATCAGCCAACCTACCCTCTTCAGCCGCAGAAAGCTTTTCAAGCTCTCTTAACTCTTTAGACATATTAGCACGAGTCTGTGCAGCCGCTTGATTAGTAGCCATCTGAACTCTTCCAGCAGTTGCAGCAGCACCACGAGCTGAACCCTCAACACCCTGTTGAAGGGCACTAGCCCCAAGCATCAGCATCTGCTCTCGTTCTAATTCATATGGTTCCTTTGCTATGGCTAACTCATCATAGACATTTACATCTAATCTACGTTTAGCTTCCAACATGGATTTTGCCGCCTCTCGATTGGCTTGCTCCATTTCTCTTTTTTCTCGAGCTGCTTGTGCGAAACTTAATCCAGTTCCGACTAATTGAGCTCCAACACCTAGTAATGTTAATAGCATATCACAAAGATAATTTATTTAAGGGAAAGATTTCATAACCTCAGAGCCTACTGCAAATAACTCAGATGCAGCCATGTCACCACCACTCGGCTCCAATGTTAGGGTGAACTCGCAATAGTGACCCATAATTCCATGCGACTCCGCAATTGGATTCTTTATGTACAAGAAGTATGCGTCATTTATTGGTATCGGGTTTGTTGCACCAGACACCGTTCCATCGATAACAATCTGATTGATTGGTATTCTCTTGTCTATGTTTACCTCCTTTATCTCACCCGCAAACACAGGAGTATCATATGGTGGTAACGCATAATACAGATAATCACCAACACTGACAATACTGCCAATGTCAATACTAGAAGCAAAGTTTACCTGATAATTTGTTGGGGTTCCACCAACACTAAAGCTCTGTGCAATACCATTTAAAGAACGCAATTCAAACTGCAATTCAGTAACATCTGCCCCCGTTGGAAGATTGCTTCGGATAAAACCATACCAAGCTCCCTCCTTTTGCTCAAACCAATTGGACTCTATAAGACCAGAGTTTTGAATATCTGTGCTTATATTACACAACCAAGCATCATCAGACTCCAACTCAATGGTCTTGAACAACTTGTTCTCCAATGGGTTCTCATTAAATAGGCTAACAATCTTAGACTCAAATGTCTTCAACTCCCACTGGTCTGTGTCTGTATTTAGGTAATAGAACTTGTTTCTAGCCTCATTTGTATTGTGCCTATAAAGATTACCACCCGCAAATGAGTAAAAGAATTGGTTCATACCAATCATGAAATCAGGGTAGTAACTAAAAAATGATGTCCACCCCTTAGCTCCCTCGCTGTACGTTAGTGTATAATCAGTCATAAATATATATATTATGGTGGACAAGCCGCCAAACTAGTAATAATCCCATCAGATGAAACAGTTATTTCATATCGCAAACCTGCCACCTCAATTGTATAATCACCAGCAGCTACCCTCGCATTCCCGTATGGGTCACTTACAAAGAACTCATTTACAGCTGGGAATCCAGCAGTCCCCCCTCTATTGGGTACATTGTAAAATGTGTGTATGAGTGGAGCCGTGTTACAATCAGCAGGGCTTGGGTCAGATGTAGGAACGCCAGTCAACAAGACTGGGCAGTTTATATCAATATTAAACTCAGAAACTGGACATGGTGCAAATATCTGAATATTCATATCCGATGGACTTGTTAAAGTTTTTGGGATATATAGTGTTGAATACGCAGGATTAGCAACCGTTGTCACCACATCGGCAGATGTTCCCGTAACCACACCAGAGCTACCAGATAAGACAAATGATGACCCATCAAATGAGTACTCATCTATACCCGTGTATCCGCCCGCATCTAGTGTCGCACCAATACCACAATCCTCCGCAGTAGTTCCTATATAGGTGTAGCTGGATGGGTCTGTACTAGCCAAGTATCCCTCGGTTATGCTCGTTAGCTCATTATATTCGTTTGAATTAAATGTAGCACGTATGCCGTGTGGTCTTGTATAGGGTTCAAAATAAATTATGGTACATCCAGTATCCGTAGATGTGTTGAACGTGATGTCGTATATGGCATCATCCGAAGCTCTGTTTATTGCAATGCCGCAAGACACAGAACACGTAGGACATATAATTGATATACCCAAAACACCAGACACCTGCTGTCTGACAGTTGAGCCATCTGAATAATATCCATCAGGAGCCTTTATCGTCATGTTTGCATCCGTAAATACAGCGGTTGCTCCAGATAAAAACTCCGCATCTATGTAATATGTTCCTAATGCTGCCATTATTTATAATTCATTTTAACAGTCACAACACGCATCGTGTAAGTTCGTTGCATCGTAACACAAGTCAACTTGAGTTGGTCTTCTATAATCATATATCAAATATAGGTATGTATCATTTGTTGATGGCATCGTAAATGTAGCCTCGTATCTATTTGGTCCACTACTCGGTGTTAATGTAGCCACACTAGATGCTGCAAGCAAAGATGTCATGTCCGCAGGGTCGTTTAAATACTCGGTGTTTGTTCTTAGGTATCTAAGCTCATCAACCGTTGGGTCAAATGTGTAGTTATCAGATGGAGATATCTTATTCGATATTATGCTGACCGTTGCTCCATCGGCAGGAACAAATGCTCCGCCTTGCAGTGACTCAATTACCTTGTACTGAGATATTGTCGGGCTAGTTGAGCCAATTACAAGCTCAACCTGCTCCGAGTGAAGTGGTGAGCTATATGCTCCATCAGTCCATCTATACTCGTTATGTATAAACTCCCCAGCGTCATCATTAAGAGAATAACACACCTGAATTATTTTCATTCTCTGTGCGATAACACACCCAACATTTAGTTCGAGTTGAACAACACCAGACGATGACTCAACACTAATTTCAACCTGAGTTTCAGATACCTTGTTTTTTGACACATTAAGTGGCGAGCCGCTACTATTGCTGATAAATCCAGTAGTAACTGTAGTGCCATCATATGTTGCATCTATCTTAACCGAATCTGCAACATTTAATATATCATATGATACATTCACATCACCAACAAGCTCTCCAACATTAACACAGAATGTAAATGGACTAGAGTCAGCATCAACAGTTATAACCCTACTCATACCACATTCTATACATTTCTCATCTGTAGGTACATCAATGTTATTTGAACTCAATACATACTCATTCATATATGGGTCAAACCCACCAAGTTTTTGCTTGTTAAATGAATCTATGAACAAGTCTCTAAACCATGACCGCATACCCATTTCAGACAAAACAGATAACGACTCACTAGAGCCAGTTGCACCACGAAGCTGAATTACAGCTCCACGTTTTGCATCGGTGAAAAATTTATCATACCCCCACTTGACGTAGCTCTCAGGATTATGGCTAATACCATACTCCTCTGTACGTGCAACTTGAGTACCCAATACTTCTGGTACGGAAGCCACAACACTACCACCTGTTGAATCTGTGAGTAGGTTTTTGCCACGAAGCACATACGATATCTTGTCCTCTTGCAGTGTAAGAATGTCCGTCTCTCTACCATCCATTATGTAGATAGGACCATACGAGTTTTCTAATGGTTTAAAGTTTAATAAACCAAGGTTAAACTCATTAAGTTTATTAACATTGGTCTCGTCATTGTATACACCACTATACGTTATATCTGCAAATCTTCGAATCTCTTGATAATCTTCTGCGTTTGTGGTAAAGACACGATTGCCTAACTGCAACTCCTTACCATCTATGGCATCCATGATTTGGTAGCTTTCTACTCCATTACCGAATGCATAGCAGTTAAAAAAATCTGTGTCGATTATTGCTGGGTAGCTAGCGGTTTGATTTACCGTGCCACCACCATTTACAACATTCCCAGAGTGATACCCAGTTAGTGGGTCTATATCAAATGATTGCGAACCCTCATACCAAACATCTGGCAATGAATCTTGAGGTTCTGTTTCAAAAACAATTAGTGAATTAGACCTAAGTACCTCTATAGAAATGTCAAGCGTGCTTTTTTTATTTTTTGTTGTACCCGTACCCTGCATTCCCTTTACGGATAGATATTTTCTCAACACATTAAATGCATCGTAAACATAAAAGAATTGGGTTTCCAATTGATTGCCATCAACAGTAAACTGTTGGTATACGGGTCTACCCCTATATATTGCAAAGTCTTGTGATGTAGTCGTAAATATATCAGTATCAAGTGCTAGTTTATTTTCGCCATAGTACACCTTAGTCACTTTGGCATACGTATTGGGTGATGCACTCGTGTTTACAGCGTAATCCCCAACAGCAACCAATCCGAAATCTGAAGATGCCGCAATAAGCTCATTTAATTCAACAGCTGTATTGGTACCAGTATATAGTGCTCCAGTATTTCCATCGTAATCAGCCGAATAAGCAACTGTTGATGTATATGTATTGGTGGGGTCTGCTGAACCACCGTCAGCCTCTCGTACAGAATTTGCTCCATTCAACACCGATTGCACATTGTCCCCATCCCACCACGCTTTAAAATTCGTGTAATCCCTAGATGCAGTTAATTCGATATCTAACAAATAATATCTTCTTTCAAGCCTATTATTTTTGCCTTTTCTAAGATTTTCAATTTTTAGTCTTATTACAGTTCCAGCTGGAATAGTATAGTCTACATACTCTCCATTCTTCTCAATATCGACTGGTACCCAAGCCACGGGTGGCTCTCCTCGTTTTGTTCCAACATCATTGTCTGAGTGAGTTATAAATGAATCGGAAGACAACTCTGTTGAAAAGTTAGAAGCTCTCATTTTTGCATATACTCCAGCTGGAACGGACATCTCTTGACCATCTGGGTCAAGGGGGGCTGGATTTAAAAAGTCAGCCTCTTGTGACTTTTTCTCTAATACAGAAGTTGTGACACATTTATCAACTGACCCATTTGTGTCAGCCTTAACTCTCAATAAATCACCCTCCTCAACTTTTCTTGCATTCTGTCCCTCCAATAAAAAATAATCAGACCCAGTAGCTTGGTCCCTAAAGAAATACTGAGAATATACATTAAAGTATTTCTCCTTGTCAGACTTTATGCAAAACTTATATTTTGTAGCCCACGATGGTGCTATCTGCTCTTTTGGTATGGTAACCCTTATAGAATTTTTTAAAGCAGAAGCAGAACAAGGAACACTCAATGCGTTTGTTTGGCTTACCAAAGCGGTTGTAGCCCTACCAAATTCATCCATGTATATAATACCAACCTCGTAGCTCCTATCGCTATGCAAACTAGTTGGAGCACCGTATGAAGAGAATGTTGCATCGATGAATGTAACCTCAAAATACTCATAAACACTCTGAGTAATTGATGTAGGATTATCAACGTAACGCATCGCAGGAAGAACAAATCCAATTTGATTCGGACTGCTTGCGCTAGACACTATTTTTATCGCTTGATTTGCACCACTGATTCCACTCTCATACTTTTCTAGGCTGTCAATATTTTGCAGTAGTGAACAGTTAAAGACATCGGTCAGTGTTGTTCCAGATGAACAATTTGCAACTGTTTGAATGTTTCCATTAGTCCCAATCTTTTCCTTGAAATCATCGCTGATAGATAAGTCATATGCACTATCAAAATCTTGAGGCAATGTATATGTAAATGTAATTGTTGTCTCAGGATTCTGCTGAGTGGGTGTGGGCGTACCAAGTGTCTCATAAAAACTATAATGAGTGTACGACACAGTAAACTCAATAACAGAGCCCTGAACTAACTCAACACTATCTAGGTTCGTTAAATTCAAAACAGACGGTGCTGTTTCATTTGAACCATCCCACGTATATGTTTGATTTGATATGGAACTAGATAAAGACTCTAGACCAATATCCTCGCTAATCAAGTCAACCGTATATTCCAACTTTGTTGGGAATCCATTGATATCAATTAGGTTGTACTGCTCAAGATAATTACCATACATTAACCTATTGCCCATAACTGTTTGGGCTTTAGCTAGTCTTGGAACATTATCATACAGCCTAAGTATCTCACTGTCTGGTAGTACCGTAAATATCTTACTACTATCAAACGTATACGTAAAGTCCGTATTATCAGCAAGACCCAATTCTGATTTGTCTAGCTTATCAATGACCCTAATGTTTCCAGTCTGCATATCCTTCCACAATAGGTCAATACCAACAACAAGCTCACCTCCAGAGTTGTAAGTAATCTGACAAGAATTTGCCTTATTCAACATACCATCATTCAACCCCGTAGAATAGTTATAAGAAAACAAACTAGGTGTAAATGATGGAGCACTAAATTGAGATGTTGCAGAGTACTCATTATTACTATACCTCCATCTGTACGCAAAGCATACGAATCTATCCTCCAAGAATGTATCCTCAGACGCATTCAATATGCTATTAATACCAACCGTTTCTAGTGGTGGTTTCTTTATAACCAGCAACTCCTCAGACGTTATACCATCTTGAGTTAACGATGTTGGCTTTGCGTAATTTTTATTTATATCTATAAACCTTGGAGGATTATAATCATCCGTAAAAAACAACAGGTCATCAACCATGTTGACACCAGTTATTAAATAAGATGGATTAAAGTTTAGTATCGTATTCGCATTATCACCATCATCAATACTAATGACATGATATGTCATAATGTTTTTGTTGATGTCTAGCGATATAATTAAATCGAGCTTACCTGTTGTACCCAACGAAAAGTCTGAGTCATGTACAAACCAATAAATGGTTTCCCTAGCACCATCCTCATACGCCCCAATACATCTAGCAGATGTAGATAGATTGGCTCCCTCATATGTTATTGTTGTTAGTTTTGTTACACCCTTTGAGTTTTCAACAGAACCAATCTCGCTTTCCTCGGTAGACCCAAGTCTAACATTGAGTGCATCAACATATTCACCATTAGGTACAAGCCTTTCATCAAGGCTCTTATTCATTCTACCTAATACAAAATTTCTTTTTGTGCTCGCCATATTACTTTAGCCATTTATCACGACCTCTCATATTCATCAATAGTCTTGATGGATGAATATTGCTCATTCTTATTTTAGCATTTCTAAGAAGCGATGACTTCTTTTTTTGTGCCCTTCTGACTATGTATTCTTGGACATTTAATTTTGAGTGCAATATTGAATACTCGATGTATGCATATATATACTCCTCAAATAATTTGTTAACACTAATCTGCGTGTCATCTCCTCCCTCCATTCCGTCTGAAACATATTCCAATATACAAAGCTCACCAGCCATGTCAGAACTAAAATTTATAACTCCACTTTTTTTGTCAATCTTAAATGTGGGGTTGAAGTTTGCGGTCTCTGTATTTAAACCAAACCTAGCTCCTACCTGAAAATCAAAGTACCACTCTCCATCGTAGTAGTATCCCTCAAACCCATCAAACTGTGGGTTATTTGGATTCAAGTATATCGACTTTTTTGTCCCCTTAATTCTCTCATAATCTATGTTCGAGAACTCAGGTTTTAATATATTGCCATTGATATCAAACAATATATTGGCATCATTATCTTGCAGATACGCATCACTCCAGTTGGTTTGAATATTTTCACTCATCGGTCTGAGAACACCGTTCTGATACAGAGATATCCTAACCCAATTTACGTAATCACTTGGAAGCACATACTTTAATGTGTTTGATACATTTAGTTCAAGTATCTTAATTTCTTTGAATGCATCGTAATTAAGTTCTTGTATACCACGCTTTGCATGGAATAAAACCTTGAACCTCTCCTCGTTATTTACTAGACTATGATTACCAGCATACATCAACATAAAGTTGTTAACGATATCCTTTAATGATACATATTGGTAGGACCCCCAATTGGCGTTAGATGGAGAGTTACCATCATTCTCATAGTATTGATATTCAGACAAATAAGCCATATTTTATTACCTTTCTTTTTGAGTTTCTAAATTTTCTAGACTCTGACCAAACTGAGTTGCAGCAACCTCTCTTATAGACATACCTGCGTATTGGAGTATCTTCAACACCAAAGTCGGTTCATCCGAAATAGGAATCTCAAAGTCTTGATAATCAGGAGATGATGCATTAAATGACGGCTCTCCGCCAGACAATGCAACATACGTCCACTTGGGGTCTTTTGGATATCTTATGTACTGACACTTTACAGCACCGTATGAGTTTATTGTTTTAGGGAACATATATAAATATGGTTCCTCCTGTGTGTATACTGGAAACGTATTTGATGGTGCTGTCAATAATGAAGAGTTCAACAAGGATATCTTAGATTGGCTAACTCTCTCAGCCTCAGATATATCTGAACCACTATAAACAGAAAACTCATCTCCCAAAACAAATATGTCATCATCTATTGTTAAAACATTGGTAGCTACTGAAACCACCTCAGAACTTGTATTGTCTGTTAAGTTTAATACAATATCTCCCGCCTTTACCCCCGATGCAATAAAATCAGTAAGTGTGTCAATCAATTCATTCGTACCAGTTCCATTGGTAAAACCATTCGCCCGTAAATTGGTGTAGATATCAACCCTATTTAGCAGGTAATAGTTATCGTTTGTTGTGCTAGGACTTGGAGTAAAAAATTTATTTATCGAACTATGAACCAAAAAGTTAGATTCTGAAAAAATATTTATAGACTCCTCATAGCCCTTAGTGATATTAGCATACCCCGTTCCAGATGCACGAGCATTTTCTTTGTTTATGTTGTAGTTGTACTGATAAAAATAATCCTCGAATATATCCAACTGAGCCTGCTTTGCAAACAAGTTAAAATCAGATGGAGAAATATATCCATAGTTGTTTTTGTTTAGTATGGACAACACTGTATTTCTAACGGAATTTATCATCTGTTACACTTTGTCACAAAGATAGCCAAAAAAAAAGAGGGGCGTAAACCCCTCAATTATGAAAAACAATATTCAGAATGAAACTATAGATTCTTTTCTAAAAATTCAAATATGTCCAGACCCTCGTCCGACTCAAACCACTCAGCTAAAAATTCAATGTGGTTTGCACCAAATGGGATGATGCACATTCTTTTCTTGTTTCCATCCAAGTTGAAATATACATCCCTTTCATTATTCCTCAAAGATAACAATTTAGATTCAAAGAACATCTTAACTGTTGATTTCATTTTAGCTTCTGGGTCATTGATTGCATTCATAAACATTTCTGGGTTTACTCTAGCAAACACCATAATGTCTCTTCTCAATTCAGATGTGCTCATTATTGAAATATCTTTCGATAGAACAACACGCCCCACAACCTCAAGCTCTTCTACGCTCATTTCTTTAGCCGCAGCCAATGCATCAATCTCAATATTTAATTGGTCAACTTCTTCTTGTGCGTCTTTACCATAATCAACCTCAACAAACTTCTTACCATTATATGGATGATAATGTAAAAACTGCTGTAATGCTGGATTGTTTTTTGGAACACTAAGCATACCATCTTCAAAGATGATTGGCTCAATAATAGCTGAACCATCTTGCTCATCTTCAAATGGACTCTTTTGATTTCTTGCATATCTCAACGCTCTGTTGACTCCTTGTTCCTCATCAAAATATAGCAGAGGTCTTCTTTTGCTACTACGAGAAGGAATGATGCAAGACAATGGTGATTTGCCTCTTGTGAGTTTATAGACTCTGTCTTTTAATTCTAATTTCATTTTATATTTAATTTAAAGTTTAAAAAAAAGAGGAGTGTCTTTGAAGACACTCCCCTAGAATGTTTATTAATCTTCGAACAATACGAAGTTGTTTGCACCCAATGTACAAACGCAACGCTCAGACAAGAAGTTAACCTCCATCGCATCTAAATCCGATGTAGCAGCACCTCCAGCAGAACCAGTAATCCACGTTTTGTATCGTCTGTCTTCAGTTTGTGAAGCACGGTAACGCACGTGTAGGAATGGTCGCTTTGCGTTCTTACCCATGATTTGGTCGTATACGGTTGTAGAACCAGCAGGAACTAACAATCCATTAATTTGACCAGAACCAGAACCAGTAGCCAATTGACCACGCATGGTTGGGTCGTTTAGATATTTCCAATCAGTCTTGTAGAAATCGTATCCTCTACGGAAACCAGAGAAACCTAGGTTCAACGCCATATTCTCATCGTTGTCGAACAATCCATAGCTTGTTCCACCAGTACCGTAAGAGTTTTGCTCTGCCAACATATCGTCAATAGCAAATCCAAACGCACGGTCTAAGAAAATTACATTCTCCTCAATAGCTCCCTGAGAGTCAAGTCGACCAATGATTGTATCAAACTCACTCAATGCATCTGGAGCACCACCAGACCAAAGGTTACCTCGGTCTGATACTGAGTAGAATACACCCTCAGAACCTTTGAAGTCAGCTGCAACAGCACCAGAACCTGCTTCAGCAGGAACTGCTTCAATCATTGCAGTCTCTAGATAGTCATCAAAACGAAGGCGAGTTTCGTGCTCAGACTTCATGTACCACAAGTAACCTGTAGCACCGTTCTCAGTAGTCACCTCAACCCATCCGATTTGAGCCATGTCAGACCCAGATACTGCATATTTATCCTTAAGGATAATAGGATTGTTTTCAAAGATTTCGTCATCAGCCTCCAAAGAGTCAGACATACCATTAGTTCCTTTCTTGAACTCAGAACCATAAATAAAGATGGTCCATTTATTAGTTGCTGCACTGTTTGTAATACCATCTGCATTATAGAAAGCCACAGTAACTTCACTGTTGTTAGTTCCACCAACAGCAGTAACAATAGCTTTGTATTCTCCATCACCGTTGTTTGCTGAAATAACAACTGTCTGACCAACACGGATAGCGTAGTTACCAGCTGTCAATCCAATAGCACTTCGGTCTGGATTAAGTGCATCATTGATAGTAAATGTTGCAGTATCAGCATTTGTTAATACTATAGTAGTACAATCCACATATTTGATGTGTAAACGTCCTTGCTCTGCCCATTTGATAAGGTCAGAGTTTGAAGGCATTTCTGCACCAACCATACGAATGAAACTAGAAACTGTTCGGTTTCCGTAACGCTCAAATTCTTTCTCATACGTATCTGGAAGATACTGATTCAAGAAGTTGAAATCTGTAATATAGTTACTTGCTTTTGTCACTTGTTGTGCGCTTGGCTGAAGGGCGTAACCTGCTCCTGTAAATGAACCTGCCATAATTTTTTTGTTTTAAATGTTTTACCTGTTTTTACTTTTAATTTTTAGTCCTCGACCTTCAGGTTGACTGAGTGCTCGAATACTAAGCCCATCTTTGCTTTTGGTAACTTCAGGTGCTCTTCTCTCAGACATATCAATATTTTTCATCTTACGAGTAACATCCTCAGTTGCCTCAGCCTTGCCCTGCTCATAAAAGAACTTGGCAAACTTTTCTGGGTTCATAGCTACAGCTAAAGCCCTATGGTATCCGTTGGCATCCTTAATCAATCCCGTCTGTGGGTCGAGGTACTTTGCAACAAAACTCATTGAGTTTGTTTGCTCCTCCTTAAGTTTGCTAACATCTCCAGTCGGATTAAATGTAAGGGTAGAGTCTCCAATCTTGAAATCAAAACCTTTGAAATCGTTGAATACCTCATTGCTCTTTTCAAGGAACCATTCCCGCTTACGATTAACTTCCTCTTGGGTTGTTTTAGCTTCGGCTAAATATTGCTTATATGCCTCGATTTCTTTTTGTTGCTCCTGAGAAATTCCAACCGTGCTTGACTCAAGGGGTTGGCGGTACATTTCTTTTTGCTCCTCAAAGTATTTCTTAGCTTCTGCAATTTTCTTTTTCTTTACCAGCTTCTTTTTCTTGATTTCCTTTTCGTCATCATAATCCTCATCATAAGAATATTCATCCATAAGGACATCAACGTCATCATCATCCAATGCATCACCAGATGCAATGAAGTATTCAGACAAAAGCTGGTCTTCATCCATGGAAGAGAAATCCTTGGATAACTTAATGTAGTCATCCATTCCTCTACCAGTTTTCTTTTTATACTCAAAGTATGCTTTAACATCTTCGGGCAACTCTTCAGACGATTCTCGTTCATCAAAAAGTTGCTCAACAGAGCTAAGCTCTTTGTTGTATCTGTTTTTAATATATGAAAGAACGTCATCCTCACTTAACTCTGAGGTCTGAGTTTCTTCTACATTTTCTTTAGCATCTTCCTCAGATGCTTCCACATCTGAAACCTCTTGTGAAGAGTTCAACTCTTCTTCGTGTTTTTGGAGTAATTCCTCCTCAACCTGTTGTGTTGATTTCTCCTCAACACCACTAAGTTCTCTTACCTTAATTTCCATTTAATTATATTTTTACAAAAATAATACTAATACTATATTAATATTTCCACTACCTTGGGCTAAACTCAGACAAATCAAACCCATCCAAACTATCCTCATTTGATTCAAAGTTTATTGACGGAAGGTTATTTTTTCTTTGATTTATTAACTGAGATTGCTGTGTATTCTGTTGGCTTATCCGTGACTTCTTAGCGTCTTCTCTTTGATTCTCACGTTTCTGTAAAGCATCTTCAGCCAAGCCCTTCAACTCCAAATTGTATTTGAACTCTTCCGCCATTAGCTGAGATTTTAACATAGCCTCTCCCTTCATCTTTTCCATCTCGAATGCAATCTCTGCTTGTTTAATCTGCATCTTAGATTGCGTCTCTGCTTGTATTTTTTGCATTGCAGTTTGTGCAGCCATCTGCTGTGATTGCATATTTTGTTGTGCAACCATCGCCTGCTTTTGCATTTCAATCTGCTGCTCCTTCTCTTGCTTTTTCTTACGCTTTAGTTTTAAGAGTTGATTAGCCAACTTAATGTTTTTCAACTCCCTAATGTCAATAGCATCCTCAAGATAAATGTCACCCCTAGAGAGTGCCATCTGAATATTCTGCTCGAGCTTGGCTCTATCCTCCTCATCTGGAGCAACCTCTAAGAATACACCGAAGTCATAGATGTACAAGTCTGATATGTCATTCAGTATAGATACATTGTATCGACCAATCTTATTTACAAAGTCATCCTTAAAGTCAGAATACTCAAGTATATCTGCAATACGATACGTTAATGCCTCAGATAAACCTCTGAATATATATAGACTACTATCTAGGATATGTCTTGTTGCGGTGTTTGAATTCAATGCTGCCAACTTCTGCAAACCAACCAATGAGTTCGGGTCAGGTGTGCTACCATCCCTAGCCTCATTTAATCCAGTTACGGTTCTAATCATGTTCAAATAATGATTATAGTTGTATATAAGCATCTGCGTTTTTGATGCACCAGAGTTTGTATTCAACTCTTGAATTGGCACCCGTGCATTATTGAACTCTCCATCCTGAGTGTACGACCTACCTATAACAGAACCAGTTTGGAAGTAAAGCCTCAATGCATCCTCTGGGTTATATGCAGCACCTGTACCCAAGTCAACCTCATTAAGTCCATCGGCATCAATGAATACACCATCTGGTACTGTTCGTGATATAACCTGTTGTAACTTAAGGTGCGTCACTTGAATCAAATCAGCAAACGGTATCATTCGCTTTACCAAAGATTCAATGTTCCCCTTGTACATACGTGGAGCAACAGCAACATAGTTTGGTAGTGCGTGTTGAGATGCTGACTTTGGTCTAACCATATTCTTAGAGAGCTCCCACTTCAAAAGAATATTTGTGCCCATCACCATCACCCCCTCGTACCATACATCAATAGTCTTCTCAATCTTTTCAAACCTAGCTTCCTCCATCATTTCCGCAGGAGGATTAAACTGGTCGTCCTTTTCAATAACCTTAGACCCTCCAGTCTCAAGTAACTTCTTCTTGTAGACCATCTTCTTTGTGGTCTTGTAGTTGAAGTACATAAGCGTTACCGTATCTCTATAGAAGATGTCGTTCTCATAAAACTGAGCAACATTATAATAATCATACCAAGACTGGCTGTACTTTGATATCTTCTCTAGGTCCTCATTTGTTAGGGTTGGGTCTATTTTTTTACACTCCGTAATCGGAAGTGTTTTTATCTCACCCCAATAAAAACAATCCTTGAAGTGTGGGTCTTCGGTGTAGCTGTAAACAATGTTAGCTGGGTCAACATATGAAACCTTAACGCCAGAACCCTTTAAAAACTCATGCTTTGCAACAGCAATACCAATGGTTGTTAGGTCGTAATCAAATTGTTTTCTTAAATCAAGGTACTTATTCTCTTCCAGTATTGTATTGATAGCCTCCTCTTCTGCTATCTCAATTGCTGGCTTGTACTTGATTTGCATATGTAGTGCAAGCTCATCGTCATCCGCTGGCATTTCATCGGGATTCATTACAAATGGGTCAAAGCCAGACTCACTTTTAATTATCTCCAGTGCATCCTTTGCGAGCATTTGACCGTGCAATATGTCCTGATACTTAGAACGATTTGACTGAGACATTGCATCTTGTGCATAGGCTTTTATCTTAAACAGTCTGTCAGACATCCCATTTACTACAATGTCAACAAACTTTGGTATAATTGGAACGGGGGTCCAGTCAAGGTTCAAGTAGGATAAGTCACCATCAATAGCTAATTCATCCTTATACTTTTTAACCGACTGTTCACCACGAGCATATAATCTTAGCTTGTGAAAATTTCTCCATTGGTCATAGTATCTAGAATTATTACCATCCTTTTTAAACCACTCGTACTGTATGGCTTGACCTATTTGGAGACCGTACTCCTCTGTGGCTTTTTCTGCATCAGAAACAAACTGACTTGGAAATCCCGCAGATGTAATATTTATATTTACATCCTTCATCTAATTATTTCGCTTATATTCCCCGAATTTCTATACCTTGCAAAGTTAATACTTATTGATGATTCTTTCTTTTGGGGTTGATACAGTTGTCTTTGGCAAGCCATTATAGCCAAACCAGAACTAATTGATGCATCATGCTTTGTTCTATTTGATATATCAAACCTAGCCCAATCTGAAAGAGTTCTGTTGAATGGCATCGAGTTCATGTCTCCATCATCCCCCTTCATGCCAACATGATTTTCTATATAGGACTCTATTGCGGCTGCATGAGCCTGCTTAACATCTTCACTCGAGTTGGGGATACCTCCAAGCTCCCTCTCTGTCTTTGACAGCTTTGTAAACAACTTGTCTGGTCTATTCATTGAGAACCCTCTATACCCCCTATTTTTAAAGTGGTAAAGCAATCTTGGCTTATTGTTCTCTATAAGTATTGGCATACCATAAAACACGCACGCCATTAAAACGTCCTCAAAGAAAATCTCAGCCGTTTGGGGTCTTGCAATGTATTCCAAAAAGAACTCATTGCTTGGGGCATCCTCCATGTTAAACTTTGTTAATCCATGTAACGCACCATTAGAGCCTCCCCCTCCAACAGTTCCACTGATGTCGTATGAGTCGCAACCAAACGCTCCTATGTGCTCATTGGCTGGATACTTTATAGAGTTCTTAACTATAACTCTATTCTGAAGAGACTTGTTGGGCACCCAAGATATCATGAATCTACCACGATTGTCTGGATTAAAAACAACCTCGGTATCCTTCATACCATTCTTCCAACTGAATGACCCACGGGTAACCGTTCGACCATCAATCATCGCATCATTAAAGTCTATCTGTTGATATATTTTGGTTAGATTAAATATGGAGTTTTTGCTTTCGTCTCTAAATGCATGAGCCTCTGTTCTTGGAAACTGTCTATAGAATTCATTCAGCGCATCGGGGTCACCCTTCAATGATTCAACCTCATCCTCCCAATAATCAATAGCCCCCTTTGATATCATCTCACCATCAACCCCAATAACAGGAGTCTTTGGTGTTCTCATTACTGGCATACCAAACCTATCTATAAAACCTTCTAGGTTCCACTCCATTGGTATAAACAGACTGTATAACCCACTCCTTGTTTGACCGTTGCCACTCCTATTATTAATGTCAGAGTCGTAGTATAACTTTTTAAAATTATCACCACCCTTGTCAAGTGAGTTTGATGTTGAACCCATCATGCACTTGCCTATAATCTTGCTACCCAAGCGAAGACAAGTTTTTGTAACACGCCAATTGTTTAGAATATTGTTTGGCTTAACCCATTTACCAGACTCGTCATGAGCCAAGAACAACAGCTTCTCACCATCATATGAGTTGTCGTCCGTGTTCTTCCAATCTATTGTTGTATCAAGACCCTCAATAAGCTCATCATCAGAGCTATACATATTCTTCTTTGTGATTTTTGCTGCGGGTACACGATATGCCAACTCCGTCTTTGGTTTGTCCATACCATCCATAATCGGTTTGAAAAAGAATGGCAATCTACTATTGATTGGCACAACCTTATCGGTAAACATTTTTTTAGCATCCGCACCAGTCTTGGACAAAATACCAACCCGTGCATTTTTTGCAAGAGTTCCAATGTTTACACATTCAGAGGATGACATGAAGGAGAATCCAGAACGTCTAATCTTTAGATAGTCCATTCCAAAACTTCTTTTGTCAGCCCTACACGCCTCCCAAAATATAAAGAATAATCTATTCGCCTCACGAAAATCTGGATACCCAACATCTATACTAGACCACTGGAGATACATATAGTGTGAGCCAGTCATGTACGTCTTCTTGCCATTGTTCATAAACCAAAAGCCGTACTCCCGCTTATCAAACTCACCCTCTATGTAATCAACCCATCTAGATTTAAAATCGGATGGCATCTCATTCCATTGGAATATGGATTGTATTTTTTCAAGTTGCTTTGGGTATTCATGACGCTCCCAGTATTGCAAGTCATTAACATTACTCCTTGCGTAAACATTCTCTGGAGCCTTTGGTATTGCTATTTTTAATCCGTCAATCTCAACAACGTATTCAATCTCACCAGTCCTTGATATAACCACAACGTCATACTCTTGGTTATACCCATAATCCCACGACTTGGATTTATTTTTTGATAATATTTTTTTGGCGGGTATGTGCTCTAATAGCTCCCGATACAAAACATTACCTTGACCTTCGCTCTGCAAAACCTTGATTTGTGTTTACCTTGCTTTCGTTATTTACAGAATTGATTGCGTCTCGCTCCTCATCAATACGTTTCAATATCTCAAACGCATCAAATATAGCCAACTTCTTTGTAGCCGCAGCATTCTTTAATCTATCAGCAGCCAGTTCATCTTCGGGGTCTCCCGTTATTATCTTTTCTTCTGCCACCTTTATTAGTTGCTCCACCGCCTTCTCCGCTGCTTTTATAATCTTTAACTTTGTTTCTTTTGTGCTCAACCCTAATCCTTTTATTTTTCCTAAGAGGAATATATTCCTCCTCAAAATCAATCATAATCTTTTCCTAAATGACATCTGAACAAGCTCCTTGTCCGATGTTGTAAATGATGTTTCCAAAAATAATCCATCCTTTAATTTAATCTCAGCATAAATTGTGGATGGAGTTTTATAATAGCCGTTTCTAGGTATTGGACCCAATAACCAAAATGGCGATGCTCCAACAGCTATTCTATCGTTTAATGCAAATTCAACCTGAACAAGTCTCAATCTAAACTGAGACTCCATAATGTATGATGTATCTCCCACATCGTAAGATAAACTCTTTAGTGGTCTAACATATTCGGCTCGTGGTCCAAATGTAAATCTACCAACAGTAAAGTTTTTTTCTAAACTAAATGAAAGTGAATTATAATATGATACATTGGCTGAAAATTCAGCAGCCCAAAAATTTTGACTCTTGCAAATACTAGAAGTTGCAAAAACAAAAAGCATCAAAAATAATAATTTTTTCATATCTGTACGTATTTATACAAATATAATAAAACAGAAGATGCCATAGTGTTAAGATTATAAGACCATTGTTATAGAATGGTCGTACATCCTGTACATTTTTTCACCATCAATTATAAATTCATACTCCTGAAATGGTTTGTAGGAAACCTTATCTCCGACAGAAACGCCACTCGACTTTAGATTGTCATTAATTATAACCATCTCCCCCATCAATGGCTCATTTGAAAAGGGCTTGTATATGTAGCTCTCCTCAACAGGTACTGGTTTAACAAAACAATACCTGTCGTACCCATTCCAAACACCATTCTTCTTATATGCAAAAAATTGTTCGGGGTCAATCAAGAATACATCGTCCTTTAAAAAGCTCTTACCACTCTGTCTACGACCCTTCATGTCGTTATAGAACTTAAATACATTGTGATGAACCAATAGTATATCCCCCTTGGATATTGGACCATCATACCCGATTGGTGTTTCAATAACCTCGGCTTCTCTATTTGAGAACTTAAAGTCCTCCTCGGATGTATTTACAATCAAATCAATACCACCGATATCTTTGGTGTTATTGTATCGTGTCCCATTAACTGGCTTTACGATAAACTGATATAAAGAACGCATTAGAAATCTATATTGTACTCAATAGATATGGGCATCATTGATGTGAATTCTTTCCAGCATACGATAGATTCCGACTCATCCTCAATCCATATTTTTATAGAGCCATTCGTTTTGTCGTACTGTATGAGGTGTATTATGTGACTATCACCCAATACAGCTTGACCGACTATGTAGTGCATAGCTCCTGATTTATAGTCTGGTCCTATTGAAATCTTTCGTATAACCATATTAAATTCCTACCTTCCAAATAGTAAAAGAAGATGATGGAACATCGCTCCAACTTGATAATAGGTTGTGTGTGTAAAGACCTCCAGCATCTATCCCACTGCTATCTCTAAGTATCTCCCAAGTCAAAACATCTCCAACAGAAACATTTAACGGCACAGTAACCTCATAGGGGATAGAAACTCCAACCTTATCGAGTTCAACCATTTTTGATTGCCCCACCTGAGCACCATTTATAAGTGACCTAAATGCTATAACAGAAACTCCACCAGACGAACCTTGACGCTCAAAGTTGCCGTATCCATTAAAGAGATACAATCCAGCCTGATTGAATGTGATAGCCCCAGCTGATGACAACTGTACGGGGTCAGAACCACTGCCCTGCTCAATCCCAAACTCAACCTGTAGTGGAGTATCCAACCCAGATGGAGTTTGATTTGAGAACTCACTACCAGTCATTACCTGTGTAACACCTAAGTTTAGGTTTGATTTTACATATGCCTCAATAGAACCTATTGAATAATTTTTTGTAGCATTGGAATCTTCCGAGTCCGTGCCTATCAATAAATCATCCGCATTTAGATTACTATCACTTGGGTATGTTGAGATTTTAGCCATCTGTTTTTATTTTTTATTTTGTACCTCTCCTGTTTGCAAGTTAATTACAGAATCTTCTCCATACTTCTTAATTAACTTTTCTTCCTCTTGTGAAAACTTAGCCCTCAACAAACTAATATCAGTCATCATGGAATACTTTTGAATCTCAATCTCACCAAGCTGAATCTTTTTCTTGGCATACTCTGAGTTCAATTCCTGAAGCGAACTAAGTTCTTCTTTTGTTAATTTCATTTTTATTTAATTTATGCAAATTTACTACTTATTTACATTCCTAACCTTTTCCAAGGAACGCCCACCAAAATATGCGGATATAACGGTTATTAAAACAATTTGAAGCAGGTCAACCCAATTCTCTTTTACATCAAAATCAATAGCCCCCGCATCAATAAACACCATAATCACCGTTGAAACAACCAAGAACAACAGAACCAGTGGTCTTACATTCTTGGCAAGCCACGTATCTGAGCTCATATCAGCCCGCCAACGCTCTGTAACATTACGCTGCATATCAGCCTCAGCATTCAAGAAAATCTCATTCATCTCTTTTTCAAACTGAGCCTTCTCCTCTTTTGTGTGAACAAAGCGGTCAACAAGGTCGGCAATCTCTCCGCCAACCTTGGTGGCATTACCACCAAATATACGACCTAAAACATCTTTCATAAGTTAATATATTCTGAGGTAGCATCAAAACTAGGGCAAGCCTTTGGAGAAAAGTCCCTATGACCGTGAACGGTTATGTCCTTCTTTAATCTCTTCAAGAAGCCAATTAAATACTTTAGCGACTCCTTTTGCTCGTTGGTACGTGTATCCTTTGGTGTTTCGCCATCACGCTCAAGTCCACCCACATAGCATATGCCCCAAGAGTTTTTATTAAACCCAACCGTATGGGCACCACTCTCATTAAGTTCTCTACCTATTTGTATTGTTCCATCAATAAGTACAACAAAATGATACCCGCAGCCCTTCCATCCACGAGCCTTGTGCCATTTGTCTATCGTGTAAAAATCAATAGAATTATCATTCTCTCTGGTTGCAGAGCAATGTATTATTATCTTCTCAACGTCATTTATGTCCATCTATGTATTTTTGAATTTCATTAATATTTGTTGTTGGCTGAAACATTATGTTACCCTCCCAAGACATCAATACATCTCTCCCTCGCTTCACCACTATTATGGGCACCATGTGGTCATGTGTCTTGTCGCAATTACATTCTATATATGCGACATTGCAATTTGATAACCCATCAATGTTTAAACTATTTTTTTTATTCCAAGGAGCATTAATGTGAACAACCGTTACCCTATATATTTTTCTCTGTCTACTATTTGACCCGTTAAAAAAAACAAGCAAAAATAGTATCAGAGTTATCATTAGGGTTTTCATTATCTATCATACAATCTTTGCTCAAGAATAATCAAGGTCTCCTTTATTTCTTTTATGTCCTCCTTTATCCCATCAACATCCTTTTGAGTTAATAGTATTGTTTTTCGGACAACCTCATCCTTGTACTTGTATTCCTGCTCCGAAAGAACTGGCTTGGGTAGTTCCTTGGCTTCGGCTATGTCTGCCTTTAGTGTGAAGTAAACACTTGAAACACTGAATATAACAAATGCCACACCAATGAAATCTTTTATTGAAAATCTTAAGGAGGTTGTTTTATCTAATATCTGACCCATCACCATCTATTATTATATAGTTTGCAATAAAGTTATATGTAGATGTGACCGTATACATTAGTATATTTTTTGTATAATTAAATTTGGTTTTGAATCCTGTACATGGTTTTTTGGTGGTTTATTTGGCACAAACCCACCACCATTTAAAATCTCATATGAACATTTAGTAATTACCACAGAGCAATTATGTTTGCACACGTTGTTGCCGCTAGAACCTCACTCACCATAATTGGAATGAATGATGAATCACCAACATTCTGCAAGGTTATTGTATCTCCGCCAACCGTAATAACAGATAGCGAGCCGCCAAACCCTATATATAAAACAGGTCCCTCACTATTGCCCGTTCCGTACACCACGTAATTATCTGATGAGGCTAAGAATATATCTGAGCTAAGTGTTAGGGATGTATCAGATACGGATGTAACACTTGCAGTTTTACCAGTTGTTGTGTTGTAAACTGTAAATCCAGTTCTTACATTTTTAGATGCAAAGTCAGCACCACTATCAACCAATTCATTCGCAACCACAGATGTGTTTGAGCCACTAACAATTTTGTCAGATGGAGATGGGACAATCACCCCATCCTGCGGGTAAACATTGATTGCTCTTCTCCCTTGTAATTTTTGATATGCCATGTTTTTATTTGTATGGTATTAATCTATTTAAAGCATCTCGTCTTTTTTGGCACCCACAATCCTTACCAGTCTTAGCTGAAACAGTGTCTACCACAGACTTTATGCCCGTTAATTTGGTAACCTTAGCTACCGTATCTCCAAATCCTTTTGATTTATCTTTTAAGTTCATTTGTCACAAAGATACTAATATTTACCCTTTCTTGATTTAGGGCTAGATGCAGTTGACCCACCCTTGCCAGCCCATAAATGTTTGCACGCCCAATATCTAGCAGTTAGTCTATCCTTTGCTGTATCACATTTGTGTCGTGCCCTAAATGATTTTCTAGCTGCTGATGAGTAATTATGCCCATAACCCTTTGCACCAAAGTGGATTAGCTTTTCGGTATCACCAACACAAGCCTTTACCATTTTCTTTTTGCCAGCCCTATCTGACTTCGTGGGCTTGTTGCACTTCATCTTACTCTTTGTAGCCATTATCGTTTCGTGTATTTTTTTGTTACCCTAGCACTCCTTGTGTTTGACACAAACTGCTTCTTCCTTCCCTCAGATTTTTTCTTGCGAGCAGTGGCTGCCCTCTGAGAGCGTGACATACTTTTGGCTTTCTTGAGAGGTAGACACCTATCGGGATTCTTTGTGTTTTTACTTGTTCCACACTCGCCCATTATTGAACCGTCAGTCCCAATACGTACCCACCTCTCTTCACGCCATTTTTTTAACTCACCCACTAATACTTCTTTTTAGTCTTAGCCTTTGGTGCTGTCTTCATTTTTACCTTTGCCGTGCACGGCTTTCCTTTTTTATACTTCATAATTATTTATTTTTACCGTAATTGGGGTCCTTACAATATTTGCTTGCAGCCATATTTGCATAGGCTGATGGGTATCTATCAAAGGTTTTCTTTGCCCAAGCAATACCCTTTGCACAAATTTTATTTCCCTTTCTGTTCTTTAACTTTGACATTATGGTCTTGCCTTAATTGTGTTATCAATTGCATTCCAATACAAATAAACTCCATTCGCACCAGCTGCTGGTAAAGCTGCTGCTGCTTTCGCATCTGCATCGGCTACCGTGTCCGTTCCTATTACACCAAATGATGGTAGATTCTGTTGACCTACGATAAAACGATTGGCTTGCGTATTAGACAACCCTGCTTGGTAACCAAGTGCCAACACATAGTTACCCGTATTACTTTGACCAGCTTGGAAACCTACAACCGTAGAGTAATTTGCAGTGTTTAAAAATAATGAATTTTGACCAACGCTGGTATTTTGAGTTCCCACGCTAGAATTTTGAGAATTTCCACCCAATGCTGCATTATTGATTCCATTTGCAATGTATAGTGCGTAATCCCCTATCCCAACACCACCGCCAGTACTCCCTCTCCCAGCACGATATCCAGCAAATACACTTCTATTGCCATTTGATGCATACCCTGCTTCATATCCAATAAATGCAGATTCGTTAGATATTGCGTTTTGACCAGCCGACCTACCGATACTTGTCATTGAAGTACCATTTGAGTTACCATTTGCACTATGCCCTATAGATGTATTGCTACTTCCAAAATTACTATTACCAGCACCAACACCGTAAGATGAGTTAGTTTGGTTAGAAGAACTGCCACCCGTAAAGTTTAAGGTTGAACCATTAAACACAAACTTACTATTTTGTGCAAGCAATCCAGAAGCATCAGCAAACAATACTTGGTTTAATGATGCACCACCTATTGAATCACCTATCGATACGCCACCACCAGCTGCACCTTCCCATGCTGTTCCCGAGTAATACTCTGGTTGCGCTGTGGTTGTGTTAAATATTGAAAGTCCAGTTGCTGGGCTAGGTATCGCATCTCTTTGTGTTGTAGTCATTCGTGGCAACAATGCACCTTGTGTTGTGCTATCAATTTGGAACTTGGCACTAGCATCTATGCTTGTTGCTCCTATGCCTACGTTGCCGCCAAAGTAGTTATATACTGAGGAGTCACTTTGGTATATACCATAATCATTACCAGTACCGCTTTTTGAGCCGAGGCTATGGTCTATTCTTAAAGCATACACATCTCCGCTATAGCCGACAGCTGATTGGTTTATTGAGGAAATACGAACGAAAGATTTATCTGTTGTTCCTGAG
>Ga0102963_1000209_pt1 | contig 25266 bp, 18 predicted proteins | sample SalPon2_C_H2O_MG_2_FD_84522 | JGI IMG/M metagenome (GOLD analysis project Ga0102963, IMG submission 84522) | Salt pond water microbial communities from South San Francisco under conditions of wetland restoration - Salt Pond MetaG SF2_C_H2O_MG | ecosystem: Environmental > Aquatic > Non-marine... | reverse complement strand
TTTGCTGTCCAATTGAATCATCGATCTGGAATAGGTGTAGGCAATCCACCCATTGAGATCCCCTTGATTTTTTCGAATCATCATTTCAGCTCCATAGGCTTTTCCATCTCCTTGAAGAATTTGAGTTTCAATAGCGGGAACTAATTGAGTGTTTGCTCCTGTTTTCAGATCAGTTAAGTTTTGGTATTTTTTGTAATAGACATCAAAAGTCAAATCGAAGTTGTTGTCCTTTTGCTTAAAGGAATAGCCTAGCGATGCTTGCTGAGCTTCCTGTGGTTTCACATATCTATTGGAAAGTCTCCAGGAATCAAAAGGAGAAGCAGCTGTATTGTTGCTCAAGGTGTGTAAAAATTGATAAGCATTGTTGATTCCTATTTTGATAGAAGATCGCTCCGTTAATAAATAACGAGTACTCAATCGAACTTCAGTTCCTACAAAGCTTGATTCTAACTGACCCTTTTCTACCGTAGAGGTATTGACGATACTGGATTTTGATTTTGGAAAGTTCACATCGTACTCATTGATGCGATAGGGTCCAAATGAGAGGTAATAAGGAATTCGAACGACAGTATTGAGTTGTAATTTCTTATTGAGATCCCAAACATCAGAAAGAAAAAGCGCACCTTCTAAGGCCTGCTCAGAATTGAGATTGATTTGTCCGATGCGGTCCAGCTCAGTTCTAGGACTTAAAGTTCCTGGTTGTATTTTGTAGAGGGTATTGGTGTTTCCCAGTTCGATACGATGTTTTTCGCGAAGGTATTTAGAAAGCGATGCCATGAGATTGACTTGACTCAACCCATAATCTTGAATGAATCCATTTTGTGCATTTCCAGTATAATCGATTTGATGTCTGTAATCGGAAAAGGAACCATTAAGTCTAAAAATGTTCTTTTTGAGATTCTTGCGAATACCTGCACTGAGCATTAAATTGGTGTAGGAGAACAAAGAATCAGCAGTGGCATTAAATTGATCCTTGGAGTAGTAAGTGGTGATGTTTAATTCTGAATCATTTTCGGTTTCAAAGTGAAACTTATTGACCACATCAAAGAAATTGGCCTTGTTGTTTTTTAGGTTTTCATCTTTGAGTTTTTTTAAGATCCAATCCGAATAAACCCCTCGAATTCCTGTAAGCATTGAAGATCTCCCTTTCTTTATAGGAGTTTGAACGGTTCCGTTAAAAGTGATGGGGCCTAGGGATATTTCTCCGTGAACTTCTTCCAAATCTGCATTCTTGGTTTGAATATCAAAAACAGAGGAGAGTCTTCCACCGTAGGATGCTGGAATACTTCCTTTGTAGATATTTAGTTGTCCAATAGTAATGGGGTTCAGTGCCTGAAATATTCCAAAGAAGTGAGTGGGATTATACAAAACCCCACCGTCTAATAAATTGAGATTTTGATCTGGTTTTCCACCTCTGACATTGAGTCCTGTGGCACCTTCTCCGGCGGAACTGATTCCAGGAAGTGCGGCAGCTACTTTTAAAACATCTCTTTCGCCTAGTACTAGGGGGATGGTCTTCGATTCCTCTACATCGATATTTTCAGCACCAGTTTCACTAGAGTTAACTTGATTAATTCGATTTCCACTAAGGACCACTTCTTCGAGTGCCTCTACAGCTTCGTTTAGTTGTAGTTGTATACTTCCGTCACTATAAACGGTAATGGGTTGTTCCATTGACTGGTAGGCAGCTGCAGAAATACTCAACACATAATCACCTCTAGACAATCGCAATTGAAAAGCGCCTTGATCGTCAGATTGACTGTAGGTGTTCGTGTTTTTAACAGCGATAACCGCTTCTCTAATTGGAACTTGAGTATCACGCTGAAGGATGCTTCCACTAATGTCTAACCAGTATTTAGAAGCAGATCCTCCTTGTTTTCCTATAATGATGTTCTTTTGAGAACTAGTTTGTTGAAGTGAGGATTTATCAACGAGACTTGGACTAACAGTAGTAGGTGTTTCTTTGTCTTTTTCTAGTGCGGTTTCTTGGAAAAACCCTTCCGCTAATTCATCGTAAATCTTTTTGTATCTGGTAATAATGATGGTCGATGTATCCAATAGGTAATAATTGAATTCAGTTTCAGCAAATAAGCGGTCTAAGACTTCTTGAATCGACTTATTGTTAAAATCGATGCTTATAGGGGTATCTCTAAACCAAGATTCAGCAAATCGAATTTGATAATCGGTCTGGTTGTTGATGCTGCTGAGTATGGATACAAGGGATTGGTTCTCAAAATGAAAACTGTAGTTTTTTTCTTGAGCATGAATAGCAAAAGAAAGCAATAACAATCCTATGTAAACCAGTTTTTTCAAGAGGATTTAAGGAAATTAAGCAGTGATTTTAAATAAGATGATGCATCAGTTTTCTTTCTCGTTCTCCATTCTTTACTCCAATTTTTGATAGTTGAGCTCCAATTGGGATAGAAGTGCTCTATTTTAACAGCATCAGATCGTTGCCAGCCCTTGTTGTCAAATACAAATAAGGTTTCTTTGGGATTGAATTCGTAATAACCCACCTTGCCATCCATTCTAAAACTAGAGGTCTTTTGATGGAAAATCCACAGTTCTTTACCTTGAAAAGTATCGATATATTCTAATAGATAGACTTGCTTATCGATTCGATGTTTTACAAAAATAGCTCCGTCAATCTTAAAGGCATTGACCCTGTTCATGTCAATTGCAATGAGGGTAACCCCATCTGAATTGGGATGGTAAAGCGCTATCTGTTGTTCGTGTAGATCGAATTTGAATTGGAGGTTGCTATAGTGATCATTGTCGAAAATAACAGAACCCTCTAAGAGTTCATAATCTCTAAAATATTTGTGTTTGTTGTTGAGGATTCTGTGATTGTCAAAATAGCGTTTCCCTTGAAATAATTCTAAATAAAGAGAGGCGTTATTTAAATCGGCCCATGAATAATCTGGGGTATTGTTGAATTCTTTTTGTGCATACCCTAAGGAGCTAATACTAAAGAGAACACAGCAAAGCATTCGATTAAAACTCAAATTGGGTTTCATAAAATTGGTCTCATAGGGTATGCATTAAAGATAGTGTTTCTATTGATTCAAATAGAGGTTTTCATAAAAGAATTGAAGACGCTTCGCATCGTGAAGTGCTTTGGAATTCGATTTCTCATCCAAATACATCACTTGATGGTTTTTTGAATCAAATGACTTCCAATTTGGCAGATGTTCTCCATTGGGATTTCCAGTTTTTGCAAAGTTGGTCCAATAAGTACTCATTTGTTCACTTAATTGACGGTCGCTTTCCTTCCAGGGCCGGTTGACCTTATCAAGGGTGGCAAGTGCATAAGGAACTTCAGCTGTATGAAAAGCTTTAAAGCCTATATAGGCTCCTTCTGCGGGAACATCTCGTGTAAAACGGTATACGTAAACAGGTTGATTTTGTGAAGCCATGATTTGAGCTAGGGTATAGTTTTGAGAACCAAAAAGTTGATCTCTTGCTAAATCAGTTACAGAAGTCTTGAGCTCTTCTTCACTTGAAGAAGGGTAAAGACGAATCATATCATCAGATAGTGCTCCATAATTTGATTTAAGAGATTCTTTAAAGGAATCCCTTGTCGGAGGTGGACCATAAGCTAAACCTTCATTTTCATTCCAGCCGGTAAGAAGTGCCACAGGATTATTCTCTCCTGCTTTAAATAGTTCAGCAGGGCTTTTAGGCATCACATACCCATCGATATTTGGAGCCAGACGCACACTTGCTATAAGTAGTTTTTCTGCCGGCAAAGTTCTTAATTCTTTGAGCGAAGAAACCTCAAATTGTTTTGCTATAGCCAGTCCATTTTTTTCAGCAGTAGAAAGGGTGTTTGCAAAGGCAGAAGAACTAGTGGGAGCTAAAGGTAGAATCCCTGCACCGCTTTGAGGAATGGCCTTTTGAAATAATCCCTTAGCCAGAGGAGAAGCGATTAAGTACGACACGCTCATCGATCCAGCTGATTGTCCAGCAATGGTAATATTATTTGGATCTCCACAGAAGTTTTCGATATTGGCTTTTACCCATTTTAGCGCGGCAATTTGATCGAGCAGACCGTAGTTTCCAGATGTGTTGTTGGGTGACTCAGCTGTGAGCTCTGGATGTGCTAAAAATCCAAAGACTCCTTCTCTGTAATTGATACTGACGTAAACAACATCTTTTTTTGCAAGTTCACTGCCATCATAGATAGGAACTGATCCTGATCCAGAGGTAAATCCTCCACCATTAATCCATACCATCACTGCTTTCTTGTCATCAGTTGTCTTAGCAGTAGTCCAAACATTGAGATATAGGCAGTCTTCGCTGATAGGGGCAGCTGGTATTAAAAATTCTTCATACCACATAAAAAATGCCTGTGGGGGAGTCTGCATAGGACTCGGACCAAATTTGGTGCAATCGAGTGTTCCTTTCCACGGAGATTTTGGCTGAGGTGCCTTCCATCGAAGCTCATCAATAGGTGTCTCAGCATAAGGGATCCCCTTAAAACTCAGAACATCTCCATCCATTGATCCTTTAATCAATCCTTGCTCTACTTGAACTTGAGTGGTGATTTGATGATTCTTGCTACAAGAGTAGCTCAATCCAATAATTACTATTAGAAGTACTAGTTGTTTCATAATTGAATCTTAAAAGAAAACAAGGCTCAATTGAGCCTTGTTTAAAAGTTGTGGTATTAGTTGGAGCTAACCAATTTAAGAAGCTCTTTATCGTGTTGAGGTCCAACATGTGACTTCACATTAAAGAACATTGTTTGTGTTTTCTTTTGGTCATAGGTAGGCCATTCGATTAATTGATCGTGATTAGGATTTCCAGTACGAGCAAAATTAATCCAAGCACCGCTCACTTGCTTGGCTACTGCATCGGTGTTTTCATTACTACCTCCAGTCATTCCATAGCACTCCGCTACATTGTCAAAAACAAAAGGCAGTTCAAAACAGTGCATCGATTTGTATTTTCCTCCAAAAACAGGAGAAGACCATTCAAAGAAATACATATAGACATCTGCACCGTCTTTTATACTTGATTTGACATTAGCTTGATGAACGGCTCCTGGTCTAAATAGTAAATCAACATCTACGAGATCCCCTGGGTTTTCAAGATGAGGATAAGCTTTCTTTACCGCTTTTTTATAAGCGTCCGCCTTGTCTTTGTATTGCTGGGCAATAAACTCATCTACTTTTGCTTGATCATTATTTGGAATTCCTCTCCAAAGCGTTGTAAAGAATTCGTTTTTAACGGTTCCAATCATCAGTGGAATGTCTTTTGAGAGCTCAAGAGACTCTGCATCTAAGATGTCATGAGGAAGTACAGCTCCATCGACAGAAGGTCCCCAATTGTATCCAAAAACTCCAGTATCGGTTCCAGTTGCTGTAAGGCGTTCGTTGATGGTTTGAATCGCTTTATTACCTGCAATTCTCAAATCTTCCCAAGGAATGGTTTGGATTTGATCCACAGTTGAAGCGTCAAGTCCTAGGTTTTTTAGAACTTCTTCTGTAACGGCACGAGTGGTCTCTGTCGTTGCAGAGGCTCCTCTAAAAGCTCCTGATTGATTAATTGCCTTGTGAAACAATCCATGGGCAGAAGGCATCGCCATCAACGCATTGACTTTAGCTCCTCCTCCTGATTGACCAAAGATGGTCACATTGTCAGGATCTCCTCCAAAGTTTTCAATATTGTTTTTGACCCAAGTGAGTGCCGCCTGCATATCGAGTAATGACTGGTTGGCAGAATGCTTGTATTTCTCGCCATATGCAGAGAGGTCTAAAAATCCTAATATGTTTAATCGGTGATTAATCGATACTACCACAACATCTCCATTTTTACTCAAGTTTTTTCCATCGTAAGAAGGCAGTTCTTCACTAGATCCAGCAGTAAATCCACCTCCGTGAATCCAAAACATAACTGGTCTTTTCTTTCCGTCTGTAATACTCGGTGTCCAAACGTTTAAAACTTGATTGTTTTCTCCTGGATATCCCCAAGAGTGATTAAAGACAAATTCAGATTCGTCATTAGCAACCGCTGTTGGGGTCATCAAATGAGCTACAGGTCCGTAAACCAATGCGGAGCGAATGCCCTCCCAATTAGCAGGTGGTTGTGGATCTTCAAATCGTTTTGATTGAGCATAAGGAATTCCTTTGTAGGTGTAAATCCCTTCTTGAATTAATCCACGAACCCTCCCGTGATTCGTATTTGCAACAGCAATGTCATTTCCGAATGAAACATTTTGTGCCCAGAGACTGCTGCAACTAAAAAGAAATGCAGCTACAATTGAAAATAGGTGTTTGTTTGACATAGTATAGTAGGTTATTAAATTTTAGTAATTGGTATTTTTTAAAAAATTTAAATACTTTAAGAACAACTAACAATATAGTGTAATAGTTACACAATATAACATTTATTTTGATATTTTTCACTAACTTGCACTACCAAATCAACATGCATGAAATCAATTAGTTATTTAAGTCACTTGTCGGTCGATAATGTGATTTTTGGATATCACAACAAACAGCTCAAGGTGCTCTTAATGAAACTTCGAAACAACGGTCATTGGATGTTACCAGGAGGTTTTGTGAAGGAGGATGAATCAATTTTAAATGCTGCTAAACGCGTTGCGAACGAACGCACTGGTCTTGATCAATTGTATTTAAATCAGTTCAAAACTTATGGGGATCCACTGCGAAACAAGGATTCCAGAATCGACAAAGAAAAGGTTTATAACAGTTATGTTTTTAATCAGAAAGAAGTCAATATCATTGATTCTTACTTTGTGTCTATAGGCTATTACACTTTAACGGAGTTTTCTAAAGTTGAAGTTCAATTAGGCCCTGTTGATGAAGATTGTCAGTGGTTTGCTTTGGACAAAATTCCTGATTTACTCTACGATCACAACCAACTGATTAAGGATGCTCTAACTGCCCTTCGATTTCATGTGGATCACTATCCTATTGGTAAAAAACTACTCGAAAAGAAATTTACCATGCCTGAGATTCAGGCATTGTACGAGACCATTTTAGAAAAGTCGATCGATCGCAGAAATTTCTCCAAGAAGATCATGAAGTCAGGTATTCTTATTAAACTCGATGAGCAGCGTAATATAGGTGCTCATAGAGCTCCATATTTATATACCTTCCACGAAGAAAAATATGCTGAAGCACTTCAAAATGGGATTGCTTCATTCTTTTAAATTTTTAAAATGAAAAAAATACTTCTACTTCTCGTTTTTGTTTCAACGACTTTATTCGCACAAAATAAAGGAAGAGTTGTTCTCGATAGTTTGTATTCTAAAGTATTGGAGAATAAAATGGGGGAATCTCCCAAAAGAGCAGTAGCTGTATATTTACCACCTAATTACGATTCTACGAAACAATCGTATCCTGTTATCTATTTCTTACATGGATTTTTTGGAGATCACACTGTTTTAAATGAATTTTCAGAAGTGTTAGATCATGCCATTGAGCAAAAGAAAATCAAGCCATTTATATTGGTTGTCAGTGATCAAAAGACTAGTTATTTCGGAAGTTTTTATTCAAACTCTAAGGACTTTGGGAGATGGGAAGATTTTACGGCCTTTGATTTAGTTTCCTATATGGACGCTAAATACAGAACTATCAAAAATGCTTCAAGTAGAGGTATTACGGGTCATAGCATGGGAGGATATGGCGCTTTAAAAATTGCAATGCACCACCCTGATGTTTTCAGCAGTGTGTACGCTATAAGTCCTGGCGCTTTGGATGTAGTACGGGAATACGGGCCTAATAGTGATACTTTCAAAGTATTATCAACCTACAATTCCTACGAGGATATTAAACCATCTCATTATTTTTCATTAGTGATGTTAGCATTTGCAAAATCTTGGTCATCCAATGCATCAAATCCACCTTTTTATTGTGATATGCCTTTTGAATATCAAGGAGATGAATTAATTGTTCACAAAGAAATACTGGAGAAGTGGCAAAAGAATATGCCGGTATATATGATAGATGATAATTTAGAAAATCTACAAAAACTTACTGCGATTAAAATGGATTGGGGGAGAAATGCAGGACTTCGTTTTACGCAACAATGTGAAATGTTTAGTCAGCGTTTAGAGAATTTGGGAATTAAGCATTTTGCTGAAGAATATATTGGGACTCATACCAGTGGGATCTATACTATGGACGGTAGAATTCCAAATTCAGTACTTCCTTTTTTCAATGATTATTTGAAGTTTTAGACAGGCTTAGATTGCTGATATTTTTGGTATTCTTCAGGGTCTATCTCCATCATCAAAAAGATAGAAGATAATGTCTTTCCATGAGGGTCTAATGCCAAAGATCGCGTAACCCCTGAATACAAAGCAGCTTCCAAAACAAAATTAAATGCGTGAAGATGAGGTAATTCATAACGAGTAACCGACCCTTTGATACGTTCATTAAAATAGCTTTTTACTTTTTCTTCAGTAATTTGTTTTTTTAAAAACAAATAATCCAATTCATTGTATGGGATGAGTGACAAATTTGAAATGTTTCCTTTATCACCTGCTCTTGAATGTGCTATATCACCTAATTTCATGATTCAATAGTTTTGGTGGTGAGTTGAATAGTTGGTAAATTTCCATCAATTAGAATTGATTGGACTGCGATAATCTCTTTAACGCTTTTGGAGGCGCCTCCACCAGCAGCTGGGCCATTAGTATACAGCGCTTCTACTTGTTGTCCTACCGTGATTGCTTCTTCTTTAGTTTTAGTTCGTAGCGCGACTCTTATTCGAATCTCGCTTGGAGTTTCCTCCACCTGATCTTTTGAAAGCGAATTGACGCCTATGAGTTCATAGTTGGAATCGTACTTGCTCAAACCTAAATTATGTAGTTTGTTTTTAATGATTTTTAGGGCGAGACTTGCTCTTTCTTTTGCTTGATATCCACCATAACTCATCTGTCCTTCACCGATATAACCATCCTTATAGCCTAGAGAAACTTTTAGCTTCCCCGTTTTTTTCACACCCGTTGCTCCGCTGATCTCAACTTGATTTGGAGCTAATTCTCTAAATCGAACAGATGAAAAATCAGCAATGACATCTGGAGTGATATAATTTTTTGGATCGTGTATTTCGTAAAGTAATTGTTCAGTGCAGGTTGCTTTGTTAATGATTCCTCCACTATTGGGGACCTTTGTTATTGTGTAATGTCCATCCGAAGTAACTTCAGCAATTGGAAAACCGATTGCTTCAGGATTGGGCACTTGTTTCTTGTCTAAATCATTAAAATAGCCTCCGCATACTTGAGCTGCACATTCTAATAAATGTCCCATTGCAGTAGCCTTACCTAATAAATCGCTGTTGTCAATATCCCAATTGAATTCATAAAACAGAGGTGCCATAAATATAGCGGGATCGGCAACTCTTCCAGTAATGATAATGTCAGCATCTAATTTTAATGCTTCTACAATAGGCCGAAGCCCCAAATATGCATTAGCAGATACGAGTTGATTTTTTAGTACTGATATGGAATCCCCACTTTCTATAAGTTTGTAATCTTGATCATTGATGGCATTGATTACATCATCTCCACTAATTGCAACCACCTTTAGTTTTTTTATTTTTAATTGCTTAGCGAGTTCAATTATTTTGTCAACTGCTGCTATGGGATTAGCAGCACCCATATTTGAGATGATTTTAATGTTTTTTTTAACACAAATAGGAAGTACTGCTTTGATTCTTTCTTCTAAAAGTGGATCGTAACCAAGTTGAGGATCTTTCAGTTTTTGAAGCTGTGCTAGAGCAATAGTGCGTTCAGCTAAGCATTCAAAAATTAAGTAATCGATAGTTCCTTCTTTTGCTAATTGAACAGCGGGTTGAATAAGATCACCAGAATAACCAGCTCCTGAACCAATTCGTATGGATGTTTTACTCATTTTCATATTATATGGGTAAGTAACCTAAAAGTATGGAACTAAAAGTCATGACTAGGCTTATTAAAAACGCATACTTGAATGTAAATTTTTGATGTTGTGCTAAATCAATACCACATAGACCAATTAATAAAAAGGTAGAAGAGGTGAGAGGGCTGAGTGGAAAACCGGTGGTCATTTGTCCCATTAGGGAAGCATGTGCCATTTGAATAGGGGTGATGTCCATGGTGGCTCCAACTTCTGACAATACTGGGAGTACGCCAAAATAAAAGGAATCGGGGTCAAAAAATAAACTCAAAGGCATACTTATTACACCTAGAATCGCAGGAATATGAGTTCCCAATTGTTGTGGTGTTACTGAAACAATTCCACCAGCAAGTTCATTGATCATCCCAGATTCTTTTAAAATCCCTGTAAAGATACCAGCAGCAATAAGTAGACTTGCCATTAGTAAGGCTGATTTTGCATGAGAATCGATGCGTTCTTTTTGTTCTTTTAGCTTAGGAAAATTGATGCTTAACGCCAATACAGTACCCAACATAAAAATTATAGCTGGAGGTAAAATTCCTTTTACTAGACAGTAGATAACTACAATAGTGAGAAGAATATTAATACTAAAATAGATTCTGTCCTTTCTGGTTAGTTTGCTAGTAGGATGAATTTCATTGGATGGTATCGCTTTGTAATTTAATCTTTTAGCTTCTTTTTTTCCTAAAAAAGCAGCTATGAGTAATACAAAAACTATACCTATGAGTTGAGGAACCATTAGCGATTGGTATAGGGTAGCGACTTCTATATTGAGTGCAGATGCTGCCCTTAGTGTTGGTCCACCCCAAGGTACCATATTCATAGTTCCAGCTCCTAATGCAACGACAGCAGCTAAGACTCTTTTGTCCATTTGGAGTTCTTCGAACAGTGGTAGCATTGCGGGAATTGCAATTAAAAAGGTGACTGCTCCAGATCCATCGAGATGAACTAACATTGCTAAAATGGCTGTTCCTAAGGTTATTTTAATGGGATTTTTGCCGACTTTTTTTAAGATGATTTCAATGATGGGTTGAAACATTTTTGCATCGGTTAGAACTCCAAAAAATAGTATCGCAAAAATAAACATGGCTGTTATTGGAGCGATGTTTTTAATGCCACTGATTGCAAAATTTGCAGTTTCTGAGCCATATCCTGCTAATAAAGCACCTGCAATTGGTACCACAATGAGCGCTGTTAAAGCAGAAGTGATTCTGGTTAGAATCAGGATCAATAGTGCTACTATTATAAAAATGGCAGTTAACATAGAAGTTGATCTTGTTTACTAATTTATATATTAATTATTTGAAATTACTTTAAAGCTGTAATTCCCAGATCTTATTTTAAATGAAATCCTTTCTGAATCGCGATCCAAAAGTTCAATTGTAGTTGATTTCTTGAGTTTTTTTCCAGACTCTCTAATATCATTGATGGAGTTTGCTTTTAAATAAACCGTTGCAGTAGTATTTGCTGGTATGCTGATCGAATATAAAGTATGATCTTCTTTTAATTCCCACTTGCTTTTGATGGTTCCATGCATCGAATCGTAATGACCTTCTGCCCATTTAAGTTGGTTGTTAGGATCAGGCGTCGGTTTTAAAACAATTGCTTTAAAGGCAACCTCTTTAGGTTCTCTTTGAATTCCTAATGAATAGTTTTGCATCCAAGCTCCAATAGCTCCAAAAGAGTAGTGGTTAAAGGAGTTCATGGAATTATTTCCTCCAAATCCATTTTCAACGGTGTACGAGTTGAGTCGCTCCCAAATTGTTGTTGCTCCATTGACGATTGGATACAGCCAAGAAGGATACTGGTCATTGAGTAGTAGTTGATAGGCAGTAGCGTCATACCCGTTTTTTGAGAGTGCCTCATTAATAGCAGCAGTTCCAATAAAACCAGTCATTAAAGAGTATTCAGGTCGAAGTACGCCTAGATCATCTCTATTCGGTCTGTTAATGCTATTTACCAGCATTTCAGCTGCCTTTTTTTCGTTCTTAGGGTGATAGGTATTTAAGGCTAAAGGTATGGCATAAGAGGCCTGAGTATCGACAATGCTTCCTTTTGTTGGTTTGGTGAAGTCATCAGGTTTCGGTCCAAAGCCAAATGCTTCAAAACCGGCGCTGATACTTTGATTCGTAGTTGGATTAAAATAGGTCTTGTTAAAAAAGTCTTTTCGTTCGGTATATTTATTTTTGTATTTGGTTGCATCTTCTGTATATCCGAGAATTTCTGCGGATTTATAAATAATCTCTAAGTCGTATACTTGATAAGCATTCCACATTGCGGTATTGTCATTTTTTGAGTTTTCTGGGCTGAGCCAGTCACCTAGAGGTCCCTCGTCTAGGATTCCATCTTCATTTTGTTTACTCTCTAAAAAGTCGACATAGCGCTTCATCGCTGGATAGTGTTCTCTTAAGAGTTCTGTGTTTCCGTATTGTAGGTAAGTCTCCCAAGCCACCACAACTCCTGCAGATCCCCAAAGGGTTCCTCCAAATCCGCCTCCAACTGGAGCTACATCTGTAAATCGACCATTAACAGCTTGGATTTCTCTCATGGCTAAGAGATGTCTTCTTAAAAATTGAGAGGCATCAATCATATAGGTAGCTGTTTTTGAAAAGACATTGATATCACCACTCCAACCCATTCGTTCATTTCGCTGAGGACAATCCGTTGGTATGGACAAAAAGTTGGCTCTAGTGGACCAGGCAATATTATCCCAAAGTCTGTTGACGTTTTTGTCGGAAGTCTTGTAGTCAGCTGTGAGTTGATCTACAGAAGAAATGACAATACTCTTTACATGATCAAGCGGAAGTGCTTTTTCGATTCCTGTGATTTCAATAAAGCGATATCCGTGAAAGGTAAATCTTGGCTGGATGGTTTCAGCACCTCCTTTTTGAATGTAGATGTCTTGAGCGAGTGCAGCCCTAATATTCTCCAGCATGATCATGCCCACTTGGTCGCCGTATTCTTTTAGATTAGGGTAGGTAACCTCTGCAAATCGCAGGGTAATTTGAGATCCTTTATTGCCTTGTTGGAGTCTTATTTTAGGAACCCCAACCATATTCTGTCCCATATCGTATACAAAAACTCCAGGACGAACTTCTTCCACGCTTTGAGCTGTGAGTTCCATACTTGGAATAACATTGGTTCCCATTTGTCCTATGAGTTGCATCTCACTAAAATCTAAATCGTATCCAATTCCGGTGGTTGCAGTAGTGTTTTGAAGTGGTATTTCTACGCAGCTACTCCAATGGTGGTCATCAAAATCAGCTGAAGTCCATCCTTTTATTGCTTCCTCATCTCTAGCGTCGTAGATCTCCCCTTGAAAGAAACTACCTACTTTGATTGGTCCCTCTTTGTAGTACTTCCAATCTTTGTCATTGGAGGTGATGATTTGTTCACTTCCATCTTCATAGCTAATGATTAATTGGCTCAACAGTGATTGACGATCTCCAAAAAAATTCCAATAATCTTCTCCTGAATAGGTGATGTTTCCACTCCACCATCCTTCTGCCAATAGCGCTCCAAGCACATTGTCTTTTTCAATAAGATCAGTAACATCATAGGTTTGATACATATGTGTTTTATTGTATTGGGTAAGTCCTGGGTTAAAAAGATCTTCACTAATGCGTTTTCCGTTTAAATAGAGTTCGTAAATTCCACGAGCAGTAGTATAAATTCTAGCCTTAGCTATTTTTTTGTCTTGTTTTTTGAATGAAGTTCTCAAGTGAGGCACTGCATTTTTACTTGGGTTAGCAATCATTAGTTCGTTCTTAGTTCCACCGACGACATAACTGTTGTTGTGAATTTTGATGTCTTTAAATATCCCCTTATAGTTGTTTAAGTCTTCTTCAAATAAGGTGTTGCTGGGCTCTCTTTTATTTTTAATTTTGAGTTCTGAGAAATAAGCTTTTTGATTGGCCTGCGTTTTAAAACCTATATCGGCAAGCATCGGAAAACTGATGTAATCATGTCCTTTTCCAATAGGATTTAAGTTAAAAGCGTTGTTGGCATAAGGAGATGAAGATGTAGCTTTATTTAGTTTGAAGTCATTGATGTAAAAATCAAATCCTCCCATCCCACCGTCAATGACAATCTGATGTTGGTGATAGGCATTGGTTTGATTAATGATATCTGTTGGAATCTCAAAACTTTTAAAAGGAATATCTTCTTTGTCTTGCTGGTCGTATCCAACTCTATAGATATGGAGTTTAGCTTTACTTGAATTGTCTTTTAAAGAACTGATGTCTAATTCAACTGCGAAATAACTCTCATTGATATTGGATTGAACTCCCTGAATATTTTTGTTGAGGTCCATTAAACGAGAATCATTAGCTCCGAAAATAAAACTGGCTTTAGTGCTTTTTGATTTTTGGTCTAGTTGAATTTTATAGGAGAGGTTAAATACCGATAAGTAATGAGAGGCTAGAGGAGTGTCTTCCATAGTGGTTCCAATCCACTGAGCTCCATTCCATGCGTTTATAGTAGTGTCTAAAAGCCCCGTTTCAAAAAAGGATTGAGATTGATATCTCTCGTTATGTTCATCCCAGCTACTGACGTTCCACAGATATCTGGTTCTTGGTTGTAATGGAGTCCCCTTGTATTGAATGGCAACTGAATGATCAGAAATCACCTTTTTACTATCCCATACTAACTCTTTTTGCTCATTGAATACTTGAATTTGATAAGCTGTTTGCAATTGACCTCTTTTATTCTGATCTGTTTGAATTTGCCAACTAAAGAGTGGTTTTTCAACATCAATTCCAATGGGGTTTAAGGTGTACTCTACTTTTAGTTGAACTGGCTTTTGAGCATAACTAAATAAACTGCTCATAACAATAAGTACAATAGCTCGCAATTTTAGGTTCTTAGAATTCATAATTAATAGGTTGATGCAAGTATCAAATTAACTTGATCACAAGTTTTAGGTTTGGTTTGAGGTATGAATATAATGAATTGTGTATTAATAACACATTATTTGTGTATATTTTTGTTTTTTTTCGTTTGTTTTCTTTTATTTGTGAATATTTGTATATTTGATTGTAGATAAATTACTTAATAGATGTTATTGCCTAATCAAAGAAGAGAGAAAATAATCGATTTACTTAGAGAAGACGGCTCTGCTAAAGTAGCGGAACTCGCTTCCATATTTAAAGTTACGGATGTTACCATCCGCCAAGATTTAGAAAAATTAGAACAAAAAGGTTTAATTATAAAGGAGCACGGAGGTGCTTTTTTAAAAAATGCTCAGGATTCAGTTCAGAAAATTGAATTGATGAATAAGGATCATATGGAGTTAAAATCTTTAATAGGAAAGCACTGTCTGAGCTATATTGAAGATGGAGATACTATTATTTTAGATTCTGGTTCTACAACCACTGAAATTGCAAAACAGCTCAGTGGTTTTCACAATTTAACGGTGATAACAAATGCTTTAAATATTGCATTAATCTTAGGCTCTAGACCTGGTATCGAAGTTATTATGACGGGTGGTGAATTTAAGCCTCCTACACTTTCCCTAACAGGTCAAAAAGCTGCTGAATTTTTTAAAGGCCTTTATGTAAACAAGTTGTTTTTGGCGACAGCAGGAATATCTCTTAAGTCTGGACTAACCTATCCTTCAATCAGTGATTTAGTGGTTAAAAAAGCAATGATCGATGCTGCTGAGTACACTTATTTAGTAGCTGATTCATCAAAAGTAGGCAAGAGTTCATTGGCTAGTTTAGGAGCTGTTGGCTTGGTGGATTATGTAGTGACTGATTATTTAATAAGTAAAGAGGATCAAAAACATTTAATTGAAAACGATATAAAATTAGTAGTTGTAGATAAATAATTGAAAGATGAAAAAAGAAGTAAGTATTGGTGTTATTATAGGAAATAGAGATTTTTTCCCAGATAGTTTAGTAGCTAAAGCTAGAGAAGATGTGTTAGCACTATTTTCAAAATTGGGAATTCAACCTATTTTATTGGGAACTGAAGATTCAAAACTAGGAGGAGTTGAAACCTTTGGGGAAGCCAAAGCATGTGCTAAATTATTTGCGGCTCACAAGAGTGAAATTGCAGGGGTGTTAGTGGTACTTCCTAATTTTGGTGATGAAAAAGGTGTTGCTGATACCTTGAAGTTGGCGGAACTAGATGTTCCTGTCTTAATCCAAGCCTATCCAGACGAGCTTTCAAAAATGAATGTGGTGAACCGTAGAGATTCTTGGTGTGGAAAGATTTCAGTATGTAATAACTTATATCAATACGGTATCAAATACTCATTGACCTCTAAACATGTTTGTTCTTTAACTGATCCGACTTTTGAAAATGACTTTAAAGATTTCTTAGCAGTATGTAGGGTGGTTAACGGATTGAAATCTGTGCGTATTGGAGCAGTAGGGGCAAGACCAGGAGCATTTAATACGGTGCGTTATTCTGAAAAAATTCTTCAGAGAAATGGAATTACAGTTACGACTGTGGACCTCTCTGAAATTCTTGGAAATGCTAATCGTATGAGTGATGATGCTCCTGAAGTAGTTGCTCATTTAGAGAAAATTAATGCGTATGCTAGTAAAGGAAAAACACCTAATGAGGCCTTAATTCAGATGGCTAAATTAGATGTGGCGCTTAAGAATTTTATGGAGGAATACGAATTGGATGCTACAGCTATTCAATGTTGGACTTCTTTACAGCAAAATTACGGTTGTAATGTCTGTACTTCGATGAGTATTATGAGTGAAAATATGTTACCGTCTGCTTGTGAAGTAGATGTGACAGGAACGCTTAGTATGTATGCGATGCAGTTGGCTTCTGGATCTCCTTCTGCACTGGTTGATTGGAATAATAACTATGCCGATGATCCTGAAAAATGTGTGTTGTTTCACTGTGGAAATTGGGCGAAATCATTCTTGCCAGACATTGAAATTAGCAATGCTCCCATTTTAGGAACTTCAGTAGGAGTAGAAAATACTTATGGTGCATTAGATGGAAGAACTCCAGCAATGCCGCTTACCTATGGTAGAATATCCACCGATGACCCCAATGGAATCATCAAAGTTTATATAGGAGAAGGAGAATTAACAGATGATCCTCTTGAAACTTTTGGAAACAGAGCAGTTGCTCAGATTTCAGATTTAGAGGGGCTTATGAATTATGTGTGTAAAAACGGATTTGAACATCACGTGGTAATGAACGCTTCCAAAACAGCTCATATTTTAGAGGAAGCCCTTGGAAATTATATGGGATGGGAAGTGTATAATCATTCAAAATAAGATGAATATATCAGAGTTAAAAGAGCGTTCTAAGCAGTATCGTATCGATACTTTAAAAACGATCTATGAGGCCAAAGCAGGTCATACTGGAGGATGTCTATCTATTGTTGATATTCTCAATGTGCTATACAATCACGTGCTTAGAGGAACTTGGGAAGATGTTTCTAGAGATCGATATATTCAGTCTAAAGGTCATGCGGTAGAGGCTCTATATGTGGTATTGGCCGACAAAGGATTCTTTCCAAAAGAGGAACTGGCAACATTAGGAAAATATAAGAGCAGACTCATTGGTCACCCAACCAAAAAAGTTCCTGGAATGGAGCAAAATACTGGGGGACTAGGTCATGGTTTACCCATCTGTTGTGGAACTGCTCTTGGAGCAAAAAAGAGTCGTCTGGACACGAAAGTTTACACGGTGCTCGGTGATGGTGAAATGGCCGAAGGTTCTAACTGGGAAGCAATGATGTTTGCTTCGCACAATAAATTAGATAATTTATGTGCTGTATTAGATTACAATAAGTTGCAGATTACAGGTCTCAATGCGGATGTGATGAATTTAGAACCACTTCGACAAAAGATTGAATCATTTGGTTGGGAGGTTCGTGAAGTTAATGGACATGATGTAGGAGCATTGGTCAATGCTTTTGATCAACTGCCATTTGTTGAAGGGAAACCTTCATTCATTATAGCACATACCATCAAAGGTAAGGGGGTTTCTTTTATGGAGCACAATAAAAAGTGGCATCATGGGGTTCCGACAGAAGAAGAATTAAGTATTGCATTAAAAGAACTAGAGGAAGATGAAAGCTAATCAAGTCGTATTTGCAGAAACAATAGAACAAATCGCTGCGCAAGACAAGGATTTGTATATGGTGACTTCTGATTCTAGAGGTTCAGGAAAATTGGTCAATTTTGGAGAAATCTATCCAGATCAAATAGTTGAAATTGGTATAGCAGAGCAAAACCTAGTGGGTGTTGCTTCTGGATTGGCATCTATGAATAAAAAAGTGTTTGCGGTATCACCAGCATGTTTTTTAACGGCTCGTTCATTAGAACAGGTGAAAAACGATGTTTGTTATTCGAATAATAAAGTTGTGCTAGTGGGGATCTCTGCAGGGGTGAGTTATGGAGCCTTAGGTTCTACCCACCATTCATTACACGATTTTGCAGCCCTTAGAGCAATTAATAATATTTCCATAGTAGCTCCAGCGGATGCTTTTGAAACGGAGCATGCTGTAAAAGCAGCAATTGAAAGTAAACAGCCTGTTTATCTTCGTTTTGGAAAGAAAAATATGCCCAATTTAGGCCAAGAAATATCAGCTGACTTTAAAATTGGAAAAGCAAGAATCATTAAGGAAGGTTCCGATGTTCAGATCGTAGCAACAGGTGAAACGGTTTGGCCTAGTCTTGAAGCTGCAAAACTTTTAAAGGAAGAGGGAATTTCTGCTGAGGTCATAAGTATGCATACTATTAAGCCGTTGGATACCTCCGTACTCAATTGGGAGGTACCTATTGTCACCGTTGAAGAACATTCTATTTATGGAGGTCTCGGTGAAGCAGTAGGCTCTTTTCTGCTTCAAAACAACCACTGTGTACCTTTTAAAATTATCGGAATTCCCGATGAAGAGACAGTCTCGGGATCTCAAAATGAAATTTTTGAACACTATCAAATTTGTCCTATTGGAATCGCAAATGAAGTTAAAAAGTTATTGAGATGAGAAACGTAATCCTTGTTCTGCTTGGTTTCATAACCATGGCGTGTACTTCAAAAAAAGAGATAGAAAAACCAAAGGTAGCTGTTGTAATCTCAACGCTCAATAATCCTTGGTTTGTCGTTTTGGCTGAGTCTGCGGTTGCCAATGCCAATCGATTGGGTTATGAGGCCAAAATATTTGATTCCCAAAACAACCCTGCCAATGAATCGAATCACTTTGAAAATTTAATAGCATCTGGTTATGATGCCATTTTGTTTAATCCTACAGATGCCGATGGTTCAATATCTAATATACTCAAGGCCAAAAAGGCGGGAGTCCCAGTGTTTTGTATGGATCGAGAAGTCAATTCTAATGAAGCTGCAACTTCACAAATACTCTCTGATAATTATTCAGGATGCATTGCAATTGGAGTGGAGTTTGTAAAAACCATTGGAGAAAAGGGCAAGTATGTTGAAATACTCGGTTTAGCAGGAGATAATAATACCTATGCACGCTCAAATGGTTTTCATACAGTAGTTGATCAGTTCCCAGGTCTAGAAATGATCGCCCAACAAAATGGTGATTTTGATCGCAATAAGGCAATGGAAGTGATGGAAACCATCTTACAAGCAAACGATTCTATTGATGCGGTGTTTTGCGGAAATGATTCCATGGCACTTGGAGTTTATCAAGCACTTAAATCAGCAGGAAAATCAGAGCAGATAAAAGTGTTTGGATTTGACGGAAATGATGAGGTTGTCGAAAAGATTAAAGCGGGTGAAATTGTTGCTACAGGGATGCAATACCCTAAAGTGATGGCTAAAACTGCTGCAGAATATGCAGATCAATATTTTCAAGGAAAACGAAATTTTCCACAGCACGTTCCAGTTGCTGTTGATTTAGTGACTATGGAAACATCAAAAAACTTTTAAGGGATGCTAAAGAAAATCATCATTATAGCCATTGTTTTCATTCTAGGATCTCAGTCTATTTACTTTAAAAGATTGAGTGATCTAAATAAAGAAGAAAACAGTTTTAAGGTCGATTCAGAAACTATTGAAAAAATATACAGAGAAGGTATTATTGAAAGTGAGTTGATCATTCCTGTTGATCAGTTAATCAATGACGTCAATTTGAATACAGAACTCACTTTTAAAGATTTTGGAAATCGTATGGGTATTGGTGAGTCCGCTTATTTCTTAGTTACTGAAACATCAAACATTACTATAATAGAGGATGGGCAAATCACTCTTGAAAGTGGAACTGTTGTGGATGCCAAATATATTTTTGGAAATGAACTCAGAGATGCTTCCAGGTTTTTGTCTCTAGAAGATTTTAGTTCTCAATCCGATTTAAATGCATTGACGGAAGCCTTTAATAAATATGTTAGAAATCAAGTTGTAAACCTTGATTTAAAGGTAGGTGAGTCGATTTCCTATATAGGAGCTTGCCGAATAGATAAAAGAGAATTACCGATCCGTTCGGTTGTCGTTATACCGGCAAAAATTGTAATTCAGTAAGATGTTAGAAGTAGTCAATATCACCAAAACCTTCCCTGGAGTCAAAGCGTTGAATCAGGTGAATATGTCATTCTACCCATCAAAGGTAAATGCGATTTTGGGTGAAAATGGAGCAGGTAAATCCACCTTGCTCAATATTTTGAGTGGTATTTATACTGACTATGAAGGAGATGTACTCATCGATGGTAACAAATGTGTTTTTAAAAATACGACAGACTCTAAAAATGCAGGAATTGCCATTATTCATCAAGAATTAAATCTCTTCTCCAATTTAAGTATTTGTGATAATATCTTTTTAGGTCAAGAACTGAAAACCTCATTAGGACTTCTAGATTACAGGAGGATGAATACAATTTGTAAAGGGTTATTGGATCAGGTTCAGATTGATAGAGACCCATCTTGCCTCGTTGAAAATCTCAAAATAGGAGAACAGCAACTCGTAGAAATTGGGAGAGCTTTGTACTCAAAGGCTTCGATTATATTAATGGATGAACCCACATCAGCATTAAGCGATGTTGAAATTGAAAACTTACATTGTCTTATTGCTAAGTGGAAGGAAGAAGGGAAGACCATTATTTATATATCCCATAAAATGGAAGAGCTTTTCAAGGTTTCTGATACTTTTTCGGTACTTCGTGATGGGAATAGTATTGCATCGGGTATGATGTCAGAAATAACTTCTAGGGAGTTGATTCGCCATATGGTAGGAAGGGATGTTGTCGTAAAGAGGAGGAATCGAGAACGTACTTCCAAGGAAGTGGTCTTGGATTTTGAAGGGAAATTCAAATTACACAGGGGTGAAATCCTTGGGTTTTATGGATTGATGGGAGCTGGTAGAACTGAACTTATGGAGGAACTCTTTGGTGTAGCCAAAAAGCCAATCTCGATCACAATCGAAGGGAAAAAAGTTGCGATTAAATCACCTAGAGACGCCATTAAAAATGGAATTGGTTTTGTGACGGAAGATCGAAAAACAGAAGGACTCATCATGGATAGGGACTTGGTATTTAATATCAGTCTACCCAGTTTAAAAGACTTTGAACTACTCAACGCTCAAAAAGAGCTAGAATTTACTCAAAAAAATATTCAAGGACTCGATGTAAAAACTCCTTCCCTGGAAATGCTTTGTGGGAATCTTAGTGGAGGAAATCAACAAAAGGTTATTCTTGGAAAATGGTTATCTACTCATCCTAAGATTTTAATATTAGATGAACCAACAAGGGGAATTGATATCAATGCGAAGAATCAGATTTACAATCTTATCTACGACATGGCTGAAAAAGGCTTGAGTATCTTATTTGTCTCTTCTGAATTACCTGAAATATTGGCTTTGTCCGATCGAGTCATCGTAATGAATGAAGGTTGTATAAGGGGTGAATTTGAGGGAGCAACTACAAACGAACAAGAACTAATGCAAGCTGCATTACCTAAAAGAATAATTCATGATTAAAGCAGATGTTTTAAAAAAGTCACAATCCTTGTTAGCACTTTTTGTGTTAATGGTTTTGTTAACCATTTTTACGGATTCTTTTTTGAGTACTGAGAATATGTGGAATGTCCTTAGACAAGTGAGTATCAACCTCTGTTTGTCGGTGGGAATGACCTTGGTGATTATAAGCTCGGGGATCGATTTGTCGGTTGGAGCAATATTAGCATTTAGTGGAGCGGTTTGTGCTGGACTTCTCAAATGGGGAATACCCATAGAAGCATTTGATTTATGGATAGGATTTACTGTTTTAGGAGCTGTTATTGCTGCTTCATTAGTCGGTTATTTGCTAGGCTGGTTTAATGGCTGGGTCATCACTAAATTCACAGTACCTCCTTTTGTGGCAACTTTAGCAATGCTGACCATCGCAAGAGGAATGTCTTATCTGTATACTCAAGGGAAACCAATTTCTAATTTAGGTGAAGGTTTTGAGTTTATTGGTTCAGGATGGTGGTTAGGAATACCGGTTCCAGTTTGGATCTCTGTAGGAGTTGTGCTAATCTTTGTATTTATCACTAAGAAAACTTCATTGGGGAGGTTTATCTATGCTATAGGAGGAAATGAACGTGCAGCACTTTTATCTGGGGTGCCAGTCAAAAAAGTAAAGAGACTTGTTTATGCCATATCAGGCTTGATGGCTGCCATAGGAGGGGTGCTCATCACTTCTCGATTAAATTCTGCACAGCCTAATGCTGGAATGAGTTATGAACTCGACGCTATCGCGGCAATTGTCATTGGAGGAACTTCACTCTCTGGAGGTAAAGGATCCGTGATGGGAACCGTACTAGGAGTTTTGTTAATTGGAGTGTTAAACAATGGTTTAGTGCTGTTAAATGTGTCTCCTTTTTGGCAGCAAGTCGTAAAGGGATTGGTTATTCTTTTAGCTGTAGTTATTGATAAATCTAATAAGAAATCCTAATGAGTCAATTATTAGCCATAGATCAAGGAACCAGTAGCACCAAATCATTAATATTTGATGCTCATACAAAAGTGGTTTCAAAATACACAGCAGAATTACAGTCGAATTTTCTCAACAAAGATTGGGTGGAACAAGATCCAGAGGCAATTTATGAATCGGTTATAAAAGCGGTAAAAGAACTGGATATCTCTAAGGTAAGTTGTATTGGAATCTCCAATCAACGAGAAACTTTTGTGCTTTGGGATGCCGCTGGAAATGTAGTTCACAATGCTGTTGTTTGGTCTTGCAAACGATCTACTTCACTCTGTAAATCAATGGTGGATCAAAATGATTGGATTCAGAAAAAAACGGGTTTGATCATTGATCCGTACTTCTCTGGGACAAAACTCTTGTGGATTGTTGAGAATCATCCTGAAATAAAAAAACGAATTCAAAAAGGTGAAATCTATTTTGGAACAGTTGATACTTGGGTGCTTTATAAACTAACTCATGGACAATCTTATTTTACCGATACGACCAATGCTTCAAGAACCTTACTTTTTAACATTCATACCCTTGACTGGGATCAAGAGATTTTAGATCGATGGGGATTGACAGGAATTAACTTACCGGAAGTAAAGACTTCAGCTGCTTTTTATGGAGAGACAAATTTTGAGGGACTTTCTTCTAAAATGATACCCATAACAGCGATGATAGGGGATTCTCATGCTGCACTTTTTGGTGAAGGATGTTTTTCTGCAGGAGATACGAAGATGACTTTGGGTACAGGCTGCTCCATCTTGTCTAATATTGGAAAAACTCCAAAAGTATCAACGAATGGACTTTTGACGACCATTGCTTATAGCACACCTTTAGAAACTGTTTATGCTTGGGAAGGGGCTATTGTGTCTTGTGGGTCCATGGTAGAGTGGTTAAAGAGCAGCTTAGGAATTATACAGTCGGCTCAACAAACTGAGCAAATGGCTTTTGAAGCACAGGAAAGTGATTTGTATTTAATACCTGCTTTTAGTGGTTTAGGTGCTCCATTTTGGCAAATGGAACGAAAAGCGTCTTTGGTTGGAATGACTTTTGGTACTACAAATAATCAGATTGTTCGTGCCACTTTAGAGAGTATTTGTTATCAGATTGTAGCGGTGCTCGATGTGATGAAAGAAGATTTGGGAAGCTCTATAGATACTGTTGCAATGAATGGAGGACTTTCTAAAAATAAGTTTATTCAACAAGGATTAAACAATTTAATAAGTGCTACCATTGAAATGCAAAATAGTCAAGATATATCTGCTTTGGGAGCTGCCATGCTTGCAGGCTTGCAAATAAAAATGTACGACTCGCTACTTGAGATTAAATCCTTATTGCAAAAAGAACTGCTTGAAAAAGAGACGTCAAGTACCTCACTTACTAATAAATTCCAAACTTGGAAAAACATCATACAAACAAACACTATATAAATGTAATTTACTATGAAATCAATTTTACAAAATCTATTGTTGTTGTTCCTTACAACAATGAGCTACGCTCAAACACAAAAGCCAAAAATCGTCTCTCCTGAAATTTTAGAGGATCATTCAGTGGTTTTTAGATTATACGCTCCTGAAGCTAATTCTGTTGGAATTAGAGGAACAATGAATCCTAATTTTGATCTTATTCCTCTTGTTAAGAATGATCAAGGAATATTTGAAGTAACCCTAGGGCCATTCGAATCGGATATGTATGTGTATACGTTCAATGTGGATGGTGTTACTACTGTGGATCCTTCTAATAATGTTGTGATACGAGATGGTTCTTATATAGAATCTAGGTTATTTATTCCTGGAGGTTTAACAGAGATCTACGATGTAAAAGAGGTTCCTCATGGGAAGGTAAGTACGGTTTGGTATCCTGCCAAAACCCTTGATATGACAAGAAGACTAACTATATACACTCCTCCAGGATATGACCAATCTAAAAAATCGTATCCAGTATTGTATTTATTACACGGTGCTGGTGGAGATGAAGAAGCTTGGATCAGTAGAGGTAGAGCCAACTATATTTTGGATAATTTAATTGCTGAAAATAAGGTGGAGCCAATGATTGTGGTGATTCCTAATGGTAATTTTAGAGCTACCTCAGCTCCAGGTGAGACTAATTTAGCTCTGAAATTAGAACAGGACAGTGCTGTTTTAGGAGCTCCAACTTCCATGACAGGTGAAATTATTCCAACTTCGATCATCGAAGATTTAATCCCATATGTTGAGGCCAATTATAGAGTTAAAGCAAACAAAGAAAACAGGGCGCTAGCAGGTCTTTCAATGGGAGGATACCAAACACAAATGACGACCAATTTAAATCCTAATACCTTTGATTATATCGGCGTGATGAGTATGGGATTGTATGATATGTTTGGTAATTACGACGAGCAAAAACACATCAGCCAAATCAAAGCAATACAAAAGGCAAACCCTAAATTGTATTGGATAGGCTGTGGTAAAACTGATTTTTTATATGAAAGT
>Ga0102963_1000208_pt1 | contig 25337 bp, 41 predicted proteins | sample SalPon2_C_H2O_MG_2_FD_84522 | JGI IMG/M metagenome (GOLD analysis project Ga0102963, IMG submission 84522) | Salt pond water microbial communities from South San Francisco under conditions of wetland restoration - Salt Pond MetaG SF2_C_H2O_MG | ecosystem: Environmental > Aquatic > Non-marine... | reverse complement strand
CTTAGGCCATGCAGACACTACAAGGTCATATGGATTACGAACAAACGATGCCTTGAAGTATGTTTGTTCCCAATATTCCGTCTGCCTACACTCTTGTACTGGTCTGTGTTGAATTCTATCTATATGGTGTATTGGTTGCCATCCACCAAAGGTCTTATTTGGTTGTGGTGGTTCTATGAATGGGTTCAGATACTTTGCCAACTCATATGTCATTGATGAGCCGGCAGTTTTGGGAATGTGAAATACTATAAACTTATGTGAATCACTAACGAGCATTATTCACCTTTCTTAACAACACAACTATAATACATTCTCATGTTACCATCAACAGTATCGGAGATATCAATTCGATATTTGGAGTTATAAAAGTTATGTGTGAAATTTAGGTGAGACCAACTATCATTTTTTAGAAACTCAGTTTCTACGAAACGATTGCACATTTCTAGAGAAGGGAATGTCTTTTCAAATACATCCATACCTATACCACCACCTTGTGTGATAGTAAGATAAATTAATATAAATTCTTTAATCATCGTCACTCATTTTACCTATTTCATAATTTACTAGTTCTTGTACAAACGCTTTTGGAGATATCTCACTTTGAACTGCGGCGATGATAAATTCAGCCATCTGTATTTCTTTTTCAAGCCAAAACTTCTGTCTTTGTAATTCTTCTAGACGCATATTATAATCGTCTAATTCTTTTTGCTTACGAACTTTATTCTCAATAATGTCCGTGATTGATATAATCTTACTCTTGTCCACAAGAATATTTATAAATTGGTATTAGGGGGCCAGGCCTGACCCCCATATACCGTTAGTCAAACTTATTAGTCCTTCTTGGTGAAGATCCAATAAATGACGCCTAAAGCGACTAAACCGACTAGCCCTTGGCTACCTAGTGATGCCACTAGGCCAGTTATGTTCCCGATGACATCTACGGGTAGAAAGATCATATCTGACCCAAATAGTACCTGTAGCACTACTGCTAGGGCGATAAGACTTACTGCTACTTCAGAAATCTTATTGATCCATCCTTTTACACTTGTTATAATATCAGCCATTTTATTTCTCCTATTATTGGTTGATTATGAAATCCTCTCGTACATTTCCTTCTGGGTTATGTAGTTGAGGTTCGGAATGCCTATCCATTCCTCTATTACACGGTTAATCCTATCATAGTTGTTGTTATATAGGGATTTAGGATTAACTTTGTAATACTGTATGTGTGGGAACTTTTGCATGATTACTTTGTGTTGTTGTACCCAATTATCTGGCGGAATCTCATCTCCGCCGGCACCTATGTAACAGTCAGTTCCTTTATACACATTGTTAGCTTTCTCCGTATTTGAATATAAATCCATACCCAACAGATAAACTTCTTCTGTGGTTTCTTCTAGTGATGCGAATAGATTACATAAAGACCCCGAACTGAAACCATAATCAGTATTACCGGGAAGTGTTTCCGTCTTTATTACTTTATCTTCTGGTGCAACCCATGTTATCCACAGGCCGGCACGCTTGTCGCCAAAAACTATTTCTACGTTGTCTGGATTTATGTCCATTCCCGATTCACGGGTATCAGTTAAATATTGTTCTCGGATTTGTCGTAAGCGGTCTAAATCTTGACCACTCATTACAAACTCATTCCAACCTTCAACTCTGGGACTCTCATGGATGTAGGACTTTAAGTCAATTGTGTCCTGTTGGGATATATGACTTGGGGTTACTAGTTGTTCGTATGCCTCTCCAGGCAATTTATCCCAAGCTCTAAAATATACTACGTTGTCGTTACAATAACCAGACCTATAGATTTCATGTGACATTTCAATATCAACACAAACCAAACGGTCTGGTGTAAAATCCCTTGCCAAGGCATTACACCCCCAAAGGAGAGTTTTCTGCTTCAGGTATGACAGGTCTATTCCTATCCGAGATTCGCCATTACCTAAGCATATACTCTTGCTTACATCTTTATTTATCAATTTTCTGTTCTTAAAGCGGGCCAAGACACCGGAAAATGATGCCCTACTATTGCATCTATCATCCAAGCAATTGCTCTAGTTTCTTCTTGTGTATCATCTTTACATCTTAGATTACATACACGAGCGAACGCATACAAAGTTCCTGACCAAAAAAACTCAGTCATCATACTTTGAGGTAGAACCATTCTTGCCTGTTCTGGTGAGATACCAGCAACTATCATACTATGATATAATTCTGCGGCGTGTCTTTCTGACTTATTTACCTCACCGCCAACTCGTCGCTCACGATCCAAGTATTCAATAATTTTATCACTACTGCCCTGTTTCTTATCAATAGGACGACCTCTCCATGTCTCTGGACGATAGAATGTTGGTTCGTTATCTACATATCGTCGGCTAACTTCATTCCAGGTTAAACCGACCTGATGCTTGACTAACTGACGAGCAACAAATACCGGTGCACCAATATGAAATGATAAACTGGCGTGCCCAAAAGGACTCCAGTGGTTGTGCTCGGCGAGATAGTTTATGAGTTTCTTATCACCATCACTCAGTTCAAAAACACCTTGAGCTGGTATATTTCTTTCCCATTGAGTTCTCTTGGAGAAGGAAACTCTTGCGGCATCCACGACTGTTTTGTCGGTGCCCATTCGGTCAATAAATTCAACGAACATAATATAATTCTCAGTTTACTTAGGTCGACCTGCCCCTCCTTCTTCGGGCGGAGCACCAGCAGGTGGGGTCGGGTCAACATGGGGGTTTGACGCTACATCTGTTTTAGCAGCAGCCATAGCGTTTTTTACTGCTGCCGGTAATGCACTTTCCAATGCGGAACCCAAATTGCCAGATGAAACAGCAAGACCAATAGCAGATGTAAGTTCTTCAATAGGTGCCAAAGAGTCCACAATCTTATTTTGAATAGAAGCTGCCTTAGATAACAAATCTGTTTGAATTTGTCCTAAAGACTCTTGTAGTTTGGTGGCGGGAATGTATTCTGTAACACCTGTATTTGGATTTACCCAACCTGGAATATTTATTTTACCAACTTCACCATCAGTAGGTGTACGACCATTAAGCGCCGCCTGCTCCAGATCAATCTGCATGACGGTCTGACCAGCATATGTTCCGGCAGCTGCTACAACTTGAACTGGCGTGTGTTGAAAAATAGCATCATTCAAATCATCACCATGACCACTAGCGGCACCCAGATCGATTACATTCTTTACTGCTTTCATAGATTCTGCAATCGTTTTTACTTTATTAAAAGCTGTACCATCTTGTAATTCAGCAAACGCATCATTGATGGATGGTGGAGCAGTCAAACCAATATCTGAGGCAAGTGCTGTTGAAAGAGCACCTGCTGCTCCAAGAGTACCAGCGTTTTTGGCGACATCATTTAATTGAGAAATTGCTGAACCTACCACACCTTGGGTATTCATGCCGGCGGTAGTTTTTAAAAACTGTTGTTTAGCTACAAATGCCTCAGTAACACCACCCATTTCTAAATTAGGAAATGTTGCTGCACCAGCTGCAGCAGTTTGAAAGTCAGCAAAAGTACCTGAGGTAGCAAGAGTGTCTAATTGTTTCATAGCAGCAACTACTGTCGAGTTCAATTCCTCCGCTCCCGATGCAATTGAAGCAACCAATGCACCGCCGTCTGTTACACTCTGAATTGCCGTATTAGCTTCATCCATCAAAGTTTGTGTTGCATCATCAATAGCTGCCGGCAATGCACTAAAATCACCAGACACCATATCTGTTAAAGTTTTTAATGTATCGGGTAATTGAATTGCATCTTGATGCGGGTTTGGGCCCGAACCTGCTCCAGCAGTAAGATCATCGAGAATGACTTTTGCCAAATGATCTATGGTTTCAAACTGCGTCGGCACATTAATAATAACGCCACCTTGACCTGCTTTACTAACTACTAATCCTGCCATATTACTATTTATCCTTTGTCCAATCTAGTTGTTTGGTGTTACAATATTCCTTTTCGTATTCATATTTATTAATTGATCTAACATCAAATACATTTTCATCAACATATGTTTCTTCAATTGGTTGTTGATTAGAAAACTTTTTCAAAGCATCCTCTTTCACATATGAATCAACAATATATCGTTTCTTAGTCACATATACAGTATCTATAACCCACTTAACCATTGCACTATTTTCCTAATAATTTTCTGTCAGAGTTTCTACAATATGACGCATAATTTTATATGGGTCGGCGTTAGATGCAGGTCGTCTATCTTCCAGATAACCACACCAGTTTACATTGTCAGCAGTAGAAATAGGAATCCTGATACTAGCGCCCCTGTCGCTAACGCCATAACTAAACTTTTTAATTGATTGAGTCTCATGTTTTCCAGTTAGCCTCTTTTGATTTTCCGATCCATAATTGTCAATTGCATTTTCATGCCGTGTGCCCAATTGCTCGCAACAATCTAAAAAGTAATTCATGCCGCCGACTGTTCTCATTCTTTCATTAGAGAAGTTGGTGTGCATACCAGAACCGTTCCAATCACCCTTTTGTGGTTTAGGATGTAGGTTGATAGTAACACCGTGTTTCTCGGCGATGCGATGTAGAATATAACGACTCATCCATAAGTCATCACCTGCCGTGATACCCGAACCCAATACTTGGTATTCCCACTGACCCAATGCAACTTCAGCATTAGTGCCGGTGATGTTTATACCAGCGTTCATACACGCCTCAGCGTGTCTGTCAGAGATTTCTCGACCAACTACATTATCTGCACCCACACCACAATAGTAATCACCCTGTGGTCGTGGTGTTTTCTTTTCTGGCCAACCTAAAGGTCGTCCATTTTTATACATAAAATACTCTTGTTCAAAACCAAACCACCATTCATCACTGATAAGATTTTGACAATGGGTTCGTGTATTGCTTGAGTGTGGTTCGTGATTTGCGCTTAAAACTTCACACATCACATAAGAACCTTCTAGTCCAGGAGCAGTCTGTGTTGCATCTGGACGAATACGATCAATAGTTCTATATTCTGCAACAGGTACTAAAATGCAATCCGAATTGTCGCCCGTGGCTTGTTTTGTGGATGATCCATCAAAAGACCATTCTGGCAAATGGCCATTATAGTTTTCAATTTTTACTTTACTTCTTAGATTTGGTTCTGGTTCATAACCATCTAACCATACATATTCAAATTTATTCATGTTCCTACCTTCTTAATGTATTTCCAATATTCTTCTTCTTTTGGCCAGTATTCATTTTTCATACGATACCATTGCCAATCTTCATCACTGCTTTCAGCCAACCATCCTTGTCTGCTGTCATACATGATAACCTTTACTGCTCGGTGTTCTCCGGTCTTGTCATTTTCTAGAACAATTTGTTGTCCTCTACGATAGACAATACCCTCACTGCCCAAGTCTTTTATTTGTGTTTTCATTCTATCGTTTGAAATCCTCCACCATCCAGAGAATAAACAATCCGCTTAATGCCAAAGTCTGTAATAGCGCCCATGCAACCAGAGCATGGTGCAGCAAGTCCTGATACGAATCCACGTTTTCTATCTCTCTTTTTTACTCTACTAATGTATATGGTTGCTTTGGTAAGATCATCTACTGATACTCGCCTTAAACTATTCTTGATAGCATCTATTTCTGCATGAAGGTGTATTGTGTGTTCGGTCTTACCGTACTTGGCCTGTAGTGGATGGGTCTTATAAGAATTACGACCCAATCCAACTACAGTATTGCCAATCACTAGTGCTGATGCAATTCTAGCATTACTAACTGGAATTACATCTTGAGCAACTTTTGAAGTAAGATCAATGTACTTCTGATCTTTACTCTCTTGCATAGACTAGAGTTCCGCTTTCCAATTACGGTTACGATACTTCTTTTGATTGTATCGTGAAGCCAACTCATCGCTGAGTTCTCTAAGTTTAGGCAAACAAACATCGTTGCCCCACCGTTGGAGCTCGGCATTGTCTTGCTCCAATTTACGAACACGGCCTTCGGCCTGTTCTAGTTTGTAGGAAAGATGGGCGATCCTACGTTTCGCCTCGTCAATATATGACTCTTTAGTTGATTCTGTCACAGCGTCAACTCCTTAACTAAATTCAATGTTTTCATTCTAAATGTTTTCACATCTAAATCTAAAAACGGCTCATACTTCTTTATCAAAAGACTAACCTTGGGCCAGATATAAGTTTCACTAATCTTTGCGTCAAACTGTTTTCTGTATTGTAATATTTTTTCTAGAATAACTAATGTTTCTAGACTCACCTTCTTACCAAGATACGCCTTCACCAATTTGGGATGATTACCTGCATCCACTTTAAATAGGATATCAAAATTATTGGATAATGTCAAGAGTTTTGAGATATCATTTTGATAAACATATTCTAAACTTTGATTTACTTTCTTGTGTTCTAACCAATTTTTCTGGTCAAAGTCACCTATCCATTCTTTGCCACGAATAAAGTTAGCAAGATAGTATTCTAGTATTTGCGGATCAGATAACTTTCTAGATAGTTTGACAAATTTAAACTTATCTTTTCTTTTATCAAAAGATGCTGGCGAAGCAGAAGTTTTTCCACCATACTTGAAATAATCATATTTACCACCAAAGTGTAATTTTAGAGCAAGATATGATTGATAGGTTTCTAAGGGACTCATGGCACTCAAAACAAGGAACTCGTTTTGGGCAAATAATTTAACGACTCAGCGTTAAACTGAATCTTCTCTCTCATACCTTTATCAATCCATCTGGTTATGGTATGAGCTTCTAAATTGTTTTTTTCGCAGTAGTACATTACTGCTTCTAGGTGGGTCAGTCGTTTTTCACGAACCAAATCTTCTATAATAATAGAAAACTTTTTAGGTGTTATTTTTTGTGTCATAGTTGTATTATATAAAGGTGAACACGCCTATCTCTGGTTCGGCGGTTCATCATGTGTGGTGTACAAGATATAGAGCACTTTCTATTGTGATATATCGAGCAGAGACCACTTTCTTTTTTAATTTCATCTAAAAATGGTTTGACGACAAAAATTGCCGTCACTTTTTTCAAGGGCCTTTTTGTTTCAAAAGACTCCAGATTTTGGGCCCGTTGGTTAACAAGGCGGTGCCCATGCCCCGTCAAAATTTAAGCCGCTAAGGCAAAATCTTGATAGTAATAATCATCGTTTGCGATTATTGTTATGTGTCAGAATCCTCTTGCAAAGTTTCAATCCGCCTCGTCGAAACCAAGTCACCCCCATTTGTTCTTTCTGGTGGTACCTTGCCCCAACCTATACTTCTGTTCCATTCATCCTCAGTATAGTAAAACCATTTAGGTTTTCTTTCTACTAAACCGTGGTTGTTCTGGCCAGTCAAGTCTAAATTGGTGGAGGTGGCGGGGATCGAACCCGCGTCCGAAACGCCTACTTCTTTACCGTCATCAGTCTCTTTCACGGTCATATTTATATAATTATTGTGTTGCTGTTGGTTTAGGTTCTGCGAATGTAATCTTAACTGAAATACCAGCTTCGATATCACCTTCGCGGGCCCATTCAGCATCAAAAGGAACCAATAGGTTTGGTCTAAGAGAAACATTTTCATTTACAATGAAAGTATACCCAAGGCCAAATTCTGATCCGTTGTAATCCATATCATCCAAATCATATATCAAATTTGATGTTGCGTCAATCCCTTCTAGGGCATATCCAAGTTCAACTTCTCCAAGAATATTGGCATCAGAAAGATTCCAATCCATTGAAGGTTTAACACTTATTGAATTACCCATAACAAATGACGTATCTAGTTCCCAAATTGTGTCATCATGCAAATTGATTCCAGAACTTAATGAAAAAACTTCACCGTTCATGCCAATATCCCAAGATGTTTTGTAAGTAATGCCAAAGTCTAAAGTTTCGCTTGTAATGAAGGAAAGATTACCCCAACCCAATCGGGTTTCGTCTTTACCCCAATCACCATTTTGATCGAAACTTAAATGCAATTTATTAACTGTCAAAGAAAAATCATTATAATATTCTACATCGTCCGTTGTGCTGGCCGATAAGAAAGCAAATGTGCTAAGTGGAAAAGCACACAATAGTGCTCCAAACAACTTTTTCATAGCGTCTCCTGTTTGTTGTAATAAGACAACATTGTTGTAAATGTGTCATATTAATATTTATCTAACAAGAAATCCAGAACGAGGCAATTCCAATTGGCCATCGGCATCATCTGTATCTTTTACCCAACGGTATCCTTCTGATATTTTACTCTCTATTAAATTCTTATCATTCCAAACTGGAATAAATTCATCATACTCCACTGGATCAGGATTAGGCCTCAAATGAACCTCAATAATCTTATCACCAATAATTTCAATGTTAATATGTCCAACGTCAGCAAGGTCTATAAAAAATTGTGGTAAATTAAAATCAAAGTCATCTTTCTCCCATCGGCTAAATTTAGTCAAACTTTCTTTATGTCCAATAAACGAATACAACTTTTTCCAAAATGGAGGTTTTTGCGGACTAAATGTGTAATCTATAGTTCGATGGACACCTTCAAACTTCTCACACCAAAAATATCCTGGCGGTATTGTATCCGGTTTAAGTGGATGTATCTCATCAACATAGGCACCTAATGACATACCTCTAAGATTATAAATGGGTCTTATAATATACTCGTCTAATTTTGGTGTAGGAATGCCGGCTGGGCCACATTTGTAACCCAATCTTTCTGCCAACCATAATTTGTTAAACCAAAAGTGATGATTCGGATATAGTTTCCATGCATAAAAATCATCACACTCATCCTTCATGCCGCAGTTTCTAGTAAGTCTGATACGTTGGTATAAAATTCTTCCATAATAGTATCGAGTCTATCTCTGTAATCATCAACTTTCTTTTTAAATACTTCTACTTCGCCATCCTCAGACACCATAATAATTGCCAAATCTTCGATCAATTCTCCTGTATGTTCTGTGTACATATCGGCATAGGCAGAACACTGTGTATAGTAATCAGTATTCCATTCATCTTTTTTCATTGTTGTAGAAGTTTTCCAATCTATGATTGTTGGAACACCATCAAACATAGCAATAAGGTCTACTCGACCAGCAACTTTATACTTTGTAGAATACATGGCCTGTTCCATCAAAAAGATATCACCGACTCGTTCATCAATAGTTTTCTTTACTTGACCAAACATAGCCCAAGCAAGGAAATTTTTAGACTTATGTTTTTCCTCATCAAATATTTCTTCAACGAGATAATCCTCACACATATGATGGAAACTTGTTCCTCTAGATGCGGCACGGCGACTAACAACATTTGCTTGTACATCACCAAGACGTTCACGCCATTTTTTCAGACCTTCAATTTTGCCAGGTTGTTTACCCAACACACTTGTGATGCTTGGATACTTATCTCCTGATGGCACTTCATACCAACGCAAACCTGCTATGTTGTGAGTCTCTAACTTTGGAAACTTTGGTCCTTCATAAATAACTTTTCTCATAATATTATTCCTTCTTTAATTATTTTTTACGCCTACATTTTGTTTTGCAATAATATAACTACTAGCAAAACCCGAACGAATGATATCGCCGATACCAAACTCAATAATTTCAACCTCTTTCATTTCTTCCACAATAGCAGAAAAGTTATGATAGCCACTCTTTTGACCATTTACGATATCTGTTTGGCCTTCATCACCGGCATACATGATTTTTGTATCTTGACCAACTCTGGTAGTAATAGTATCTAACTCTTGAAAAGTAAAGTTTTGGCATTCGTCACAAATAATAATAGAACGATCAAAGGTTAGACCTCTCAAAAATGATGTACTAGCAAATTCAATTGTGCCTTGTGCTAGAAGTTTATCATACAATACATCAAACTCACCTTCGTTAGGCATTTGAAATAAGAACCGAACCAAAAAACGATATGCGGATTGATACAACATACTTTTTTCTTCTAGAGAACCAGGAAGAAATCCCACATCCCTAGATGGAAGTAATGATCTTACAATCACAACTTTGTCAAAGGGTGTATCTTTATCAAGCACTTCTTTGAGAGCCAAATATAAAAGAATAAATGTTTTACCTGTGCCGGCTGATCCTGTAAGAAACAAATTCTTGCCTTCTTTGTATTTTTCAAAGGCAGTGCCCTGTGAAGGCCCAACTGGATCTATGGTAACTAAATTTCTTTCGTTAATATAAAGTTTTTTTCTACTTGTCAATTTTATTTCCCTATGTGAATGGTTATAATAATATTTATTTAAAACTATTTGTCAAGCATCTCCCCACTGAACTTCTACTTTGCGTTTACCTTCAAACATTTCACCCAACAAATATGTAGGTTTGAGTTTGTATAACTGTGCTAAAGAAATGACAGCATTTTTAGAATCTACTCTCCAATCTGATCCATCTACAGTAACCATCATAAATAAAAACTTACTAAAATCACCAGTATGGCAGGCTACTATAAACTCTTGTGAAGGCATCTTACTACTACCAGGAGCTGAATAGATTTTGGTATTGCCAGCAGAACTATTAAACTCACAAGCCTTTATTTCAAGCTGTGTATCAAAATATCTATCCTTGCTACCTTTTAATTTCTTGTTAGCCAAATCTGTTAAGTATTGAAATAAAATATCAGCGTAAGTTTTATTTGATACTGCCCCAGCAGCAGCACACCGTAATTTCTTATCGCCAGTGTTATTAAATCCCAAAGTGAAAGCCGACATTATAGAATGAGAAAAAAGGTTCGTTCTTGTGTTTCTTTCCCAACCAAGAACAGGATCGCGAATAATGCCACCATGCACTGCCTCTATTTCTCGCACCATTGAAACAGATTTCTTAATGGCAAATGGAACAATATCAGGATACTTTTTCAAGTCATCATAAAAGGTGTGTCTATTAGGATCAACAATATTTTTTGGTGCCTGTATCGTAACCAACTTATATGCTTTTCTGACAGTCATCTTTTCTGCAATAATATAATCTATCAATTCGGGTCGTTCTTCATTAATCAGCACAAGTTTCCTAAACATATCCTTATCAATACGAGCCTCGGTGGCAAAGTTGTTTCTGTCCTTCTTAGAAAGTTCTTTGCCGTACTTATCAAAGTAAGCTTCAGATTCTTTAGTCCAGAGTCGTAAAGCTGTCTTATAATTGGATTCGTTTCTTTTGCCGTCTTGATTAAATGATTTTAGGAATTGTATTTCTTCATATCTGTCGGCTTTAGGATTATAAGTACGTTCAGCACAAGGTACTGCTCTTACCTTTGAAAAGTTCAACAACGTAGCAACGTATACTCTAAAATTTCCGGAGTAAATAACACCAGTTTTGGGACAAACGGTAATAGGTGTATGGTTTGCATCGCCATATCTGTCATGCCAGGCCTGCATCTTCGTTTTCAATAACTCAATATCATCCCCATGATTTGCTCTAGGATAGATTTCTTCGTTTAGGGGATGAAAAGTTAGATTAGCAACAAGTGCATAACCATCTTTATCAATAAATTTCACTTTCTGTGGCATAATATATTCTCTATAAAATCTAAACGTCAATGGTGCTCTTAGGATTATTATCTCGTATTCTTCTAAGCACATCTTTCCAACCATCTGATGTTTTGTTTCCGCCACTATGACCAGAAGTATCTGTTCCAGAAATAATTTGGTTTGGGTTAGGAACAAATACAGTTACCCAACCTTCTTCTTTCAGTTTTACCATGTCGGCTATGGTGCAAGTGATATCATGTTCTACACCATCGGTATCTTTCATACGATATTGTGGCATTATTGTACCTTCCAACTGCCATCTGCTTGGCGACAAGCACTACCGTAACCCTGCTGTTGTTCTCCACCAATCATAATGATTTGGGTAAACTCACGACACGGTTGACCAGATGCAGCAATAACAGTCTGTGTTGGTGTAATCACACCCGCATTGCCTGAGTTAGGATTACTCCACTGAACACCTTGATTGTCGGGTGAGGATTCCATACTGTTTTGAAAACTCTGGCCCGCAAGCAACTGGTCTCGTTCATCTAACTGTTGGCCAATGGCCTGGCCCGCCAATGCACCCAAGAGTGTGCCGGCAACAATCCAAAGTTCTTTGTTGGATGAATTGTCAGCAAGTCCGTATGCACCGCCAGCACCAAGTACCGCACCAGCAAGGGCACCTTGTTCTTGTTTCGTTGCGTTTGCACAACCAGTTCCGATAACTGCCGCAACAGCAACTGCAATGATTGCTTTTTTCATTTTAATCTCCGATTTCATTACTATAAGGATACATCATTTTTCGTTGGCTGTCAAGTCTTTTGCTACAGATAACTTTACACCACTTAGATAAAGCTTTGCTGCCCTACCCTTTAATCTATATTTTTCTACATTATCCATTCTATCTTGTTCTGATTGAAAATTAGATTTGATTCTATGAATGAGCATAATGTCTACTTTTTTTCCTGATTGCATTTTATTCTTCCCTATAAAAAATGTGATTGCCAATTACGGCAGTTTGTTTCATACTATCTGTCCAATAAGGTGTAACACTAGTATTGTGGTAGTGTGTTGCACCATTGGTTACATCTTCTTCAGACAATGCCATAACGGCATAGAATACAGATTTTATCCAAGCATGACGTTCTATCTTATTAGACAATTTAATTCTATCACTTTTGCCGTCGTGAGTCCAACTAAACTGTTTATCTTGCCAAACAACATCACAAATGGTTGATGGCCATCTTCCATCATTTACTCTATTTAAAACTACCAGAGCAACCGCAACTTGACCTATATCTGGTTCACCTCTACTCTCAAAGTAAATATTTTGTGCGGCACAATAGATTTCATCTCTATCTGTTTCAGCAACCACATCCATATCAAACTGAGTCAGCATAGGTGATAGAACTGTCATTACCGCATAAAGTATACCTACTGAAGGTTCCATCATTTTTTATTTCCTTGACCCTCGTTAGGTCTAAAATCACTAGTGATTCCTTTATCTTGAGGATCAAAAGTTTGAACGCCAATGTGTTCCATTCCAAGATGATGTATAAAAATAATCATCTGTCTTTCTTCTAATTCCATTGATGATAACATACAAGCAGTAATGTGTGACCAACTTCTTAATGAGGTTAGATACTGTTCTTGATCTTGTTTAAACCATTCTCGTTTTGGTCGTTTCTCTGCTACATACTCGGCAATTTGTCGGACTTGCCAATCTGCCCATCTACCTTCAGCCACTACACACACCCCGTAGGTTTAGGTAGACCACCATACTTGGTAATTGGTTTCATTGGTCCTGACATCCACAAATCAAACATCGCCTTTTTATCTTCACCGATGTACTTAGCAAACTTGCGAATGGGAGGCACTACACTATAAGTATCGTAGTATACTCTCGCCTTCATAATCTGATCTATCATCTGTTCGGTCAGTATGTACTTATCAGCCTCAGCCATAGCAAACATGACATCTGTTGACCAGACATCTGGGTCTACTAAGTAACCATCACCATCTCTATTAAGTTCCATTGTTATTTTCCAATTGCATTACATTCCAAAATTCTTCATAAAGTTTATATTCTATACGGTATGCTTCTTTTTCCCATGGTGCATTAGAGTAATCTATTTTATCACCTCGTAACAATTTAGATTTCCACTTGACTCTACCATCTTCATAGTCAGTCAATTCACCACGAGCAAATTGTTTTAGATGTACCATTTCATGTGATAGCCAAATCAAGAGGTCTTGTATCAAATGTTCTTTGGAAGAATCAAGTTCAATTAAAAACTCTCTTGGTTTTTCAGCGTCACCATCGATACTACAAAAACCATAACCGCCAGTTTTTTTATGCATATCTTTAACGAGTTTAACATCTAGTGTTATGTGTGGATACAAACGGCCGCCCAGTAGTTTGTGTGCATAATAATGTGCTGCTGTAATAATAGTATCTGCCATGTACTTGTTGTTGCTTCTATAACCTTCAAGATATAGTTTCATATTATTTTTCTTCTTGTTCAAAAATGTACTGCAATACATTGCCGGCTGGCCGATCCTTTGTATGATGAGGAATTCTATTCTGAATTAGATTTCTACAATGTTCTAATTCGTGAGGCCCATGTTCAGATATTACCGCACTAAGGTCTGGGGTCATAATTTTATATCCTACAATTTTCGGCATATTAAGTGACATATATTTCTCCTAGATTTGTCATTTAGTAAACAATAGCTTAACATTTTTAACGGTCATAGTCAATACTTATAAACCATTGATAATAAAGAGGAAAGTAAAAAACCCTCAAAACAGAGGGTTTTTACTTGATTTCTCAATTATTATGATACTAGCTTAACATATATTTGGGTTTACGTCAATGGTCATAAACCATTGATTTATAAGGGAAAATAAAAATAAGCATTAGATTATTTAGCCTGAAAGTATTCATCCCAATCAAAAGCCTCTTGGACGGCAGCTGCTGTCAAACCTTTGTATTTTTTGCTGAGGTTTTTATCCTTTGCTACTACCAACAAATTTGCTTCATCTTGGTGTAGACCCTCGAGCAACTGGATAAACATCATTTCTCGGCGAGCTGTGTTTAGGTCTGGGTTGCCGATAACTGCTGGCATATTGAGATAATCTCGATTCATTTTCACATAGTTGTGGCAATTTCTCATTTCATTGCTAAGCCGAGTATGTTCTGTGCCGTCAGGTGCGTCATTAGGAATAAAGGGAACATCACCCTCAGGTACCATCCATTCGATGTTAGGATCTAAAGCGGCCTTTAAGAACATTTCTAACTGGGGTGTTCGGTACTTGCGAAGCACATCAATCTTCTTGGGTTTATCTTTAGCGTTATTTACCTTGGTACAAATCTCACTGTAAAGGGGTGTGTATGTTTCTTGCATCTCAAAAATCTCCTACATTATCTATCAATTGTGTTAGTCTATTTTCTATAAAATAGTTTAGCAACTGGGATCGTTCTCCCACTTTTGCTTTATCGTATGCCATATTTATCTCGGTTTTAAGTTCTTCTGGAATGAAGTTTAAATCAATCAGGGTTTCATTTCTTTGGTAGTTACGAATCCAAGTGTCTTTCGGACACTTAGCAAGATTATATAAATCAATAGGATCATACTTATCCATAGCTTCCAAAATTGTACCGATAATTGTTTTTCTCAAAGGTTTCTGTCTCTTATCTTCTACAAATGTATCATCAGCAGATAACACATTGGGCACACCATCACTGCGGTCACCTTTGAGAATATGTTCCTTCAAGTATGCTTTTGGATCTTTACCATTTACTAACTTTTTAGTAACTGGACTAAACTGATCTACATTGAGGTTGTGTAATTGAATAAAGTCTTTATCTGATGATAGTATTAGGTGTTTGCCGGCAGTCTTTACAGTCTTGGCAAGTGTAGCAATAATATCATCAGCTTCTGCACCATAAACATTTACTAACTTGTATGGAAAAACATTCTCAAGATCATCACGAACTTTATGTATACAATCAAAAATATTATTCCAATCAAGGCCAGTAGCAGTTCGTTCTTTCTTGCGATTGATCTTATAGTTAGGAAAATAATCACGGCGCCAGTAATGTTTACTGTCACAACAAATTACAAGTTCACCATATTCTTCGTGAAATTTTGAACGATAGTTTCTTAGTTGATTTAGTATAATATGTTGAACTAAACTGGGAGATAGTTCTTCACCTCTATGTAAAGAAACCATCACACTACCAATTGCTATCTGATTAAAATCTGTTAATATCATAATGTATACATCTAAATGTGGAGCGGGTAGAAGGAATCAAACCTTCGTCATTAGGTTGGTAACCTAAGGTAATATCATTATACGATACCCGCGATAAATGGAGCCTCTAGATGGAATCGAACCAACAACTGAACATTACAAGTGTACTGTTATACCGTTTAACTATAGAGGCTTTAACCTTCATACTATCCAGTATACTCGACATCTTCACAGAAGTCAAGGGATTCTTGTGTTTTTCTATAACCATCTTCGTCGTAGGCGTGAGCAATAGTTTTCCAAGACATTAGGTGTTCTTGGTCTTGTCCGTAAAATAAATCTAACCATACTGCGGTGTCAAGATATGTTGCTAAATTTTTAAGATAACCCTCACGTTCGTTGAGTTCTCTTTCCATAACATTTCTTTCTTTGTTTTTATCTCTGTTTTTTCTTAACAGATATTTGAGTTCTTTAACTCTATCTTTGTTATGTTTCTCCCACTCTTTAACATTTTTTAGACTGAGATAATTATCTTCAGGAAGGGCTTTGACATCTTCATGTACATTTTTATATGCCGGTGGTTTTTTGGCTGCTCGAGCCTTTGCCATCTTATCTACTTTTTGGTCTGACATACTTCACCTTGATAGTTTATATAACCCTTAGCGGTTAAGAGTTCTACTAGATCGTAGTACCTACCAATTTGGCGACCGTCAACAAAAACCAAAGGAAGTCTCCTGACTGTCTCGCCGGTTCGTTTTGATATTTCTTCTACGGATAAATCCTTAGAAAAAGTTTCTACAGAGAATCCTAAATTTACTTTATCTAAAAGTTTTAAGATTTTCAATGCAGTTTTATCAAATTTATCGTATAGGTACAACTCAATAATCATCTTTACACAGGAATACGCTTTACGTCTTGATCCTCTTGCCTCTTCCTCTCGTTCTTTGTCGCAAACTCTTTTGCTAATTTTCTTTTGATACTAGGCTTTACAAAGTGTTCGCGTTTTCTCACTTCATTAATGATATCTTTTTTCTCTACGCTCTTTTTAAATCTACGAAATAGAGAATCAAAATTTTCATGTCTGTGTTTTCTATTAACACCCATAATATAACTCCAATTATATATTGTTTTGGCTTGGTTTTTTATGTCCGAGTTCTAAGTTTAGTTTTTTAAATTCTTCATGTGTTATGCAAGCAATCTGGTCAATACTACCCAAACCATGAAACCATTGATGAACCGAATAATGTACTTCCATAAACCTATCTGATATATCTGCTTGACATTCCTCTTGGGTTTCATAAGAAATATTATCTTGTATCCATCCGTGTGTGGGTACTGCACCCGCTAATGTTAAATTTACTAACGCCGATAAAAAGTACATGGTACAACACTCCTACTCTTTTGTCAAGAGTTTATTTTTCTGATGCCCTATTTCTAAAATCTTTCTTCTTAGCTATTTTAGTAGACCTTTCAATAGAAATGATATCATCTGGTTTTTTAATTTGTCGTCTTAACATAGAACGAACTTCGCCTGCACTTTTCGCTGGTACATAAAACATTGGCAGACCTTTTAGTTTAACTTTCCATTCCACTTCTTCTACAATATCATTCTCTTGTAGAGCTTCGGTATGTAGAGCATCTATATCCAAATCTTCTTTGGGTCCATAACCTTTTGGCGTTACATCTTTGACTACTGCCTTCTTAGCTTTAGCAGCATTAGCCATTCGTTTTGCAACTTCTGGTTTTGGATTACCTTTCTTGTCAAAGAACTTAGCAAGATGTGGGGGCAAGTTAGCTTCATCAACATCGACACCTTCTTTTAATTTACCACCCGCACCAGCAAATGCTGCTATGGCCATATTCTTTTTTTCTTCATCGGACTTGCCTTTGAACTGCGGTGCATCTGACTTTTTGAAATCGTCAATCCAAGCACCCAAACCATCAGAGACTTCTAACTTCTCTGTCACGCTCAAAAGTTTCTTTTCCTTTACAGAAACTTCAAGCATTGCATCACGCATAGTTTTTTGATATTTGGCCATATTAGTATTCTCCTTCATACTATTTATCAATTACTTTTTTTGCCATTCACATTCTCCATTATATTAACAAATTCAACTGCGTCTATTACAACCAACGGTTTGTGGTTGTTCTTTTTCATAACTACTATTGGTGTGTAGTTGCCCGCATTGGCACAGGCTTGCTCATAAGCTGCCCAGACATTTAGTTTTTCAACATTCTTACATTCTATGCTGAAGGGGAACTTCTCTCTGGCCGCACGAGCCATTACTACATCATCACCAGATGCGCCCATAGACCGTGACTCCAGGTCTTCCGGATGTATGTCTAACTTTTCTATGAGCAACGACCTCATCCATTGCTGGAGGCGTCTGCCCTTTGCCTTCGCACTACTTGTTAGCATCACGCATAGCCTGTTTGTGTTTTGGGGAACGACCGGGTATGTATGATGCTAATGCGTCATCAGGTAATACATAGAAGCTTTCACCTTCTTCATTATGATACCATTTACGACCCTTCACAGCACTTTTACCATACATACCATTCTTCTCACCAGACATAGGGTTGTTGTAGAAGTAGTTATTCTCTCCCTTAGTCCTAGGAGAACCTTGTAACCAACCCTCAGGTTCTTCGCCAGGTATACATTGTCTCTCTTTTAGTGTCTCTGGGTCATAGAACCACTTACTACCTTTTATGTTATCAGTTGACCACTCACCGGCTCTCTTACCGCACTCTTGTGATATCTCTGCCAGTATTTCTTCCTTGCCCATCATATTAAATAGACCCAAGGCGGCTCGTCTGTCTGCCAAGTTTCCATAAAGTCGGAATAATATCCAATGAGCCATACCGTGTTCTTCTGGAGTTAGGTATGTAATATTGGATGGGTCATTAGACCCACCCATATGTTTAGGAATAATATGATGTTTATGTAGTTTTTTCATCCCCATAGCTTATCACATTTCCTCACAAAGGTCAACCGGTTCCTCTTGTTTCTCATCATCTTTGTTGCCGAATATTCTTTCCCAACCATCAGCATACTTATCTTTATCTGTGGGTCGAGGTCTATCACCTTTACCGCCGTGCCATTTGTCTGTCATACTTCCTCGTAATAGTCCTCAGGTTCTTCCGTTTGGTTTGTGTCTAATGGTTCACCGCAGAATACACAATACAGAATGTCCATACTACAGTCGGTGTCTACTGCAAACTCGCCATCACATTCGTCGCAGGCAAACCACTCGCGTCTATCTTCCATTATTATGCACTCACGGGTGTGGAGGTCAGGTCAACTATCTCGCATCCGCCGGACGCAGAACAGGCAAGTTCTTGGCTACCGGAAGTCATATCAACACTTTCATAATCACTTAGTTTAGACCAATCAACTTTTGGCATCTTCTTCAACAGTTCTTCATACTCTGCCTTAGAACAATCTTGATATGGTGCCTGACGATATGTGTGGTCAGACATTGGAAGAAATGATACACCGCTCATCATATTGAAGTTCTCATATACCCAAGATCCAACACCCATCCATTCATCTTCTTTGACTGACACGGTAACAGATGGTTTATGTTCACACCAGTTCTCTTGATAAATTTTCCAAATTTCTAACTGTTGTGTAGCAGACATCTCTTTGCGATACACGCCTTTAGCAGGACCTTTCATTGGAAACGAAAACACATATGTATGTTCTGGTTTGGTTACATCATCCTCACAAGGAAATCCAGAATCAAACATCATCTGTGCCAATGGGTCTTTCTTATCAGCACGGACTGTACGAATGTAATATGGATTATGTCGAGCATGAATACCACTGGCACTATCTGTCAGCTGACTTACCGTCCCAGAAGGTTTAACACAAGTAATAGCAGTAGATTGTGGAATGCCCAACTTCTTTGCCCACTTGGCATTTGTATTCACGGCTTCAAGTCTTAGTTTCTTTAACAGTTCTGGCAAATTACCAGTTTTGCCGTTCGTCAATGCATTGTCCATAATGCCTGTCATAGATACACCCAATAGACGTTCTTCGGAACAGTTTTCTTCCCACTTACGATTTAAATAACGAAAGTTAGTTAGTGTTGACTGCCATGTGCCGATGATGGTTGCAATTTTAACTTTCTCCAATAACGTTTCTTCTGTGTCATCTTCTCGCACTACAACTTCCGAAAGATTGCAGAATTCTCGATCACGAAGGATAATTTCCGAACATGGGTTAGTACCAAATTCATGGTCAGGATCTCGACGGCCATTCTTAGCAGATTGTTTTTGTGCCGCTTGACGATTGAAGATACCTCGTTCGCCAGACTTGGACTCATATAATGATTTCCATTCTTCCATAAAGATACCCATATCAGGTTTCTCGGTGTAACAAGCAGAGTTATTAGCAAGTGCCCGTTGAACATTAGACTCCCACCAGCGCCCGGCTTTAGCGTGTCTCATTCGATCATCACTGAGATTAGATAATGAAATAAGGGCACTACGACGGACTCCGCCAACAACGACAACCTCAGCGATCTTACAACAGATGTCGTGGGCCTCTAATGATGTTAGTTTACGACCTGCAGCACCTTTAAATATTTGAACACAAAACTGAAACAAATCTTCTAAAGGTTCTGGGCCTGATGCTCGACCACCAAATGTTTTTAGTGGTGCACCTGCTGGACGAACGCGGGATAAATTCCACTGAGGAATTTGTCCAGCTGAAAGTAAAGAAATAAGTTCTCTTAGTGCTTTAGCCCATCCAAGTTTACTATCCGAAACAATAATGACTGTATCAGTATCGTGAAACTCATCATTGATTATAGGAAGTTCCGCAACAAACTGGCGTTCTACACTGAAACCCACACCTGTACCATTCATTAAAACATATAACATTTCATCAAATGCTCGAAGTGTATCAACAGCAATGTATGAGCAGTTGTAACCCGAAACATTTTCTCGGCGAAGCGCTTCACCAGCAGTCATAAGACAACGCATAGATGGCATTACCTTCAAACTTTTTACAGCATTTCTAACAGGTTCAATAGAATTATCTGCCAAGTTATGGTCACACATTTCTTTTAGATGTGTTTTAAAAAACTCAAAATATCTATCGACTGTTTCGTCCCAATTCTCTCGTCTATTTAAATTGTAATCAAATCTCGCATATCGAGACAAGTGAATATACTGCTGATAGCTGGTGGGTAAGCTCATAATTTTCTCCTTAAATTTGTTTCCAGGCTGCAAGTTTCATACGAAGCTCAAGCCCAGTAAATGTATTGTCATCTATTATTTTTTGAATGTCTCTTACACCTGCAAGAGTCATATCGTTAATATCTTTTTGAGAAATAGTATCTGGCCATATCACGAGCGAATAATTATTTTCAGCCAGTCTTGTCATTCTATCTACTATTTCCTTGCTTCTTGGTTCGTTATCTAAAACCACTATAACATCTTCCTTCTCAAAAGGAAGATACATAAAATCAGCACCTGCTACTGCCAGTGCATTTGGAAGAAACAAACTATCTATAGGGCCTTCTACTATATAGACCTTCTTAGACCAATCAATTCTTTCTAAGCCAAATATTTTAGGCTTGTCATCAAATTTGACTGTTAGATACTTTGGTTGTTCTTTACCGAATGCTCTGCCTTGGGCAGCAAATACTTTTTCATCCTCATCATAAAAGGGTATCACTAATCTTGGATGATCCTGATTACTAGCAATCTCTGCCCATGCACAAAACTTATGACATAAAAAGAATTTGTCGTAATGTTCTTTGGGTATCTGTCGATTGACTAAAACTTGAAGAGCCGGATGATCTGTCGATAGTTTATTTATAGGAATTAGATCCTTCAGTTTAGGATCTTTCTTCTTAAACTTTGGAGCATCAAATTTATATTCACTTTCAGTTGTGCCTATAAATCTTTCTTTTACATATTCCTTGTAAATTTCAGAATCAACAGTCTCTACAACTTTACCAGCAGTTGTACTCTTGCCACAGTTGTGACAAAAGAAATTCATCTGTTCACCTTTACGATAGAAGTATCCTCTCGTTTTGTTCTTTTGTTTTTGCGAGTCGCCACAATAGGGACACCTGCAAGTATACAGGTAGTCTCGCAATTTTTTGAAGAACCCCAAATAAGGAGAAATTCTATGTATGTAACTTATATCTACATGAATCATTATTATCTAGGATAACACAACTAGATACTAAAGTCAAGTATGGGCCTTTTAGCTAAAAATAAAAATTAATATTGCTGCTATGCCAAATCCTAAAAAGAAATAACCTACTTGTTTTATTGGGCTTGTGCTCATTTGGTCGTCGCTATAAATACACCTGACCAATCTTCTGGAAGGTCTTGTGTTTTCATATACTCACACCTTTCTATCCACATCTCGTAATATTTTTTCATTTGTCCATCAAACTCCTCTTTTAAATCTTCACACATTCTAATGGCCATATCAAAATTTTGTTGTTGGTAATACTCATGCATCTTTTCGTGTTGTTGTCCCATAGCAGGCCATCGTGTATTGTGCCAAGCATATTCCATATCTGATAAAACTGTATAGATACGAATGCCCACACTCTTACCTTTGACTGCAAGTTCATCTACTTTCAGATACATAAAGTCATCTTTGGTTGCATCGTATGTAGTTTCACCTACAAGCAAGAGACAACCATACTCTTTACATTTACTTTCTATTCTTGCGGCAGTTGATACTGAGTCACCTAAAACATCATAGGAGTGTCTACTAGAACTACCCATCTCTCCAAGATAACCTAACCCAGTGTTGATGCCAGCACCCATACCAATAGGTGGTCTGCCTTCTGCCGTAATCTTATCGTTGAACTTTGTTACTGCCTTCAACATATCCAGTCCAGTCTGTACAGCAGAATGTGGATGATTAGGGTCATCGTTTGGTGCGTTGTGAACGTGCATAGAGGCGTCACCAATGTATTTGATAATCATACCGTCGGCATCTAACACTGGTTGAGTAATCGCATCCATGTAACCATTCATTAGTTTAGTCAGTCCTTGTACGTCATCACCAAACGATTCGCCTAGAGGTGTAAACCCACGAAGGTCAGAGAAACAAATAGAAATCTCTCGTTTCATACCCTGTTTGATTAGTTCTGGATTTTCCTGTAACATACGAACAACAGTAGGTGAGCAGTACCCAGCAAACTGTTTCTTGATTTTCTGTTTCTCTTTAAACTCAAGAATAAATCTGTTAAAGATACTATGCATACCTACTACGGTAGTCACTATAATAATCCAACTTGCATCAGCAAGCATCAAGTGTCTAGTGAATAACCAATAAGTACCAAACACACTACCCGAATAGAATAGTATCATCATACCACCGACTGCCCAGTATGGTGTAAATCTTGTAAGGACTACAATGATAAGTCCAACTAATACTGATATCATTAACTCTAAGATTAAACTTATATCATATCGTTTGGGTGCAGTGCCGTTGATAACAGTTTGTAGGGCAGATGCAGATAGAGCCCAATCATATTGTTCCCCTACTGGTGTGGCAATGATACTGCCGAGTCCTTCAGCAGTGATACCAACTACCACTGTCTTACCTTTTAGTTGTGAGTAATCATCTGCGGAAGCAGATACAGATTGGAAAGTATTATTCCACCGTAACCATATTCTAGCGTGTTGGTCTGTGTTGATGATTGGATAACCTGGCACACGAACTGCAATGATACCAGCATCGCCTGCCTTGATTTGATAACTTGGATTACCTGTGGCAACACGAATAGTCTCGACTGCCATTGCAGGATATGTTTCTTCACCAACTCTCATTATCAGTGGCAATCGTCTGACCACACCATCTATCTCTGGTGCTGTGTTGATGACACCTACACCATCTGCTGTATCACCAAGTTCTGGTATGGGACCTAACATACCATTCCACTCATACAACCAAGGCAACGGGTCACCAATCTTGGCAACGCCTCTTGGTACAGCATTCTTATGTGTTTGGTTTGTTCCGACTTGTGCTATCACCACACCCATTTGATGTAATGATATCATAAACATCTCGTCACCACCTAGTCGGTCTGGTTCTGAGAATAGTATCGGCATCACGATGATACCAACTTCTGCCTCTCTGAGTCTGTAGATAATGTCGGCAAGAACTTCACGGTTCCACGGATACTGTCCGTATTTCTCTATTGAGGCCTCGTCTATCGTAAGTATGCCAATGTCTGGCGATAACTCTTTTTCTTCATACTGAGCAAGTAAGTCAAAACTTTTCAGTCTTAGCGTTTCTTTTACAAATGGGTCTTGTAGTCCTATAAATGTAATCACTGCAAGCGTCACGAATCCCATCATCCAATTTGATAATATTTTCATTAATCTTGTGTCACTGAAACGGTGCACCCTCCTACTGTGTTGCAAGTTTGTGTTAAACTATATGTTTGTGCTGTAGTACCTTGTTGTAACATATCTAAATCTGTACTATAACTACCACCCAATGTAACAGTAGCACTATGAGTAGCACTTCCTTTTTGTATCATATCAACATCATTGCCCGAATTGTTTACTGTTAAATTTAATGTTTTATCTTGGTTACTTTCTTGTCTCGTATAAACATCATTGTCATTACCAAAAATGTAAGTTACATTACTATGTTCATGGCCAGAATTATTTGACCTTTGACTTCCTAAAAATGTATTGTTTGAACCGTGAATATCTACTCTTACAAAGTGACCTCCATATTCATAATCATCGGTAGTATGAAGTGAACCATCAGCGTCAACTCTATAACCTTGATAAAAATCAACATCATTATTAGAACCTGTAATATGAAATTCAAACTTATCTCCACCACATGGTGTTTGATTACAAAACTGTTTGATGTTTAAACTATTATCGTTACCATCCAAATCACCACCCCATGTATAACCACTTCCCCATAATGAGGTGTAACCGACATAACCATCATCACCCTTTTGTTCTATTGTAACAGTATTATTTGTGTGATTGCCAACTGACATATCCACTTTGTTATCTTCACCATCTTGTGTTATTTGTAAATTTAAATTATTACCCGAACCTGTTTGGGATACATAAATTTCATTTGCCGATACAAAGGTACCAAACAATAAAAAATTAATTAGACTGAATAATAACAATCTCATTTTCTGATCCTCCTAGTTCGTAGTCTATGATTTCGTAATCACCTTGTAATACATTGATAAGATAACCGTACTCTTGATCCAATACAAGTCGAATTTTATTGCCAGATGAAGCTTCTCGTTCCCATATCCACATAGGATCTTCATTTATTACAAGAATGCCTGTGGTAGGGTCTTTACCCGTTTTGACTTTAGATGGGTCACCACTACCCAGTCGTGCAGTTTCTTTCTCTGATATTTTGTCACTCAAAGTTTTAGCAAGTTGTTCGTTGATAACCTTGAGTAGATCAACCAGAAAGTTTTGTTCTAGAAAGTCTATGTCTAGGCCTGTTGCCCATGCAGACTCATCTTCTTCTAAATGATCTATCTCTAAATCATCAAACTTTAGAAAGTCTACATCTAACATATCGGCAACCGCTTCGTAGTGTTCTGCTGATTGTGCTTCTTCAATCTCTTTTGGTT
>Ga0102963_1000207_pt1 | contig 25362 bp, 24 predicted proteins | sample SalPon2_C_H2O_MG_2_FD_84522 | JGI IMG/M metagenome (GOLD analysis project Ga0102963, IMG submission 84522) | Salt pond water microbial communities from South San Francisco under conditions of wetland restoration - Salt Pond MetaG SF2_C_H2O_MG | ecosystem: Environmental > Aquatic > Non-marine... | reverse complement strand
GGTAATTTAAGATGTATTTTAGAGATCGGAAATGGTGAAAAAAAAGTAGCATCTGACAGTTACCTTATGTTACTAGATAAGTATAAAGAAATGGATAACGATACTTTGGTCAATAATTATCTTATTCCAGAGGACAGAGTGGATATAGTGCCATTGGCTGGAGAGCTATATAAAGAAATTATGGAACAGCTTAGAGCTTCATATTTAAAAAGCTCATTTTGGTCTATTTCGAATGGGTTAATTGAAAAAGTTATTAAAGAGTCAAAGGAATAGCAATAACTTGATTGTTAAAGATAAAGTTAAATTCATTAGGTAATGCTGCTGAATTAAGGTAAGCAAAATAATTATTGTCCTTTGTACCAAAATAAATTATTTCTTCATTTAAATGGTAGATTTTTATTTCTCCTGCAACACACAAAACTTGTAAATTGGTTAAGTTTATTACGCTAGAAACTGCTATATCAGCAGCTCCTTGGCCACTAAGACAAGAGCCATTATTTGAAATAACAAAATTCTGAAGTTCTGTTTTAACTCTGATTTCATCAAGTATGTTAGAGAGTTGGTTAATATTTATTGTAAAGTTGTGAATTTGAAGTTCTTGTGATGGCAAATTCAGTGTTAATTTAGCGTTGCCCAATTTGTCATCAACTTCTATCTCTGCATTTGTGAGTGCTTGCTCTATTGGCAAGCTATATGAAATTTTATCTATACTAATATTCTTAAAATTTACATCTAATAAAGCTCCATTAAATATATTGCCTTCAGCATAGACATAGTTGATCTCCTCATTTTTATCAAATAATTTTAGATATATTGATATCGGTGTTAGAAATAATACAACTAGGAGAATAAAAAAAATTAGTGAGAGTATTGGTAGTACTTTATTCAACAATAAACCTCACTGTAAATGAGGAATTATTGTATATGCCTTCAATATTGACAGCTTGAACATTTAAGCTTGCAAGATAATCTGTGATTACCTTCATGGCAACAGGGTCTATATCGATAATTTCAAAAGAATTGCCCTCATTGTAAAACGTAAGGTTCTGCGTGCTCAAAAACTGAGATATTTTTGAGATTGGTTGTTGATCAGCAAGTTCAGAAATATATTTGGCCTCTGCAATCTTTAGTTTGAAATCTTGATACTCATTAATCTTATTAGCTAAGGTAGTTTTTTGATTAGATAAGCTTTGAGCCAATCCAATGCCAATGATTATTAGCATCAAACAAATTAATAGGAAGAGAATTTCAACCCTGTATTGTTTTAGCTTAGTTTGCATCAATTTCATATGTAATATTTGTATAATTTTCAAGAACTGTTTTATTTACTAGTTTTAAAGGAATGTTCTTAGTTAGAAGGTAATTTTCAACATCTGCCAACTCATCATTAGGAATTTTTAAATTAAGTTCAATGCTTGGTTCTCTACCCTTTTGTTTAAAAGATTGAATATATTCAAGGTTAGAGATAGATGTAAAAATATTTCCAAGATTAGATAATGTATTGGTTGGCGAATTTAGGTAGTTGTTTTTAAGTGTTAGCAAATGGTTATCAGCAGATTTAAATTCAGTATTTGGGAAATATGCAGAAAAAATTTGTTGTTTTGATTGTTCAATCTCATTGATCTTAGAATTAGTCATTTGTAAATTTACAAACCCCAAAAAGTTTAGGGAGAGAATGCACAAGGCAAAAGAATAATAAGCTAGTTTATTGGCTGCGAAACTGAAAGTGGATGAAAAATTTAAGTGTTCATAGTTATAAAATATGCTTTCATCAGCATCTTTTAGACATTTTTCTGAAAAATTTGAAATTGATTCATCAAGAACAGGAAGCATTTTTTTATTAAATTTGTAAATAGTGCCCTCCTCCTCTATATAAATTGAATCATTGTATTGGCAATTTTTTTCCATGAGTGTTACATACAAAAAAGCGTCTGAAATTAAATTGTATGAGCTGCCAAATTTAGAAAGCTTATTCTCAATTAGTTTTTTATCTTCATCTGCAACAACATAATAATTATGTTTATCCACAGGACCTAAAACATTAAGTTGATCATTAGACCTGCCTGGATTAAGGATTTCATTGTTAATAATAGCGGTTTTTATCTCTTTAATATTGAGGTTAGCATTGCTGAAGTATCTGTGGCCAAGCATTTCATTAGGAAGCACAAAAGCCACTTCATCAACACTATTAATTTCTGATAACTTTGAGGCAGTTAATTTGTTGTCGCTAAATAATAGCCCCTTCTCTAAGTTATTATCTTTAAAGATAAAAATTTTCACGTACTATTGGTCCTAATTGATGTTTTATTTATTTTATTTTTTAAATCAGCAACAGAGATAAAATAATAATATTCTGATCCAATATTTATTTTAAAGTGTATTTCAAGGAATTCGGGCTTATAAATCAATTTATCAGCACTAACTTTGTCAGCAATAAAGTTATTAATATCAATTAAGCTCTTGTAATTAATATAGCCATATTCTGGTTTATTAATGATTAATTGTTGCATTTCATCAAGAGTTACATCGGGGAACATGGCTGAGAAGGTAAAAAAGTTTTCTGAGGTTAATGAATTAATATTAAATTTATTTTCAACTGTTGGTAGAGCACAAACCAGTGGACTGATGCTCTTATACTCGTTTTCATTAAGAATTTTTAGATCTTGAATTTGAGTTTTATGAACAATTAAAGTGTCAGCAGTAAGATTCAAGTTTTCATCGGCAATGTAAAATAAATCTTCTACTCCGAAAGGTTCGGGTAGTTGATCTGAGTCGATATAATCAATCAGCCTATCGATGAATTGCTTTGAAACGGTTTTATCGATGTTTAATGTATTTAATAAAGATTCAAAATACATAAGATTTTCATCGTTCTTGATATAAAGCGATCTAAATGGCTTGACTATACTGTTAAGATTAAGACACGTATTCAAATCATTTAGCCTTATAGATAAGGAAGGAGTCTTTTCTTTGATTAAAATATTTAGTTGATTTTCAGCAACTTCCAAATTTCTGAGTTGGTTAGAGTTATTTTGTAATGTATTTAAAATGAATTTTTCATAATTAATAATTTTAATACGTTGCTCTACTGATTCATTGAAGTTATTTATCGTTAATGCGCTTGATATAACCATGTTATTAATAAATAAAGTCAATACAGCAAGGATTGCAATTATCGATAGTGTTGAAATTAAAACAAAACCCTTTCTCATTAGAAACTACTTAAAAGATATGAAAATTCATCACCATCAATAGTAATGTCTAGAAAAATATATCTTGGCACTGCATCTAATGGGTAATTATTATTTGGCCATTGGTTATATTTACCCTCCTCCCAGCTATCTGAAAAGGAAATAGTCAAATTTTCAATATTCTCAAACAGTAGCTTTTCACTTGTTAGCGCTGAAGGTCGATTTGAGGGAGATGATTTTCTGATTAATTGGCCATTCTCAAAAACATAAGTAATTCTTCGTAATTTCGAAACTATATCATTTTGGCTTGATGCACCGAGTGATATAAATGTCATTAATTCATTTTCGTAATTGCCAAAAAATGTTACCCCAGTGTATCGACCGTTAAGGTCTTTCATGGGCATTCGAGTTAATTGCATTAGATCAAGTCTTATTGCATTGATAGCATTCGTATATTTCTGTTGTTTTGTTGTTTGAAAAGTTAGCTGGTTCTTAACTGTTATAGTATTTGAAAGGTAATCAAAACTAAATAAAGTAATGATTGATACTGAAAGCAATGCAACAAGAATTTCAATAAGTGTAAACGCTTTTCTCATCGTAATATAACAATATTTAATTGTTTGTTCTCTTGCGTGATAAGTTCTACAGATAGTTCCTGATAAATCCCTATATTGCCAATGTTTCTAGTTGTTAGCTTAGAATTAGGAAAAACTTCATTTAAGTTCTGTAGCTCTACTGAAGGGTCTACAGTGTATAAAGTCATTAAATTTAGTTGTTGTTGATCTAATTTTGAAATTTGTTTGCTTTGTTGAGCAACATTTATGTTTTGCGATAATAATTCTGAGAATGCTATAAATGTGACCGATATTATTAGTAAAGAAATGATTACCTCTATAAGTGAAAACGCTCTTTTATAAATCATCTGTTAATTTAATTAAACGACCATCTCCCAGAACTAAGTGTGTTGATGAAAGTTCATACCCTGGAAATACAGTTAGATAAAATAAATCATCTTCTAAAGGTTTGGGAGTCCCAGAATAGTTACTTCCCCCTATGACATTAAAGTCTATATTTTCCTCAACCAATTCATCAATATCATTATTCACTTTATAAACACCATCGTTGCTGAATTTATAAACGTTGCTAGTATACATACTCAATGTACTGTAATAATGAACCTTTTCTTTAATAGAAAGGGCATTTGTTGGTTGTTGAAACAATAAAATAAAAGATGATGAAGCCAGCGCAATAATTGAAATAACAACTAAAACTTCTAAAAATGTGAATGCATTTTTAAGGCGTATTTGTAATGTCTTTGCTTTCACCTTCTCCTCCAGGCTGACCATCGGCACCTAAAGATATAATCTGATAAGACCCATTATTTGTTGGAAATACATAAACATAATCATTGCCCCAAGGGTCTTTAGGTAGTTTATTAATATAACCTCCAGCCGGATATAGAAATGGTTTTTTCAAGTCCCCTGGATTTGATTTTAAACTATCTAGACCCTGTGATTGAGATGGATAAGTGCCTTCATTGATTTTAAACATGACTAACGCTTGCTCAAGTCGAGAGATATCTGCTTTAGCTTTTTCAAGATATGCCTGGTTCAAAGTTGGTAGGACATTTATAGATACAAGAGATACCAATAATCCTAATATTACGATGACTATTAATAGCTCTAGTAAGGTAAAAGCTTTTTTTAATTTTCTCATATTGAAAATATTAAATTATTCATCTGAAGCAACGGTAACATAATTGATAAAACTATCAACATTACAAAGCCGCCCATAAATAATATCACTAAGGGTTGCAATAAAGTAAGAATAGTATTCTTTTTTGTATCAACCTCTTGTTCTAAATAATCTCTAATATTTAAAAACATTTTTGCCACCTGGTTTCCGATATCACCAGAGCTTAATAATTGTTTAAAAACTGAAGGGAAAACATTTGAAGAGCTAAATGCATTGCTTAATGATTGTCCTCTTTCAACTTTTGCTAATACACTGGTAAAGTCTTTTTTTAAATACTCATTGGTGAATGTATTCTTTGCTATAGCTAGTCCATCGATTGTATTTAATCCAGCACTAAGCATTAAATGCATAGAGGCACAAAACCTGCTTGTTTGAGTAAATAAAATTAAATTGCCAAATATGGGGCTTTTTAAGAAAAGCTTGGCAACAAATGTTTTAGTAGTGCTTGAAATAAAACTTGAATTATAAAAAAGAACTCCAAGCGTGATAACAAAACCAAGGATCCCAAAAATAAATGGGAAAATATCTGATAAATTTAACAATATTTTAGTTATGAGTGGCAGCTCAATGTTGGTAGAAATAAATTGTTCAACAACTTGAGGTAATACAATTGAGACCAAGACATAAATTACCACCAATGATACTACCAATAATAAGGCTGGATAGACAAGAGCACTTTGAAGTTGAGATTGTGCTAAATATTGTTTCTCCAGATAACCACTTAATTCATCAAACACTTTATCTAAAGAAGCAGAATTTTCTCCAGCTTTAACTGAAGAAACATATATTTGATCAAATATTTTTGGATGTTTTGATAAAGCAACACTCAGCGCATTACCGCTTTTTAATTCGTTGATTATCAAGTCTGCCAATTTAACAACTTTGTTATTGGTAGATTCATTTTTTAAAATTAAAAGTGCATGTTCAATGGAAGTTCCTGATGCAAGTAATGCAGCTAATTGTTTTGTAAAGACAAGAATTTGGTTGTTATTTAACGAAATTGATTTGGAAGTAAATGATATTTCCTTTATAGAAATAGGAATAAGTTCTTTTTTCTGTAATAAAGCAACCGCTTCGATTTTATCTGCTGCCGTAATATAACCTGATATTTTTTTTTCAAAGCTATCCAATGCAGTATATTTAAAGTTATTCATTGGCATCACTTATTCTGAAAATTTCAGCTAATGAAGTTAAACCACGAGAAACTGCATTAATGCCATTGCTGAATAAGGTTAAATTATTTTTGTATACATGGCTTGCTATCTTATTCTCAGAAGCAGACTCATAAATGAGATCACTTAATTCTTTATCAATTTTAATAAACTCACCAATACTTACACGTCCAAAATATCCAGTGCCATCACATTTATTGCAGCCCTTTGGTTTATAAGCTTTCCCGTGAAGTTTGTGAGGTTCAAGCAGAATTTTATTATCGTCTATCTCCTTACAATGTTCGCAAAGTCTTCTTACTAAACGTTGCGCAAGCACGTACAGTAAACTTGAAGAAATAAGATAAGGTTCAATCCCCATGTCTCTAAGTCTTGTTATCGCACTGACTGCAGAGTTAGTATGCACAGTTGAAAGCACTAAATGACCTGTCAAGCTAGCTTGAATAGCAATTTCAGCAGTCTCTTTATCTCTAATTTCTCCGACCATAACAATATCTGGATCCTGTCTTAATATTGCTCTTAATCCTTTGGCAAACGTTAATCCTGTTTTAGTGTTAACTTGAGTTTGGCCAATGCCATTTAGGGCATATTCAACCGGGTCTTCAATAGTTAGAATATTTTGTTGTCGGTTTGATATTTCTTTTAAGCCTGCATATAAAGTGGTCGTCTTACCTGACCCTGTTGGTCCAGTAACCAAAACAATTCCTTCGGTTTTGCTCAGTGATTTTCTAAGAGTCTTTAAAACATCTTCATTAAAACCTAAATCATCTAAGCTGATATTTGTAGCACCTTTTTCTAATATTCGAAGAACAATTCTTTCACCGAAAGAAGATGGCAATGTTGATACTCTTAAATCAATCTCTCTTCTCCCCAATGAAATCGAAATTCTTCCATCTTGAGGCAACCTACGTTCGGAAATATCAAGTTTAGACATAATTTTTATACGTGAAGTAATCATCTGTGAAATATTGCTTTGATATTGTAAAACCTCACTAAGCACCCCATCCACTCTAAAACGTATACTGATAAAATTCTCAAATGGTTCAAGATGAATATCTGAAGCTCTTGCTTTAATCGCTTTGGCAATCGTGGCATTGATTAATTTAATAATTGGTCCCTCATTAGCGTCATCAAGGATATCTTCAGAGGGTGCAATAGAACTAGCTAAGTTTTGTAAATCACTATTACTTAAATCGTCTAGATCGTATTCTTCAGCTTGATTTGAATACAGCTCTGTTAAAAGATTATTAAATTCATCAGTATTGTAAGATTTAGTTGTAACTTTGGGCTCTGTAAAGTCTTGAAGAAAGTTGATTAACTTTATAGATGGTTTTTGGACGTAATGGATACATGAAGATCCATTCTCATTGGTAATTGTGACATTATGTAATTTTGAGTAATTATAAGATAAGGGCAATTCCATTTACTTACTTTCATCATAGAGTTCAGTTTCTAATATTTGCTTTGCTCTAATGAAATTAAATCTTTCTTCGGATAAATCTTTAGTGGTTATAGAATCACGCAAGATTGTTGGACGCAGGAATACCATAAGATTTCTTTTTTCTACAGATTCTGCTGAAGATCTAAACAGCCGGCCCAATAACGGTATATCTCCTAAAATAGGTACACGATTTATAGACTCTTCAACTTCTTCATTAATTAAACCTCCAAGAACGATAATTTCTTTATCATCGGCTAAAACTGTACTCTGAATTTCTCTTTTATTTGTAATTAAATCGCTTGAGTTTGCTAATTGCGCCCCAGCAATACTAGAAACTTCAACTCTAATAAATAGTGCTACTGAATCTGATTCATTTATTTGTGGTTTAAATTCTAGTTTTATTCCAATTTCTTCTCTTGATGTAGTTCTGAATGGTGTTAAATTATTTGCTCCTAGTGACTCACCTGTTGTTATAGGTATAACTTGACCCACTAAAAGCGTAGCTTCTTCATTATCTAAAGCAACACCTGATGGAGTAGAAAGAATATCGGAATCTTGATCTTCTTTTAAGAGGTTTAAGAGCAAGGCAAAATTATCATCACCGTCTATGATGTTGCCTACGCCTGCTACTAGTCCCCTGGAATTCAATATAGAGGCACTTGCGGCAGCAGATGCACCAATGCCAGTAGAATTATCCGAGCTTGCTATAAGGCCAAGAAGGTCTGGAGCAGTTGACGATGGAAATCTAGTAAATGCCACAGGTGCATTTTCATCATCAGATCCTGAAAAAACTGTATTAATACCTAGAGTTTTTGCTTTAGATTCAGATATTTCAACAATAATTGCTTCAACTAATACCTGGGGTCTCCTAATATCGAGCTGTGAGACTATATCACTCAATGATTTAATTATTTGTGGATTGCTTCTAATAATAATGGAATTAGTTTCTTCATGAGAGGTAATAACTGTTTTGTAATCGGCATTTTGTTCTTGTCCAAACGACCCAGAAAGGTCAGTTAATATTTTTAATATATCTTCAGATTTTGAATAATTTAAGTATATGACCTTGGTATTTTCACTAGTATTATTATCTTGGTCTAACCTATTTAGAAGTAATTTTGCTTTTGTAACTATTTCTCTTGGTCCAGAGAATATTAGTTTATTGGCACCTTGAAAGGTTGCAATGCCCAAAGTATCAAATCTTGTATTGGTGTCAGCTTTAAGATTATTGATAATTCTCAGTGCTTCAATAGAAGATAAATTAGTTAAATTAAATTCAGAGATGGTGGTATCTAGATTTGTATCTAATGTACGAATTATATTCTTAATTCTCTGTACATTGTCTTTATCATCTGCGATAAGTATTTCAGTATCATTATTCAAAGAGGCAATATAAGATCTAACGCCGACCAGAGGCTTAATGGCATTTACGATATCTTTGGCACTAGAATATTGCACCCCAACAACTTCTGTGGAAATAGATCCTGAAAGAAGCTCGTTTTCACTAAAGTTTTTGATACCTTCTTGAGATGGTATAACCGAGTATATATCGCCATTTTTTTGGACCGTATAGCCTTGCACTTCCATTGTTGATAGGAATATCTCCCAGATTGTCTCCGAGTCAATACTGGCATCTGAATATACAGAAATGACACCCTTTACTCGTGGATCAAGAATGATGGTTTTATCAGTAAGAAGTGCGATATCTTGTGCAAAAGTTTTAATATCAGCATCTTTATAAAAAATATTTTGTTCTTGTGAAGATACAAATAGGGAGCAAAATAAAAAAAAGATTAATCTCATATTAGTTACCACTTGGTTTTAATTTAGATTTATTGAAAGATTCTTCGGTTCCAATAATATCCAAATAAGAGTATTCCTGACCATTATAAAAATAAGCTCTAGAACCATCAATACGCTCAAAAGATATATTGCCTATAACAGAACCTCCTTGGTTTATGAGTCTGTATTTTCCAGAATCTAGAATAATTATTGTGCTATCGGGATTATTTCCCCTGATACCAACTAATTCAAAATTATAGTTTAATTTTTTGGCCTCTTCCAATGAAGCATTATTGCTAATCTTATTTTCAGATGGCAACTTAATATTGGGTTCTGGGAGAGTGTTATCGATATTGGACGATGTAAATGTTAACAAACTTAAATTGGCATAAAAAAACAATATGATTAGTAATAAAATTGAAAAAATTGTTAATCTGATGAAGGAAATTTTGTTCATACTACGATACTAACTTTTAATGGGAAAACTAACAAAGAAAGTAGTGCCTTTATTAATCTTTGATTTTACATCAATCGCTCCACCAATTTGGTTGATTAGTTGTTTTACTAAGGATAAGCCTAAACCAGAACCATTCGTATGAGCTCTGGCTTTTGGTGTTCTGTAGAACCGATCAAAAATTCTCTGCAAGTTATTCTTTTCAATGCCATAACCATTATCCTCAACAGCAATTACTGTATTGGTGTTAGTAACATTTGAGGTAATTGTAACAAGCCCACCTTCTTTAGAATATTTAATAGCATTGTTTAGCAGATTTAAAAATATACCTCTAAAAGCCATTTTATCAGTATGTAAAAACCTATCATCATTAATTTTATTAATTAGTGCTACATTTTGATCGTTCGCTAATGTCTCTATAGATTCAATGATTAAATTGATTTCATTTCTAAGATTAATATTTTCTTTTTGCTGATAAAGTTGGCCCTGTTCAATTCTCTCAAGCTCAAGCAAGTCATTAACCATTTCAGCCAATCTTTCAGAGTTAGCTGTTATAGCAGTAAGAAATTTTTCTGAAGCATTTTTATCGTTTATAGCACCATTTTGGAGGGTTTCGGCCCCAGCACGTATAACTGAGATTGGAGTCTTAATTTCATGTGAAATATCAGATATCAAATGTTTTCGCCTTTCCTCAATAGTTTTGAGCGATGTAATATCGTTAATAACTAGCACCAAATCATCGGAAGTGTTTATCGTTGACGCAGACAATAGAAAATATCTTTTGCTTTTACCGATATCAATGGAAAACTCAGATTCAATTTGATTAACTACGGAAAGCTCTTTTAGGAGTTTATTAATCTGAGCTAATTTTTTTGATTTTATGCGTTCTTTAAGAAATATCTGATGTTTCCCAAAAATCTCAAGGGCAACATCATTAACAAATGTTACTTTTAGTTTTTTATTAAAAATAATTATTCCTTGAGTAACGCTATCAAGAACGGAGTTAAAATTTGCTCGTTGACTAATTGTATTATCAATTTCCTTTGCCAGGCGCTCTGATATTTCTTCCACAGTTTTAGATATATTCTGTACTTGACTATCAGCAGGTCCGATTTTTTTGAATTTTTTACCTTTCAAAGCTCTTTGAGTTATCTCATATAATTTTGACATTTCTCTACGTAGATTATTTTCAACACTAAGACTTAAAGACGTTGATGATGCGATGACCAAAATAAGTATTATAAAAAATGGATATACAAAGAAATTATAAAACGAAGCATTAATATCCAATGGCAATGCAACTCTGATAATTCCTTGCGATAGATCATCTTTATCTCTGAGCAGTGCTACATAAATAAAATCTCTACCAGTAGTGTCGCTTTTTCTTGTTGTAGAACCATAATCATTCAATAAAGCATCACCAATTTCTTGTCTAGTCTCTGGGGAATGCTTATCAAGAGAAGAAAGATTAGATTTTACAACAGCTGAATCGCCTATAACTATCCAATCTGAGTTGATAATAGAAACTCTTAGCTCATTACCATTATCATCTGTGACAGCATATTGGTCAGCTAGAAGGTCAAAATCAACATTAGTGGAACTTAATTGTGGTAATGATTGGTTGATCGACTGAGCCTGTAAATATAGAGACTGTATTAGCTTTACACGAGAATTGTTATATATAAATGTTGAGAAAATTGTTGTAACAATAGTTATGATAAAAAAAAGAAAGAGAGAGGAAAGTATAAAGGTTCTTGAAAAGCCGATACCAAAAGGACTTCTAGTCATTAATTAGGAATATTTAATCTATAACCAACACCCCTGATAGTTTGAATAAAATCAATTTCAGAGCCAAGCTTTTCACGCAATCGCTTTATGTGTGTATCTACGGTTCTGGTTGTTATTTCAGAACTATAGCCCCACACATCACCCAATAACTGGTCACGAGTTTGCACTCTTCCTCTACGTTGTGCCAAATGTTTAAGAAGCTTAAATTCTAAAGCAGTTAGTAAAATCTCATCTCCATAGATTGAAACTTCGTGAGCCGATAAATTTAAGTTAAGTGGGCCAAGGGAAATCTTATTATCGGTTTCAAATCCATTAGCCTGTTTTTTTATTATTACTTTAACTCGTAAGATTAACTCTCTAATACTGAATGGTTTCGTTACATAATCATCTGCGCCAACTTCAAAGCCTATGATTCTATCAACCTCCTCTCCTTTAGCTGTAAGCATAATTATTGATGGATCTGGGTACTCATTAGAATTTTTTATTTTTTTACATACATCAATACCAGACATATCTGGCAACATTAAATCTAAAATAATGATATCTGGTTCAAATGATTTACTTAAAGTTAATGCCCCTTTACCAGATGATTCGGATTTAACTTTAAAGCCTTCATTTTTAAAGTTGTAAGACAATGTTTCACGGATATCCGGTTCGTCTTCAATAATTAGTATCTTAGTCATTTATTTTATGGTCTGATAGCATTTGTTTTATCAAGACTCTATCAATTTTCTCAGATGCAATTCGTGGTAAAGGGTTAGATGAGAATAAGATAACTTCAGGAAGTTTATAGCCAGCAAGATTGCTGGAAAGAAAATCTTTAATTTCTTGTGAAGATAAATTTTCTTTGCAATATATCATTGCTCCAACAATTTCACCAAATTTCTCATCTTCAATTCCACTAACGCATGATTCAAGAACAAATGGATGTTTATCAATGGCGTTTTCAACTTCTAATGTTGAAATATTTTCTCCCCCTCGAATAATTAATGCCTTTTTTCTATCAACAATAAAGAGATAGCCATCTTCATCGATGTAGCCTAAGTCACCTGTACGCAACCATCCATTTTGAATGGTTTTTGCTGTTTCTTCTGAATTTTTTAGATACCCAACAGTATTAGTTGGTGATTTGAATACCAGTTCGCCAATATCATTTGTATTTAATAGATTCCAATTCTCATCCATGATGCCAATCTCAGTAATTAGAGGAACTGGCAATCCACAACTTGTTGGTCTCTCTAAATAAGATTCTCCTCTATGAATAGTTCCCAGAGCAGCCGTTTCTGTCATACCCCAAGCAAATGTTAGTGGAAGGTTAAACTTTTCTGTTAATTGCTTTACTTGCTCTTCTGGGCGTGCAGAACCCCCAGCACCTATATCAATTAATGAAGAAAGATCATAGGAATCAACATCTGGATGATTTAGTAAATCCCAAGATTGTGTAGGAACTCCACTTAAATTTGTAATTTTTTCATTGTGGATGAGTTTAAGTGCCTCCTCTGCATCCCACTTATGCATAAGATACATATTTCTTTTAGCAAGCATTGATAGTAAAAATTGTGTTATAAGTCCTGTAACATGAAAAAGAGGCACATTAATGATTACACTGGCATTTTCTACTTGTAAAAGTGGTTCTTTGGTAATGTGAGTTGTTAATTCGCCCAACGCATAAAACCCTAACATAGAGTTAACGATTGAAAGATGTGTAAGCATGACTCCTTTGGGCAAACCAGTGCTTCCGGATGTATATAAGACAACAGCTACATCTTCATCTTTAGCATTTAATTCAGGCCAATTATCAGCAGATGTATCTAATGCTTCATCTATAGATGTTGTTCCATCAACATTTCCACTTACTACTAAATTGACATTTAAATTTTTTGCTAGATCGTATCTTTTTTGATCTACGAAAATAAGTTTTACTTCACTATGCTCAACACCGTAAGCAAGCTCATCTTCTTTCCACCATGAATTAAATGGCACACAAGTTATGCCACTACCAGCAACCCCTAGAAAGGCAATAACCCAATCGATGGAATTTTGCATGCAAATACCAACACTATCTCCTGGTTTTAAATTCTGCTCGGCAAGGTAACTAGATATGCTTTTAGCTTTGGCAATAATCTCACTAAATTGATACTGTGTTCCCCTATCATTGATAAATGGGAAATCTCCCATCAATAATTGAACTGTATTAATAAGATCACGCAGCGTCGGAGGAGCATTTTTAAAGACGTTGTGATCAGTACCGTTGATATTTCTTTCAACCAATTCAAGCATTGGATTTACATGCCTTAATTCATCAAAGGCAACTCTTAAGTCATTGAGACTTGAAACTTTTTGGTTCGTCATTCCTAAAATTTATAATGTAGACTAAAAACTTTAAACTAATCTCTATGGAAGACCAAATATTCTTTGACAATAAATTTATTTTTTTTCAAGAGAAGAATAAAGACGATTTTTTTTATGGATCTTTGGTATATATAATAGAGCATAATTCAAATGGTGCCATCGGTATCGTTGTAAATAAATTGATCTCAGTTGATGAAAATAAAATTTATAAATCCTTAGGAATTAAAAGTGATAGTAACCACAAATCTTTATTAAATGGTGGGCCTGTAGATATCAATAAATTATTTATCATTCATGAAAAACCCGATCATAACGAATCAATCTATACATCATCAGGCATTGGTTTAACTTCCAATATTGAAATCATTAAATCCTTACACGAAGTAGTTAATTATAAGTTTGCTATTGGTTATTGTGGTTGGGATGCAGGACAGCTTGACTATGAGATATCACTAAATAGCTGGCTTGTTTTGGATGTAAATCCTAAAATAATATTCGATTTTCCACCAAATAAAATTGTGGATGAAGTTTCAAAGTTGATGGGCTTTGATATCAATCAAGTTCAAAATACTGAAACTGTGACAAAACATTAATATGAGAATCTTTTTATCAATTTCATCATACAAAGATCCATTGTTAATCAATACCCTCTTATCTGCCTATAACAATGCAAACAATAAAGATAATGTTATCTTTGCTGTCGTTGATCAAAATAATCAGAAGCTTGATCTAGATATTTTTCCTTTCAAAGATCAGTTGCGATACTTATTTTTACCTGCTGAGTATGCCAGAGGCTGTGCATGGGCTAGATCTTTAGCTCAAAGTTTGTACATGGGCGAAGAGTATTTTTTTCAAGTAGATTCGCATACTATCTTTGAGCCTGGGTGGGATGAATATTTTGTTTCATACCTTAAAAAAATTCAGCAAAGATTCCATAAACCAGTTATAAGTTGCTATCCAAGAAATTTTGAAATCGAGGACCTTGATAGCCAAAGATATACCAAATCACAGTACGAAGATAAAACAACCCACGTAATGGTGATTGATGAAACTCGTGTTTTTAAAGAGGGTTATTTTTCTATGAAAAAGGGAATTTCAAGCGGAGATAATACTATTAAAAAAGGATTTTTGATCGCCGGTGGTTGCATCTTTGGTCCTGGCTCGATGGTTGATGAAGTTCCTTACGATCCTTTCTTATATTTCGATGGCGAAGAAGACTCTTTAGCATGGCGGCTGTTTACGAATGGATACACAATATTTCATACCCCTGATACTCCTTTGTATCACTATTACGTAAATCCTAATAACGTAATTAAACGTCCGTTGCACTGGGATCCTGAAGAAAATATAGATAGACTAACAAATTGGGCAGATCTTAAAAATAGAGGCCGTGAGCGACTAAATCAAATTGTTGAAAATAATCTCAAGCCGCCATATGGTCTTGGAAATGTTAAAACTCTTGAGGATTATGCAAACTTTACTGGGCTAGATATAAAAAATAGATCGGTAATTAAACCAGACAATGTTTTCAGATTTACAGAACTAAATGAGCTCAAATGGACCGAAAATGCTGAAAAATTTAAATTTTTTTAAAATGAGAATTGCCCTTTTTTTAACTATTTTAATAAGTAGTTTAAATGCACAAGAAGTGATTCGAGGAAAAACTGTCAGTGCAACTGATTCAATGATAGTAACAAGGCATTATCTTGCAACTGAAGTTGGAAACGATGTATTGATGGATGGTGGAAATGCCATCGATGCAGCTGTTGCTATTTCTTTTGCTTTAGCTGTTGTGCTTCCCCAGGCAGGGAATATTGGTGGAGGAGGTTTTTTGGTTCATTACAATAAGGACCAAGATTCTTTTTACTCAATTGATTATCGTGAACAGGCTCCAGGAAAATCTTTTGAATCTATGTTCATCAGAAATGGCAAAGTAGATAGAAACCTTGCAATCCAATCTTATCTTAGTTCTGGCACTCCAGGCAGTGTTCATGGTCTATATGAAGCACATAAACGCTTTGGTAATCTATCATGGTCTCGTTTAGTAAATCCTGCTATTAAATTGGCTTTAAATGGTTTTACTGTTACTAAAACACTAGCGGATTCACTCAAAAGCAATACACAAAAACTATCAGCTACAGCCGATGGGAAAAAGATATTTTTTAAAAACAATCAACCTCTTTCAGAGGGTGATGTATTAATTCAAAAAGATCTAGCCAAAACTTTAACTCTTATAGCTGAAAATGGAGCTAAAGGCTTCTATGAAGGAGAAACTGCTAAGAAAATAGCTAAAGATATGGCAGAAAACGATGGGATGATTACCGAAGAGGATTTAAAGCAATATAGATCTAAATTCAGGAAACCAGTTAAGTTCAATTACAAAGACTTAGAGATCGTTACCATGCCTCCACCATCTTCGGGCGGTTTATTGTTACAGCTAATGTTAAGGCTTTTTGAATTAAATAAGCTAAATACAAACGATCCTTACGATCCAAAAAACATTTTGCTAACTACAGAAATTATGCAAATAGCATATTCTGTGAGATCGGAATATTTAGGAGACCCAGATTTTTACAATGTACCAATTGAAAGTTTTAGTAACGAGGAAATCATCAAGAAACTTAATGAGATGATAAATTTTAAACAATCATCAACAGCTAATGCTTACCTACCGAGTGAGTATGTTTTTAAAGAGAATACTACTCACTTCTCGGTAGCAGATCAATTTGGCAATCTAGTAAGCAATACAACAACATTAAATACCGCTTTTGGTTCTGGTGTAGTGATTAAAGGTACTGGCGTATTAATGAATAATGAAATGGATGATTTTTCTGCTGCTCCTGGTGAACCTAATTACTTTGGTTTGCTTGGTAACGAAGCCAATAAAATTGAACCTTTTAAAAGACCTCTTAGTTCCATGACACCGACTATTGTATTTAAAGATGGAGAACCCTTTTTATTAACAGGCGCTCAAGGTGGTTCAAGAATTATTACAGCAGCATTGCAAGTGATTCTAAATTATTATGAATACGGTTTATCTCCTGAAGAAAGTGTAATGAACTCTAGATACCATCATCAATGGCTACCAGATAAACTCTATTATGAAAAAGATTTAAATAATTCCTTCAATGCATTTCTACAAAATGAATTGCAAGCTCTAGGATTTGCTCTAGAGGAAAGAGAAACAAATGGAATAACTGCGTCTATAATGTTCCATGATAAAGAGATGACCGGAGTTAGTGATAAACGTTCATCGGATTATTTAGCAATTGGAGTAAGCAATGAATAGATATATAAACTTTGATTTTTTTAGTTCCCTGCCCTGGTTGGAATTAACCGTTATTGTCGTTTGCACGATATTTGCAATTATCATTGCTAGGACAGTTATATTTGGTCTTTTAAAGAGAGCTACTCACCTAACAGATTCTAAACACGACGATGCATTAGCAGACTCTCTCAAAAAACCTTTAACACTCGTACCTCTTGGTATTGGTTTATTTGTATTGATTAATGCCTTGCCACTAAGTGACAACCTTGGAGTTTATGCGGAATTATTTATCTTAAGTTATTTTTACATCACAATTTTTTGGTCCTTAGCCAACTCATTGGATCCAGTGAAAGATATAGTTGCTGAACAATATGAATTTTTAACTCCAACCTTAAGAAATTGGATTTTTAGAACACTAAAATTTATTGCTTATTTAATTGCTATCGTAAGTGTATTGGAGCTATGGGGAGTTGATGCAGCCTCTATAATAGCTGGTTTAGGGCTATTTTCTGTAGCCTTAGCACTTGGGGCTCAAAATTTCTTTAAAAATCTAATCGGTGGATTATTAATTATTGGTGAAAAAAGATTTAAACAAGGGGACTGGGTTAATATCGAGGGAGTCGCTGAAGGCGAGGTAGAAAAAATAGATTTTAGATCAACATTAATAAGGCGTTTTGATAAAGCGCCAATTTATGTTCCTAATTCGGTACTGAGTGATTCTGAGATTATAAATTTCTCTGAAATGCCATTTAGAAGGATCAGATTCCATGTAGGCTTAATCTATCAAACATCACCAGAAACAATCATGGCTATTAGAAAAGATATCGAGAAGTATATCGAAAGCAATGACAATTTAGTTAATTCTGAAGAAGTTAAGTCTACTATCAGAGTCACAAATTTTAATGATTCAAGTATTGATGTTCTTGTTAACTGCTTTACTAAATCAACGTTATGGCATGATTTTTGTATAGCAAGAGAAGATTTAATTCTTGAAATAATGCGCATTGTTAAATCCAATGGTTCTGATTTCGCCTATCCAACGAGAACAATCCATTTAGAAAAAGATTGAACTTTTTAGACTCCATACAATCTAATAAATTAATCGACATCCTCACTCGATATTAGGGCGCTATATGCGCCCTTCTTATTTAACTATCTCAAAGTATAATTTCTCTTATGTGTGGTAGATTTGTTATTACTGGTAATCCCTTTGAATTAGGATTAAAAGATAACTTTAATGTTAGTCCTGGGCAAAATATTCCTATAAAAACATTAAATTGTGATGGCCAGTTAAAATCTTGGTCTTATTCACCTGCCTGGAAAAAAGACATGAATTTAATCAATTGTAGATCCGAGACCATGTTAGAAAAACCATCCTTTAAAGAAGCTAAAAAATGCATTATCCCATTTTCAGGCTGGTATGAATGGAAGAATGAGGATAATGTCAAAGTTCCATACTATCTCTACTCTGATGCTAAATATTTTGCAGGGTTATACAACAATAATGGATGCCTAATAGTAACAATTAAAGCGTCATCCAATATAAAACATATTCATCAACGCCAACCTTTATTAATTGACGAATGGAATTTGGATAAATGGTTCATGGATAGTGCTTTGCAAGGAAGTTATTCAGAAAATGAAATCAATTACTACCAAGTCAGTAAATGTGTTAATAATCCAAAAAATAATACACCAACCTTAATTCAAGAGCTTTAAGGCAACAGGTAGTTAAGAATAAAATCTTTAGTTAAAGCAGGATCATTTAATGGCAAGATTAGAGATTTATCTGACTGTTTATTAACTATATTGATGCAATAAGTTTCAGGAATTGACTCAGTATTTATTGATGCATTTATCTTTAGGCATTCATCGATCCAGATATAGCTTTTATATAAATCATCATTGCCTGCCCCAGTCCAATTTAAGTCAATAATTTTTCTCGAAAGCGGTACAGAATAGTAAAAATCATAAAATATTTTCTCAATTTGATTGTTGTCAAAAACAAAAATAGCTGGAAATTGAGAGTATCTATCACCAAAATTTATTCGCCGCTTAACAAGATCAACATTAAAGCCACTATCCAATTGAGGAAAGGACCAAAGATTTAACACCTTCTTTTTGTTTAACGAAATAATCTTTTCAATATCTTGTGTCTCTAAGCTCTCTTGGAAGAACAAGTTCCTGCCTAATCCCAGCCCTTTTACATCAGTGCCAATCAAACTTAAAACAGTGGGTCCAATATCGAATACATTGCCCTTCATGTTCAGTTTTCCAGGATTAACGTTGGCATCAAAAATCATAAATAAGTTTTTTCTGTTGCCTTTATCAAGTATATCTGAGGCTGTATTAGCACGTGCATAATGATCAGAAAGGACAACTAAGGTAGTATTTTTATATATTGGCGATGTAAGAATATTTTCAATAAATCTACCTGCTAATAGGTCGGCGCAATGAACTGCATTAAGTATTGGATTGGATCCATCATTATATGGTTTATCTTTGCACGAATCTGAGATGTAGCCATTTGGATGGTGAGTATCAAGAGTGAGTGCAAAGACTCCAAAAGGATTTTTATCATCATTAAGAGAAATTATCCTCTCTAAAACTACATCAAGCAATTCATCATCGTACACACCCCAGGGTGAGCGGTAGTATGGATCATTAATTTGGGTTTTTAATTCTGTCCATCCTTCAACGACATCAAAACCGTGCGATTTATAAAACTTGCCTTTGCCACCAAAATCTAAATCTGCACCACCAATAAAATGTAAGTTGTAATTTCTGTTTTTTAAAATATCACCTATACAAAGAGCCGAAGGTAAAAATTGGTCAACACCAGACATTGAGCTACCGCTTGCAATAGGTGTATACAATGGAATGCCGCATTGAGATGCAGACATACCTGCAATTGTCCAGTTAGTTGCTTTTGGTGATGAGATATTAGTAAAACTAAGGGATAATTTTTCAAGGCTAGCTAAATTTGGTGTCAATCCAGGAAATAGAGTTTCATCAAAATAAGTACGCTCTAGTTGCTCTAGGTATAAGAAAATAACGTTATTAGTGCTGTCGGAATAAGAAATACCCTGCTCAAAGAAAAAATTATCATCAGTGCTCGTTTCATTCAATGAAATAAATTTGTGAAAATCTTTAACAAATGGAGTAAAAATTATGGAACAAAACATAAGACATAATGCTAAATATCCATTAAAAAAGGTTTTATTTTGATTGATCAAAAAATTTTTATATTTTGGTACCAAGTAAACCATAGAACCAAGAGATACTATTGTTAAAACAATTGGCAGATAGTAGTCATCTAATCCACTGCCCTTTATACCGAAAACAAGGTGAAATACTATGGCTTCAAATATTTCAGATCCAAATATACTCTGAAGAACTTGGTACCCAACTAAAAAAAAGATACTTAGGTAAGAAAGGGTAATAAAACAAACCCAGAGCAGCTTACTTTGTAATTTAAAGTTTGATCTTGCCAGTAACAAGGAAAGTATTAACAGAAATATTGATACGAACATTAGTTATTAGATATATCAAAATAATATTAAAGCATAATAATCACACCACAATCTTTGTAAGACTTTAAATAATTTTGTAGATTTTATATATGAAAAAAGTTTTCATGTTTTTGCTTTGCCAGCTTTTTGCTTCTGCTAATTACGAGTGGGTTGATGAAATCATCAATATTGACGAAAAGAACTTCGTTTATCAAGAAGGATCCGATGCAAACCTTGAACTTTATACCAAAAGTCTATTTGTAAACGATGTGATACTTTCTCCCGATGGAGAACACCTAGCATTTCAAAGTGATAGTGATGATTTTACCCAAGGCATAATCATTGCAAACTTAAACAAATACCTCAAGGATGGCCTAAGCAAATCTACAGTTGCAAGACTTGCTATTGATGAACCAGGCTCAAGAGATCTTGGGATTAGGCGTCTTTTTCTATGCAATATAACTTGGGCTTCCAAAAGGCATTTACTGGTTGAGCTATGTGGAAAAACTACCGATTTTATCCAAGGGGAGCAGTATTTTTCTGTAGGCATATACAAAATTTATGACCTGCAAACCAACGAATTTAGAAATTTTCTCTATCCCTTTGGTGAATTACGTAAAAAAGTTAATAACTCATTTCAAGATCGATATAAGCCAGCAACCTTTATATCTAGATACGATGATAACCATATATTGATTTCAGTATCAGAAAATAGACGAGGTTTTAGATTCGCTACCCTAAGAAAAATTAGTTTGAATAAAGAAGGAACTGAACCAAGAGGTGAAGACATTTTTAAATCAAATGTTCCTTGCCAATATAGAGTTGCCTACAGAACAAATGCCTTTTGCGAGAATCCTAATATTTTTGTTTTGAACGATAAAAAGCAGCCAGTTTTAACCTTCTCTTCAAACATTGATACTGTTTTCGCTCACGCTGTTCAAGAAGATAACAGAAAAATTGATGTTGATCTTGAAGAGTACGGCCTCTTAGGGCTAAAGGGATCAAATTTATGGTTGCTTGGAGATCCAGATGGACAAACACAAGGTCTAAGCATTCTAAATATTAATTCAGGCAAAATAACACTCGTTACTCCGTCTGATTGTAGCTCACTGCTTGAGGGTTATGTTTCTGCCAATCAAACGACTCCATATGCTGTTGGCATGGAATGTAAGGGCATAAAAGATATTGTTACTTTTAATAACGGTAGAGATGCTCAGATCCTAACAGGCTTAATAAGAAGCTTCCCGGATAAAACAGTGGAATTATCTTCATGGAGCGATGATGGCATGAAAGCTTTGTTAAAAATCAAAGATTCTTCTACAGTCACTGACACATTCTTGTTAAACCTAGAGAAAAATAGCCTTGAGTTCATCGTGAATAACTCTAACGTGCCAAAAAATAAGCTTTATAAAAACAAATCCTATCAATTTACTGCAAGTGACGGTTTTGTTTATTATGGCTACCTAACTCTTCCAGAAGGCCCAATTAAAAAATTATTTACATACGTACATGGTGGACCTCATGGCCCAAGGGATTACGATGAATATGAACCTTTCGAACAATATCTAGCCAGCAATGGAGTAGCTGTGCTAAAAGTCAATTTCAGAGGATCTGGAGGCTACGGCAAGAACTATGAAGAATCAGGTTATAAAGAATGGGGCGGAAAAATCATGGACGATATTGCACATGCAACAACTGATATCCAAGGCAAATTTGATATATCGAGTGACGACACATGTATTGGTGGCGCTAGTTTCGGTGGTTATGCAGCCTTAACAATGGCATACAAATACCCTCAAATTTTAGATTGTGTTGTAGGCATGATGGGCGTTTATGATTTAAATATGTTGCGCTATGGAGAAGATAATAGCGTCTACACACGACAAGATAGATACGACGAGATAATGTCTAATTACTTGGGTGAAAATGAAGATCAACTTAATGATTTTTCCCCAATAAATAACGTTTCAAAATTAGATGCACGAATATTAATGTGGCATGGAAAACAAGACTTTATAGCTCCAATCGTACACTTTAATAATTTAAAAGAAGTGCTTGATGTGAATGATGTTCAATATCAAGCATTTACAATGACTAGGCTTGGTCATACATATGGTGCACAAGAGGATATGTACATTCATTTACCGATAATGAAAAACTTTATCCTTGGTCAATTAGATTAATTGGAGCGACTGACGGGATTCGAACCCGTACCAAAAGCTTGGAAGGCTTTTGTGCTAGCCATTAACACCACAGTCGCAGAACCGTAATTATAAGAGCTAATCAACCTAAGGGAAATAGTAAAGCTCAGGTATTGAGCAATAACCAACAGATTTAAGTTGCTTTGCTATGAGCCCAGAGTTTCTATCACTGGTCCAGGCGTTGAGCACTTCATTTCTATGTTCATTGTTTTTGAATAGATTGACCCAGTAGAAGTTACCATTATCAAGGTCTGATACACCATGCCAGACTGAGGTAGATAAATCTGAAGTTATATTTAGAAAATCAGAAAAAACTTCATTGATATCAAAAATTTCTACAATTGACTTACACTCACTGATATCAATTAAAAATTCCTTTGCAAATGGATTGCCTTCTTGAGGTGTAAGTTCATTTAAAGCAAAGGTATCTTTTGTGCATCCCTCAATATCCAATGCTTGGGAATCAATGGTACTAATTTCTATAAAATGCTGATTATCAATAGTACTTCTTATGTTGGCTAGTTGATTTTGTGGCTGATCACAGCTAAAAAAACTTATGTTATATTTTTCTTTTTGAAAAAAATAAGAATCATCAATTTTTACGACATTGGTTGAATTATCAAATTCACTGTTACAACTAATTAATAAAATTAGTAAAAAACTCTGCATCAAGCGTATTAACATGCTTTAATTATAGAGAACTTATAAATAATTATGAAAAAAATTCTTTTAACATTTACGATCTTAGGTTTCTTGAATGCAGAAACACTTATTCATACATCCATTTATATTGATGGAGTTAGCGACAAAGAAAAGAGGAATGCCTCCATTGTTATCGGTGACGATGGTCGGATTAAACAAATTGCCAATGGTTTTCTAAACATGGATGGTTACAACTATTACGATTTAAGAGATTACACAGTTCTGCCAGGTCTTATGGATATGCACGTTCATTTTGGACAAGAATATGTCTCCAAAGCTGAACGTGAAACCAAAGTAGAAAGAGAATATAGCGCTGTTAGAGCAGTTCAACATGCCAAAGTGACATTAGATGCAGGGTTTACAACTGTTAGACAGGTTGGTGATATGGGCCTTGTAGCTATTTCTTTAAGAGATGCAATTCAAAGAGGATATGCAGAAGGACCACGTATCTTTTCTTCTGGAAAGAGTTTAGCAACTACTGGCGGTCATGCAGATCATACAAATGGAAGAGCAAAAGATGACTACGTTTATCCAGAACCTGAAAGTGGTGTTGTAAATGGACCATATGAAGTTTTTGCGGCAATACGTCAAAGATATAAAGATGGAGCTGACGGCATTAAAATTACGGTCACAGGTGGTGTTTTGAGTTTAGCAAAATCAGGTGATAACCCACAATTCACTCAGGAAGAAGCCAATGCTGTTGTAGCAGCTGCGAAAGATTATGGTTTTTGGGTAGCAGTGCACGCACACGGTGCAGAAGGTATGAAAAGGGCTATAAAAGCAGGTGTTGATTCAATAGAACATGGTACATACATGGATGATGAAGCAATGGATTTAATGATTGCAAATGGAACCTATTACGTGCCTACCATATCTGCTGGTGAATTTGTCGCCGAGAAATCCAAGCTTGATAACTATTTTCCAGAGATTGTTAGACCTAAGGCAGCAGCAGTTGGACCACAAATAGGCAGTACCTTTGGTAAAGCTTATAAACGGGGCGTAAAAATAGCGTTTGGAACAGATGTTGGAGTTCAACCGCATGGCACCAATTGGAAAGAATTTGTTTATATGAAGCAATACGGCATGCCAGAAATGGCTGCTATCAAATCAGCAACTATGGAAACAGCTAAACTCTTGGGCATTGAGAAAGATTTAGGCTCATTAGAAGTTGGTAAAATTGCCGATATTATTGCTGTTAAGGGTAATCCCCTCAAGGATATCAGCGTCATGGAGAGTGTGGCGTTTGTTATGAAAGAGGGAAAAGTTTATAAAAATTGAAAAAAATTCGTCTTGTCTTGGGAAATCAATTGTTTCCCAGGACAAAGATTAATCTTGATAGAAAAATACCTATCTTTATGTGCGAAGACAAAGGTCTGTGCACATATATAAAACATCATAAAGCTAAAATTGCTTTGTTCTTTTGCGCAATGCGTGAATACAGAGATGAACTTATATCTGAGGGATATGAAGTTATCTATAAAGACTGTAATGTCAACTTCACAAACTCCTTCACAGACAAGTTACACAATACTATTAAACAACTCCAGATCAGCACTATAGAATGCTTTGAAATTGAAGATAAAGTATTTGAATCTGAAATAATTCAATTTTGCGCTGAAGAAGAGATACAGCTTAACTTCGTTCCAAGTCCAATGTTTCTTGACAGTAGAAAGGCATTTAAAGATTTTGTTGGGGCTAAAAATTCAGTTTTACATGGAAATTATTATAAAAAACGCAGAAAGGAATT
>Ga0102963_1000203_pt1 | contig 25588 bp, 23 predicted proteins | sample SalPon2_C_H2O_MG_2_FD_84522 | JGI IMG/M metagenome (GOLD analysis project Ga0102963, IMG submission 84522) | Salt pond water microbial communities from South San Francisco under conditions of wetland restoration - Salt Pond MetaG SF2_C_H2O_MG | ecosystem: Environmental > Aquatic > Non-marine... | reverse complement strand
AGTAGACATACTGAATGTAGCCGCACGTTTTATTGTTTCAATAGATTTTACTGCATCTACAACTTTTTGTTTACGGGCATCATTTGAACTTAGATCAAGTTGCAACTGATTGAAAATTGTTTCCATTATAAATTTTAGTGCGTGAATGAATCGTGTCCTTCTTGGAAGGGTTTCAAACTATAGTCACTTGCTTGTAACAAGATTTTTTTTGTTTTGTTAATTAAACTGGACATCTTCTCTTCCATTTTGCTTTATTTTCTGCATCGATTAAAATATCTTGTGCTCTAAGTTTAAAAATATCAGAATTATTGAAATATTTTAAAGATTTTTTTGCATGAAATGAAGCCATTTTTGTATTACCTGTAATAAAATGTCTTTCCGCAGATGATAATTCTGCCATTCCTATATTATTTATATCAGAATAAGAAATAGCTAATTGATACCAAGTTTGTGAGTTTTTTTTGTCATATTTCAAGGATTCTTTTAAAAGATTAATTGCTTTTTTTGCATCACCTTTGTTTCCACGAGCGTTTAATGCTGTTGCTAATCCAACCATCAAAAGAGGTTCTTTTTCTTTAAGTCCTAAAGCTATTGTATAAGGCTTTATAGAGTCTTCAATTTTTCCAGACTCATATAATATTTGGCCCTTCAATTCATAATACCAAGCGTTTTTTGGATATTTTAAAATCAATTCATCAAGAACAGACAGGGAGTCATTTAATAATGCTTGTCTATAAAGACCAACTGCTAAGGCATATTTGGAATGATCAGAATTATCTTTTCTTTTTTTTACAATATCGCTAGCATTATTTAAGAAGCCATCTAATTTTGCTTGAATCATTTTATATTTAAATATTAATTCATCTTCATCCTTATTATTAATAAATTCAGATTTTTTAACTTTTTCTTCCAAAGATCTAATTCTATCTCTAGAAACAGGGTGACTTCTAACCCTTATTTTTTGTTGACGGGGACTAAGAGCCTCTTGATTGGCAAAGCTATAAAGAACTTCGAGCATTCCTGTGGAAGATTTTTCTGTTTTTTCTAAATAATGAAATGCAGCTTGATCAGCTGCTGATTCTTGACCTCTTGAATACTTAGCTACCATTCCTTTCGCTATTTGTTGGCTACCAAGAAGCAATGCTTGCGCTGCATCACTTTCTCCAGCAATTGCAGCACCAATTCCAAGTAAAAGTCCAACAATCATTGGGGTTTGAGCTTTTTCCATAGCTTTATCAGAACGAGCCAAATGCCCACCAGCTATATGTCCAGTTTCATGAGCTAAAACACCCCTAAGCATTGACGGATCCTCAAATGATTGGATTAAACCAGTATTTATAAATACTTTTTGGCCACATGCTACAAAGGCATTTACAGCTTTGTCATTAAAAATATAAATATCAACCGAATTTAGATTAAGATTTGCAGCCTCAAAAATTGGATTAGCCATTTCAGTTAAGAAATTTTCTATTTCAGCATCTCTAATAATATTTGCTTTAATGGTATTGCTAAAAGATATTAAAATAAAAAGTAAGAAAATCTGATAAAATTTGTTTTTTCTAAAAAAAATTAACATAATCTTAACCTGAGTTTTTATAATACTTGCTTAAAGTTTATTATTAAAAAATAGTAAATGAAAATTACAAAAAATTAATTATTTTAACCTTTATTCCACCAACCTGACTTTGGCTTTTCTTTTTTTTCATCTCCTTTGATTGGGGCACCAATATGGTTTACATTTTTTGGTTTTTTATCATCTTGGTATTTTTTTACATCTTCTATTAAAGGTATTTTATTATCCTCTTTGATTTTCTCAATTTTATTATCATCTTTTTTTGATTTTTTTGTATTTCCAGTATTTTTTGTACTTTTAGATGATTTTTTTCGTGTTGGTTTTTTTTCAACAACGCTATTTTGATCTGATTCCTTAATATTTTTTGATTCAGTATTGTTACTTTCTTTATTTTTATTGTTTATTTTATTTTTATTATCATGATCTAATTTATTTGATTTATTGTTTTTACCTTTTTTTCTTTTTTTATTTTGTTTTGAGTCATTTTTATTTTCAATTGAGTCATTATTTCTAACAATCTTATCAAGATTTATTTCATTATTATTTAAATCAAAGGCCCTAATTTTATTTTCGTTACCTCTAAGAATAGAATTTCCATAAAAATTTATTGAAGCATCTTTATTGTTTTCAAGATCTATTAGGAGGTTTCGTTTTTGGTTGACTAAATAATTTAATATCTCATTAGGAATTTCAGTATCAATTTTTTTTATATTTTCTCTAATACTTATTTCACTAATTGTCCTTAATAATTCAAGTGATCTAGAATCTATTGATCGAATAAGTCCTGTACCATCACAATTGGAGCAGGGGCTATACACACCTTCTTTTATGCTAGACCTTATTCTTTGCCTGGACATTTCTAAAAGACCAAAACTACTTATTTTGCCAACTTGGATCTTTGATCTATCAGATTTTAAAGATTCTTTTAGTTTTTTTTCAATAGATCTTCTATTAGCAAACTTTTCCATATCGATAAAATCTATAACCACTAATCCAGCCATATCTCTTAATCTAAGCTGTCTTGCAATTTCTGCAGCCGCCTCAAGATTTGTTTTTAAAGCTGTTTCTTCAATGTTATGATATTTTGTTGAACTACCTGAATTAACATCAATAGCCACTAAAGCTTCAGTTTGATTCAATACTAATGATCCGCCAGACGGTAAAAATACTTCATCAGCATAAATTGACGATAATTGTTGTTCGATATTATTTTTTTGAAAAATTGGTGAGTCTTCTTTCCATTCTTTCACCTTTACCGCATGACTAGGCATGAGAAGTTTCATAAAGTTTTTTGCGGCTTTATATGTTTCTTTTCCTTCAATAAAAACATTATCAATCTCTTTTGAATAAAGGTCCCTCAGGGATCTTTGTATAACTCCTCCATCCTCATAAATTAAAGAAGGGGCATTTGATGAAAGTGTATTTTCTTTTATTTTATCCCAAGTTTTTGTAAGATATTTATAATCTCTTTTAATTTCTGTGGATGTAGTTTTTGCACCCGCTGTCCTAATTATTAAACCCATTTTTTCAGGAACATTCAGCTTATCTAATGTATTTTTAAGTTTCTTTCTCTCTTTTGGATTCTTAATCCTCCTACTAACACCTCCTCCAGATGTGCTATTTGGCATGAAAACACAATATCTTCCAGGAATTGAAGTATAGGTTGTAATTGCCGCTCCTTTATTTCCTCTTTCTTCTTTAGAAACTTGAATAAGCAAGATTTGATTTTTTTTAATAACTTCTTGAATTTTATAATTTTTTATTAAATCTTTATTTCTTTTTTTATTTATAGTTTCAATTTCCTCTAGATCATCACCACCTAGATCTTCAACATGACTAGGGTCATTTAAATTTTCATTGATGACTTCATCAGTTTCATCATTGCTAAGCTCTGATGCATTTTTTTCAAGAAGAGCTTCTTTGTCTGCTACCGGAATTTGATAATAATCTGGATGAACTTCTGCAAAAGGAAGAAAACCGTTTCTATTACCACCATAATCAACGAAAGCTGCTTGAAGTGATGGCTCTACTCTTGTAACTTTTGCTAAATAAATATTTCCTCGTATTGGACGCCTTGAGTCGAACTCAAAATCATATTCCTCCAATCGATTGTTTATTGTAACAGCAACTCTTACCTCTTCTTGGTGGGCTGCATCTATTAAAATTTGATTTGTCATAAATTTTCTCTCCAAAATCTGGAGCTAAAATAAAACTGTTATTTTTTATATTAAAATTTAGCATTTTATTTTTACCCTCCCAGATTGTTAATTTTCTATTAATATTTGGTCTTTATAAACACCAATTAATATTTAATAATTTTTAATTACTTATCTAAAATTATATTAGATTTATAAATATAATTAGGTTAAATTTAATATCTTGTTTACTTTTACATTTCATTTAATAGCTTTGGCAAGAAAGTATTCAAAATAATTAAAAAACAAATGTTATCTTATAAAAATATATTTAAAATTTTAGTGTCATTTTTTATTGTTTTTAATACATCAAATTTATTATCAGCTGAATTATCTGAAATATCAAAACTTAGAATAATAAACATTTCTGAGGGTGTAAGAGTAATATTTGAAAGTGATAAGCCTATTAAATATGAGGTATTTTCTTTAAAAAATCCTAGTAGATTAGTTGTAGATTTGGCAAATATTAATTTTTCTGACGATTTTTCATTACCCCCAAATAAAGGAATTGTAAAAAACGTAAGATTCGGTTCATTTAGTAACGATATATCTCGTATAGTTTTTGATCTTAATAAACCATTGAAGAAAATAAAAACAAAATTGTTAAAGCCAAGTAGTGGCAAAAAAAGGATGCTATATATTGAGCTAGAAACAATTAAAGATAATTTATATTCTAAAAAAGAAACCAAAAAAAAGTCATTTAAAAAATCAAAATCATCAAAAAAAAGAAAAACCATAATCATTGACCCAGGTCACGGAGGTAAGGACCCAGGCACTTCTTTTCAGGGTAAATTAAATGAAAAAGATGTTGTTCTAAATTTTTCTAAAACTTTAAGAAAAAAATTAATAAATGATGGCTATCGTGTTTTTTTAACCAGAGAGAGCGATAAATTTATAGAACTTAAAAAGAGGGTTGAATTTGCTAAGAAAAAAGGTGCAGATTTATTTATATCAATTCATGCAGATGCTTCAAAAAAAGATTCCGTAAGAGGTTTTTCAGTTTATACCTTATCAGAGAAAAAAATGGATAGAGAAGCTGAAAAAGTTGCAAATTTAGAAAATAAAGGTTTGGTTTTTTCAAGAAAGGGCTTGATAGGTATAAATCTTACTCAGGATAGAAACTTAATTGAGGATCATCAAATTAAAAAAGCTTTTGCAAAAGTCAACCAATCCTCTTTTGAATTTGCTGAAATTTTGGTTAATAAAGTTAAAGAAAAATCAGGGTTATTGAAAAGACCTCATAGATACGCAGGTTTTGCTGTTTTAAAGTCACCTAATTATCCAAGTGTGCTTGTTGAATTAGGTTTTATAACTAATGATAAAGATAGAAATAACCTAAGGAGTAAAAATTGGCAGTCAAATGTGGCTAATAAATTTGTTGATGCAATTAATGAAAATTATAAGTAATATAATTTTTAATGAAAAGTGAAATTCAAAAAATAATCGATGAAATTGAAGAGTGTATTTCTCTTTTAAGGGGGCATCTTTGACTGGGATGTATCTAATAAAAGGCTCGAAGAATTAAACTCTATTATAGATTCAGACAATTTTTGGAAAGAAAATGATAACCCTCAAATGATAATGAGGGAAAGGTCTAATATTGAAGAGACAATTCAAAATTTTCTATCATTAGAAGAAGGTCTTAAAGACTCGACTTTAATGATTGAATTGGCTGAAAAAGAAAAAGACGAAATTATCATTAGTGAGGAAATAGAAAATCTAAACTCAATTTTACAAAAAGCAAAAATTAGCAGTCTAGAAGTAATGCTATCTGGTGAGGCTGATAAAAATTCTACTTATCTTGAGATTCACCCTGGAGCTGGAGGCACTGAAAGTCAAGATTGGGCCGAAATGCTGTTAAGAATGTACATAAGGTGGGGAGAGAGCAAAGGTTACTCGATTGATTTAGTGGAAAAAAACCCTGGAGAAGAAGCTGGTTTAAAGAGTGTGACTATTAAAATTAATGGAAATAATGCATATGGATGGCTTAAAACTGAGTCCGGTATTCATAGATTGGTAAGAATATCTCCATTTGACTCTCAAAAAAGAAGACATACAAGTTTTGCAAGTGTTTGGGTTTATCCTGTTGTTGATGATAACATTGAAATAGACTTGAAAGAGTCTGATTGTAGAATTGATACGTTTAGATCATCTGGGGCAGGAGGTCAGCATGTCAATACTACAGATAGTGCAGTTAGGATAACACACATACCATCTAAAATTGCTGTTCAATGTCAGGCTGAGAGATCACAGCATAAAAATAAAGCTACTGCATGGTCAATGCTAAAAGCAAGATTGTATGAGATAGAATTACAAAAAAAAGAAGCGGTCTCTCAAGAACAACTAGATAGTAGATCGGAGATTGGCTGGGGTCATCAAATACGATCCTATGTTCTTCAACCTTATCAACTTGTAAAAGATTTAAGAACTGAAGTAGAGGATACTAATCCTCAAAATGTTTTGAATGGAGATTTAGACTTTTTTTTAGGAGCTGCCCTTTCAAAAAAGGTTTTAGATTAGTTCTTTTGCTCTTTCCAGAACAAGTTTTGCATGATTTTTAACTTTTACCTTTTTGTAAATTTCTAATATTTTTTTTTCACTAGATATTATAAATGTTGATCTTTCAATTCCCATATATGTTCGGCCATACATTTTTTTTTCTACCCATACACCAAAACTTTCGATAACATTGCCTTCTTCGTCTGAAGCTAATTTAATTTTAAGACCTTGTTTTTTAATGAAATTTTTATGTTTTTTAATAGAATCTTTTGAAATTCCAATTATTTCAGCATCTATTTCATCAAAACCTTCCTTTAAAGAACTAAAATCTTTAGCTTCATTAGTGCAACCTGGTGTATTATCTTTTGGATAGAAATAAATAATATATAATTTCTTTTTTAATTCTTCAGAATTAAATAAGCTGTCGTCACTTAAAGGGAGAGTAAAATTTGGTACATTATCGTTAATTTTTAATTCTATTGTCATTAGCGTTCCTACTTATTTAAAATGTTTTTAATTTATCAAAATATAATAAAATTATCCTCTAGTATATTTAGATTATTTATTTTTATTGTTTCTTTTTTTCTCTTACAACTTTCAGTTTCATTCATCAATATAACACCAATACAATTTCTTATAAAACCTCTTTTGATAAGTAAAATTGATGATTATGAAAATAATTTTTCAGAAGCAATTTTGTACCTTGATAATGATCGAAGAACTATAAATGCAAAAATAAAAATAGATTTAATTCATAATAAAGATAAAAAAAAATATTTACTTTCATCAAACGCTGAAACAAATTTAAATGATATTATAAGTTTTAAAAACAATTATACTTTTTCATCTTATTTGATTGATAGGAATATTCAGTCTGTCGAAAAACATGATTCAATAATTATTAAAACAAATGGAAGAATTAATTCTAATCAATTAGAAATTAATGCATCAGGATCATCCATTCCCGTATCTTTAGTAAAAAGTCTTTGGCCAGCAAACACAGCTAATGGGGCAAAAAATTGGGTTCAGAAAAATTTATCAAATGGAGTAATTAATGGCTTATTTTTAAAAGCTGATATTCCTTTAGAGTATTTTAAAATTTCAAAAAAACTTGATAAGAAAGATATAAATCTAAAATTTAATTTTAACGAAATGACCATTTCGTTTCTTAGAGAAATGGATTCTATTTATAACTCTTCAGGCAATGCAGTTTTAGATGGAAAGTCCTTTGAGGTTAATTTGGAAAAAGGACAGGTTTTAGGAAAAAGTCATCAATCAATAGATATTTTTAATAGTAAATTTATTGCTAAGGAAATCACAAAAAAACATGGTCCTGCGGAAATTTTAATTAACGCAAAAGGTTCAATTGATGATGTATTGATTTTTATCTTTCAGCATCCAAGAAATTTTAAAAAATTTGTTCCTTTGAAACTTGAAAATATTTCTGCAAATTCTGACTTGAAGGTTCAATTTAATTTTCCATTAAAATCTAAATTAAAATTTGAAGAATTTATAATTAACTCAAATACAAAGCTTACTGATGTTACTGTTAATGATATTTTTTCAAGAGATTTTAAGAGTAATTTATTATCAATAGATCTTACAAACGATGGTTTGGATATAGTTGGTAAAGTAAATTCTAGTAATCAGTTTCTAAATTTAAAGTGGAAGCAGGATTTTAAGAAAAAAGATAATTCCACATCAATCTCTTTATCAGGATCTATTAACGATAAAATGATCAATAATTTTACTAGTGATAAGTTAAAATTCTCAGGAACAATTGATGTTAAGGCAAATTTTATAGGAAATTCGTTTGACTTAAGAGAGGGTGATTTATTTCTTGATTTTAGAAATACTAGAATAGAATCTTATATTCTTGATTGGGCTAAACCAAAATTTTCATCAATGTTTTTAAAAAGTAATATAAATTTTTCAGATAACAAAGAAATTAATTTTTATAATTTTAAAATTGATGGCCCCCTAATGCAGGTTAATGGTGATTTAAAATTTAAAAATAATAGGATCACAAATATTAATTTAGAAAAATTTAAATCCTTTTCATCAAAGGATAATATTTCTAATAACTTTTCATTGAAATATAGTGATGACCTCTCCTCAATGTTAGAATTATCAGTATTAGGCGATGTTGTCAGTATAGGTAGATATGGTTTATCAAACCTTATCAATGTAACTAATTCCTCGAGTAATCACGAAAATATAATGATTAATATTTTTTTTGATGAGCTTAATTCAAAATCTAAACTTAATTTTAAAAATGCACAATTTTTTTATAATAAAAAATTAAATAAACTTATTGATCTATCTTTAAACATTTTTTTAAATGGTGAATCTGTAATTTTTGGCGAGGTATCGGAAGATAAAAATATAAAAGAAATAAAATTATTTACCAAGAATTTTGAAAGTTTAATTGAGGTTTTAGGGTTAAATATAAATTTAATAGGCGGCCCTATTGATTATACAGCCATTATTGAAGATTTAGATGATCTTGAAACTTTTTCAGGTAATTTAAATGTAGGTGAATTTTCTATTTTGAAACTTCCAATTTTTGCAAAGCTTTTAAACATATCTATACCTAATTTAACTTTTGATAATAACTCAGGCATCGAATTTAAATCGGCCTCCGCTAAAATAAATATTAACTCAAAAGGTATTTTTATTGATGATGGTGTCATTAAGGCTAAAAGTGATTTTCCAATTTTTGATAACTCCCTTGGAATGTCAATTTCAGGTATTTATGGATTTTCCGAACTAACAAACATTGAAGGAACACTTGTGCCCTTAGCAAGTATAAATATGGTACCATCAAAAATTCCTCTTATAGGAGAACTTTTTAAAGGCGATAATGAAGGGGAGGGATTGATTGGTATTAAGTATAGAATTTATGAAGATAAAAATGGATTAATTAATATTCAAAGTAATCCTCTTTCAATTTTAACGCCAGGAATTTTGCAAAGAATTTTCTAAATTATTTTTCAAATCTGACGATAATTTTTTTCTTTTTACCTAGAGATATTTCTATATCGTTCTCTTGATTAAAATCAGATAGATTAAGAGTATATTTTTCATCAGATATTATCATTCCATTAATTTTTATAGCTTTTGATTTAACGAATCTTCTAGACTCGCTATTTGATTTAGTAAGGTTTAGAAATTCAGGAGATAGGAAGCTTAATAAGCCTATGCCGTTATTAATTAACTCTTTAGAAATATTATATATTTCATTACTGTTCCAGTCTGAGTCTTTTCCATGAACAGTTTCTGTAATTTTAGTAGCTAAAACTTCTTTAGCTTTTTCTACATCTTCACCCTTAAAGCTTTCATATTCTTTTATTTCATCTAGTGATAAATCAGTAAATAACCTCATCCACTTACCTACAAGTTCATTCTCTGTTTTATCTCTCCAGTAGTTCCAAAAATCACGTGGATGAGTAGAAAATTCTTTTTTATCTTCTTCGTAATTAAGCCAAATTGCTCCATTTTCAGTTTTACCCATTTTTTGTCCAGATGAAGTCGTTAAAAGAGGTGTTGTAAGACCATATAAACTAGCTCCAGATAGTCTCCTAGCTAAATCAATACCGCAAACAATATTGCCCCATTGGTCTGAACCACCCATCTGTAAAATACAATCATATCTTTTGTTTAATTCATAAAAATCATAACCTTGCATAACCATATAATTAAACTCAAGAAATGAAAGTGGTTGCTCTCTCTCCAAGCGAAGCTTGACTGAGTCGAATGAAAGCATTCTATTGACAGAAAAATTACTTCCAACATTTCTTAAAAAATCAATGTAATTTAACTTTCCTAGCCAATCATTATTATTAACTATTTTTGTTCCCTTTTTTTTGAGATCAATAAACCTTTCAAAGGTTTTCTGAATACCTTGAAGATTTTGATTGATATCTTCCTCAGATAATAGCGACCTTGATTTATCCTTTAATGAAGGATCACCAACCTTACTAGTACCTCCTCCAACTAATATTATTGGATTATGGCCAAAATTTTGAAGATGTTTTAATAACATTATTTGTATCAACGATCCAATATGCAAGCTTGGAGCTGTGCAATCAAAACCTATATATGCGGTAACACTTTTGTTATGAAAAGCATTGTCCAAATTTTCAGGATCACTAACTTGATTTAGGTAACCTCTTTCATTTATAAATTTTAGAAACTCTGATTTATATTTATACATTTTATAGACCTGTAATTTAACTTATATCAAAATCAGAACTAACTAAACGTGTATCAAGATAATCATTAACTTTATTAACTAAGATATCATGCTCTTTTTCAAAAAAATGATTAGCTTTAGGAATGCTTTCATACTCAACTTCAATATTTTTTTGAGCTTGAAGCTTTTCAGCTAATCTTTGCACATCTTCCTCAGGAACAACTTTATCCTCTTGTCCATGCATTATAATTCCCGATGATGGACATGGTGCAAGAAAATTAAAATCATACATATTCGCAGGGGGAGCAATAGATATAAATCCCTCGATTTCAGGCCTTCTCATTAATAACTGCATAGCTATCCAAGCCCCAAAAGAATATCCAGCAACCCAGCAGCCCCTTGAGTCTGGAACTTGTGACTGTAGCCAATCTAGGGATGCTGCAGCATCGGATAATTCACCAATTCCTTGATCAAAGGTTCCTTGACTTTTTCCTACAGATCTAAAGTTAAATCTTAGTACCGAAAAACCTCTTTTAAGAAAGGTTTGATAAAGATGATAAATAATTGGATTATTCATATTACCGCCAAATTGAGGTAATGGATGTAAAATAAGGGCAACAGGTGATCTTCTTCCCTCAACTGTGTGTATTCTTCCTTCTAGACGACCATCTGGCCCACTGTAAATTACTTCTGGCATTTTATTTCTGACCCTTTTAGTTTCCTAATAATTGTTTAAAATAATAGTTTTTTCCTAGTTCTTGACAAAAATACTCGGAAAATATATTTAAAACTTAAAATTACTTAAATTGTCTTCTATCACATTGATAAGATTGATGCATAAGAATTTAAAAAAAAATAGGTGTAATGATGAAATTAACGACCAAAGGAAGGTATGCGGTTTTAGCTTTAACAGATTTAGCTATGGAGGGTGATAAAGGATATGTAAAAATATCTCATATTGCTGTGAGACAAAATATCTCATCGACTTATTTAGAACAAATATTACTTAAATTAAAAAGAGAAGGTTTAGTTATTGGCGTTAGAGGACCTAATGGTGGTTATAAACTAGCAGCAAGTCCTGAAAAAATTATGATTGCAGATATTGTTAATATTGTTGAAGGAAAGATGGAAGCAAAAGGATGTGTTTCAAAGTCAGGATCTTGCACGGGAGTATCTGGTAGGTGCATGACCCATGATTTATGGGATGAGTTAAGTAGGCATATTGAATTATTTTTAGGTCAAATTTCTCTAAGAGATATTATTAAAGGGAATGTTCTTGGTAGATCTTCTCCACCAAGAGCATTTGATTATTAAATTTATGGAAACTGATAGAATATATTTTGATTACAACGCTTCATCCTTGATAAGGAAAGAAGCCTATAATTCATTTGAGAGAATTAATAAGTCTTATGGCAATCCTTCTTCTATCCATGAAGAGGGAAGATCCATGAGAAATTTAATTGAGATTTCAAGAGCTCATATAGCAAATTCATTAAATACTAATGAAAAAAATATTATTTTTACTAGTGGGGGTACTGAAGCAATTGATATTGCATTAAATCAAAATCCTGGAAGAATAATAATAAATGCGACCGAACATATAGCAGTTTTTGAGTCAGCAAAAAAAACAGAAGCTATTATTGAAGTATTAGAGGTTAATGACAATGGTATAGTTAATCTTGATAAACTTGACTTAATGCTTCAAAAGGGGCCTGCCCTTGTTTGTGTAATGTTTGCAAATAACGAAACCGGAATTATTCAACCAATTAAAAAAATCTCAGAGATTGTTAGAAAGAATAATAGTTATTTATTTTGTGATGCCGTTCAAGCATATGGAAAATTAAAAATTAATTTTGATGAATTAGATATTGATTTTATGGCGCTTTCAGCTCACAAAGTTGGAGGCTTTCCTGGTTCTGGAGCGCTAATAATAAAAGAAAATATAAAAAAAATTGTTCCTATACTATTAGGAGGTGGTCAAGAGTTTGGATTAAGAGGCGGCACTGAGAATTTAATTGGTATAACAGCTTTTGGTGAATGTGCTAAATTAATTGATGAGATTTGTTCTGAAAACCTAAAATTAAAAGAATATATAAATATTTTAGAAAAAAATATTGAGAGTTTTGGTGGTTTCATTTTTGGAGGTAATTCACTAAGGTTGCCAAATACATCACTTTTTGCATTTCCAAATATTCAAGCTGATACAATGTTAATTAAATTAGATTTGGCTGGGTACTCAGTAAGTTCAGGATCGGCATGTAGTTCTGGAAAAGTAAAAAAGAGTCATGTATTAGAGGCAATGAATGTCGATGATAAAATTTCCAGTAATGCAATAAGAATTAGCCTTGGGTGGGGAACAAAGAAAAGTCATATAGACAATCTTCTAAATTTTTTTGAAGATATTTTTAATAAAAATAGTATTGGAGTAAAAAGTGTCAGATAGCCAAGAGAAATTAACTGAAAAAGACTTTAAAGATCCTTATGAGTATGGTTTTGAAACTGAAATTGATTCAGACTTCGCTCCAAAAGGTCTTAATGAGGAAATTGTTAAGTTTATATCGAATAAAAAAAATGAACCAAAATGGCTTCTGGATTGGAGACTTGCTGCTTATAAAAAATGGCTAACTATGGCAGAACCTAATTGGTCAAGTGTAAGATATCCAGCAATTGATTATCAGGATTCTTATTATTACGCAGCTCCGAAGAAAACAGAAAAAATTGAAAGTTTGGATGATGTTGATCCTAAACTATTAGAGACATACAATAAACTCGGTATACCTCTTAAGGAGCAAGAGTGGCTTGCTGGCGTAGCTGTTGATGCTGTTTTTGATAGTGTCTCTGTAGGGACTACTTTTAAGGAGAGACTAAAAGAAGATGGCGTTATTTTCTGTTCATTTTCAGAGGCTGTAAATGAGTATCCGGATTTAGTAAAAAAATATCTGGGAACTGTTATTCCGACAACAGATAATTACTTTGCAACCCTTAATTCTGCAGTTTTTTCAGATGGAAGCTTTGTTTACATACCTCCGGGTGTAAAATGCCCAATGGAGTTATCTACTTATTTCCGTATTAATGCAGCTGGTACAGGCCAGTTTGAAAGAACTTTAGTTATTGCTGATAAGGACTCCTATGTAAGTTATTTAGAAGGTTGTACTGCTCCAATGAGAGATGAGCACCAATTACATGCTGCAGTTGTAGAGTTGGTTGCTTTGGAAGGAGCAGAAATAAAATACTCTACTGTTCAAAATTGGTACCCTGGTGATGAAGAGGGTAAAGGTGGCGTCTATAATTTTGTTACAAAAAGAGGTGATTGTAGGGGTGATAACTCAAAAATTTCATGGACGCAGGTTGAAACAGGGTCTGCTATTACATGGAAGTATCCAAGTTGTATTCTCAAAGGTAATAATTCATCAGGTGAATTTTACTCTATTGCTGTATCAAATAATTATCAGCAAGTTGATAGTGGAACTAAAATGATACATTTAGGAAAAAATACATCAAGTAGGATAATCTCAAAAGGCATTTCAACAGGCAATTCTTCGAATGCATACAGGGGTCTAGTTTCAATTCACTCTAAAGCAAAAAATAGTAGAAATTTTACACAATGTGACTCTTTATTGCTGACTGATAATTGTTCGGCTAGTACAATTCCTTATATACAATCTAAAAATATTGACTCAATTGTTGAGCACGAGGCCACATCATCAAAAATATCCGAAGAACAATTATTTTATTGTCAACAAAGAGGATTAGATGAAGAAGAAGCTGTGTCCTTGATAGTAAATGGTTTCTGTAAAGATGTTCTACAGAAATTGCCAATGGAGTTTGCTGTTGAAGCTCAAAAACTTCTCAGCGTAAGTTTAGAGGGAAGTGTAGGCTAATGAAAGAGTTTCTTAATATTAAAAATTTATCTGTTTCTGTTGATGAAAAAAGCATTATTAATAATTTAAATTTAAAAATTAATAAAGGTGAAATTCATGCAATTATGGGACCAAATGGTTCTGGAAAATCGACTCTTTCTAATGTTTTAGCTGGAAAAAATGGTTATAATATTACCAGTGGAGACATATTGTTTTGTGAAGAAAATTTACTTGATTTTTCTCCAGATGAGAGAGCTAATAAAGGTATTTTTCTTGCATTTCAATATCCTGTAGAAATACCTGGGGTTACTAATATTAACTTCATAAAAACTGCCTTGGAAAGTAATAGAGAGTTTCAAGGATTAGACCCTCTTAAGCCTGGTGATTTTTTAAAACTTATTAAAGAAAAGGCAGAGCTTTTAGGAATTCCTGAAGATAGATTAAAACGTCAATTAAACGTTGGTTTTTCAGGTGGAGAGAAAAAGAGAAATGAAGCGCTTCAGCTTATGATGCTCAATCCATCTCTAGCAATATTAGATGAAACAGACTCTGGTTTAGATGTTGATGCCTTTAAAGTGGTTGCTGATGCTATCAATTCAACAAGAAGCAAAGATAATAGTATGCTTATAATAACCCATTATCAAAGACTTTTGGAGAGGATTCAGCCTGATATTGTTCATGTTTTTGTTAATGGCTCAATAACTGAGTCTGGCGGTCCAGAACTTGCTAATGAAATTGAAAAAAATGGCTATGAAAGATTTAGCAATGGTTAATTTTTTAAACTCAGAAAAACTTGATTATTCTTTTGATAATTTATCATCTTTTATGGATGAAAGGGCTGAAGCTTACAGAAATTTTAAAAATATTGGAATTCCTTCCAAAAGAAACGAAAGGTGGAAATATACCGATCTTAAAAATGATATAAGGGATATTGATTTTTCATTATGTAAGACCTTAATTGATATAAAAACAGACAGTTTAGATAAAATTGATATTAGTGAAATTGATTATTTTAATAAAAATAAGAATGATTATTTGAAACCTATCCAATATCTTAATGACGAGGCAATAATATATTTAAATTTATCTTACTCCAATTTATTTAGGGTTATAACTATTAAAGAGTCTCCCGATAAGCCAATTCTTATTAATATCACTTCAGATGGCAAAGGAATGTCATTTCCAAGATTTATTTTTAATATTTATCCAAATGTTAATGTGGAGATTCATTTTTTTAATGGAGGTGGCGAAGGTTTTATAAATCAGTTAATTGAATTTAATATAGATGATAACTCAACAGTAAATATTTTTAGAGTTAATGAATCGACATCAATACACTCTGAGACCTTTATGACATACTTGAATACAAATTCTAATTTACTTTTAACAAATCTTTCTTTACCGAAAAATAAATCTAGATTTCAAGCTTTCAACTCCTTTAATGGGGAACACTCATCGTCAGTATTTAAGTCTGTTTCGATTCCGTTTGAAGGTTGCAAGGATGACTTTCTTGTTTACAATACTCATATTGGCTCTAGTTGTAGCAGCAATGTTGGTATGCGTTCAATCTTAGAAAAAGGGGTAGAATGTTCTTTTCAAGCCTTAATAGACATTGAAAATAAGGTAAAGAATAGCAAGGCCGAGCAGGATTGTAGGGCAATACTATTAGATGAAAAAGCATCAATGAATGCAAAACCGGAAATGAAAATATTTAATAATGATGTTGTTTGTAAGCATGGAACAACCATTGGTTCTTTAAATAAAGATCAAATTTTTTATTTAAATTCTAGAGGCTTATCTAAATTAAGAGCTGAAAAAATTCTTTTACAGGGTATTATAAATGAATACATACCTGAGAATTCTCCTTTAATAAATTTTTTACCGGAGAATTATAAATGAGCTATGACATAAATAAAACTCGTGATGATTTTCCAATTCTTGAAAAGATAATCCATAATAAAAAATTAGTATACCTCGACAGCGCTGCAAGTGCACAAAAACCACTATCTGTGATTAATTCGATGAAAAAATTCCAAGAAGAGGAGTATGCCAATGTTCACAGAGGGATTCACTTTTTATCAAATTTAGCTACTGACCAATATGAGCTCTCTAGAAAAAAAGTAAAAGACTTTATTAACGCAGACAATGAAAATGAAATTATCTTTACAATGGGCGCAACTGATGCAATTAATTTAGTCGCTCAGTCATTATCTTATGATTATTTTAATCCTGATGATGAGATTATATTAACTATTATGGAGCATCATTCTAATATTGTTCCCTGGCATTTTTTAAGAGAAAAATGTGGTGTAAATATTAAATGGATTGACTGTGATGATGATGGGGTTGTCAAAGTTGAAGATTTTGTAAGTGCTATCTCAGATAAAACAAAATTGATTGCAATTACTCAGATGTCTAATGTTTTAGGATCCGAGATACCATTAAAAGAAATAATTAATATTGCCCATGATAAAAATATAAGAGTTTTAGTTGATGGTTGTCAGGGAATTGCCCATCTAGATACTGATGTTAAAGATCTAAATTGTGATTACTATGTTTTTTCTGGTCATAAATTATATGGTCCAACAGGTGTTGGGGTTTTATACGGAAAATATGATCTTTTAGAATCTATGCACCCATGGAGGGGTGGCGGAGAAATGATCAGCGAAGTTTTTAAGGACCACGTAACTTATTCTAAACCCCCTGCAAAATTCGAAGCTGGCACACCTAATATCGTTCAGGCAGTGGGACTTGGTTCTGCAATTGATTATTTTGTTGAGAAAAAAAAACAAGGCTTATTTGATTATGAGGAGAAAATTGCAAAATATTTTCATAATGAAATTAACAAACTACCTAAGGTAAAAGTTTATGGTGAAAAAAATATAAAAAGTCCCATGATTTCTTTTATTGTTAACGGATCTCACCCACATGATATTGCAACAATTGTTGATAAAGAAGGCGTTGCGATTAGGGCAGGCCAACATTGTACTCAGCCTTTACTTGATTTCTTTAATTTATCTTCAACCGCAAGAGCGTCTATAGGAATGTATACAAATAAAAGTGATATAGATATTTTCATTAACGCTTTAAATAAGGCGATTTCATTTTTTGACTAAAGCAATCCAAAGTAATAAAATTTAAATATGAATAAAATTGATTCTAAAATAATTAAAAAAAACGATACTAATGGCGATAAGCTATTAATAAGTAATGATGATTTAATTACAGCTCTTAAGACAGTATATGATCCTGAAATTCCTGTTGATATTTATGAGTTAGGGTTAATTTATAATGTTGATGTTGTTCAAAATAAAACTGTTGAAATAAAAATGACACTAACCGCACCCGGTTGTCCTGTTGCAGAAGAAATGCCAGGATGGGTTGAAAATGCGATAAAAACAGTAGATGGTGTTGAGGATGTTATTGTGGAAATGGTTTTTGATCCACCATGGGATATGAGTTTAATGTCTGAAGAGGCCAGATTAACTCTAAATATGTATTAAAATGAAAAATTTAAAAAATAAATTATTAAGTTTAACTCCAAGCGCAATTAAGCACCTAAAGTCAATTCTTGAAGACTCTCCTAGTGCTAATAAAGCTGTAAAACTTGGCGTAAAAAATGGTGGCTGTGCTGGGATGGCTTACACAATGGATTATATAGATGAAGTTCATGAGACCGACGAATATATTGATATCGAGGGTATTAAGCTTGTAATTGATCCTAAAGCAATTTTATTCCTTTTAGGAACTGAAATGGATTATCAAAAATCTACTTTGAATTCAGGTTTTATTTTTAATAATCCCAATCAAACTGATGCATGTGGTTGTGGAGAGTCTGTTACTCTAGTGGAAGCAGATGTACCTGTTGATTTTGATGAAGGAAATTTTATTTCCCGCTAAATTTTGCATTTCTTTTCTCAAGAAAAGCTTTAACACCTTCCTTGAAATCATCAGATTGACCGGCAATAAATTGAAGATCTCTCTCTAGGTTAAGCTGTTCCTCGTAAGAGTTATCAAAACTATCCCAAAAAGCTTTTCTTATAAGACCTAGAGACATAGGTCCTTTAGATAGTTCTTTTGCAAGTTTTATTGTTTCATCAAGTAATTCGCTATCATCATAAAGCCTATTAATAAGTCCCCAATCTAAAGCTTTTTCAGCACTTAATCTCTCACCTAAGACAGCCAGTTCTTTTGCTCTAGCCATCCCAATTAATCTTGGTAAAATCCAAGTTGATCCCGCATCAGGTACCAATCCTATTCTTCTAAATGCTTGTAGAAAGAATGCTGATTTTCCAGCAATAATCATATCGCCCATAAGAGCAAGTGACATACCTGCTCCAGCAGCAGGACCGTTGACTGATGTAATTAATGGAATTTTTAGATTTTTTAACCTTCTTAATATTGGATGATATCCCGTCTCTAATCTTTGCCCAGCATCTTGCCTGCCCTGATTTGATTTATCTGGACCTGACGCTAAATTTGCTCCAGCACAAAATCCTCTTCCTTCTCCAGTAAAGACTAAACATTTTATTTTAGAGTCCTTTTCTTCAACTGCATTTAAGCAATCCCATAAACCTTCTAACATTTCATTTGAAACAGCATTCATTGCACTTGGATCATTTAATCTCATGATGCCAACTTCTTCATTTATCTCTAAAGTTACTTTTTTGAATTCTTGCATAATTGTCTCCAGTGAAAAAATATTTTTAAACCTTATAATGAAAAAAAATAAAAAAAAACAAATTTAATTTTTTATGAAACTAAATTATTACTAAGATTAGCTTTTTCTCTAATAAATTCAAACCTCAGCTCTGGTTTGTTTCCCATTAAATTAGAAATTGTTTTTTGTGTAATATTTTTTTTGTCTTCGGGTATCATTACTCTTAATAGAGTTCTATTACCTGGTATCATAGTGGTTTCTTTTAACTGAGAAGGCATCATTTCGCCAAGCCCTTTAAAACGATTGATTTCAATTTTATTAGACCTTTTAAAATTTTTATCAATTATAGCTTCTCTATGCTCATCATCTCTGGCGTATAAAATTTTTCCTCCTTGTGATATTTTATAAAGAGGGGGTACCGCTATAAATAATTTACCATTTGAAATAATTTGAGGTATTTCTTCATGAAAAAAAGTTATTAATAGAGATGCTATATGAGCTCCATCTACATCTGCATCAGTCATAATAATTATTTTATCGTATCTTAAATTATTTTCGCTATATGAGTCTCTGAGCCCACAACCTAATGCAAGAACCAGGTCAGCTATTTGTTGATTTTCTCTAATTTTAGTTTGATTTGAATTAGCAACATTTAGAATTTTACCTCTTAGTGGAAGAATTGCTTGAAAATTTCTATCTCTGGCTTGTTTTGCTGATCCTCCAGCACTATCTCCTTCAACAATAAATAATTCAGTCCCTTCTTTTGACGCCTGAGAACAATCTGATAGTTTTCCGGGAAGCCTAATTTTTCTAATAGCGGTTTTTCTTGAAGTTTCTTTTTCTTTTTTTCTTCTTAATCTTTCTTCAGTAAAGCTTATTATCCATTCTAATAATTTCTCTGCTTGTTGAGGAGAATTTGATAACCAGTTTTCAAATCTATCTTTGATAATATTTTCAACAAATTTTTGGGCAGAGGCATTTGATAGTTTGTCCTTTGTTTGTCCTTGAAATTTTGGATCAGGAATAAACAGAGAAATTACACAAACCATCGATTTCGATAAATCTTCAGAATTCATTGATGAAGCTCTCTTATTACCAATTCTATCTGAGTGAGATTTTAAAGCTTTTAATAAACCACTTTTCAAACCCATCTCATGAGTACCCCCATCGGGTGTTGGAACAGTATTGCAAAATGATTTTAAAAATCCATCAGAATTGATAGTCCAATTTACTGACCATTCTAACGAATTATTATTATTGTCCTTTTCTTTTTTTCCTGAAAAACAATCTATATTAACAAATGATGATATTTGAATTTCATTATTAAGATAATCTTCTAGACCATTTGAAAAATTAAAAACTTCTAAATTTGGAATGTCATTTTCTTTAGCTAACTTATCATTACATATCCACTTAATCTCCGTTCCAGCAAATAAATAAGCCTTAGACTTACAAAAATCGTACAATCTTTTTATATTAAAATGGATATTTTTATCAAAGATGCTTTCATCTGGTTTAAAGCTAACTTTAGTTCCTTTTTTATTAGTTTTTTGATCTAATTTTACTAAATCTCCTTGAGGAATTCCTTTTTTAAAGTTTTGTGAGTAAACACTTTTATTACGATATACTTCAATATTCAAAAATTCAGATAGTGCATTTACTACACTTATACCAACACCATGCAAACCACCTGATGTTTGATAAACTTTATTATTAAATTTTCCACCAGCATGAAGCGTTGTTAGAATTACCTCTAAAGCAGATTTTTTTGGAAATTTAGGATGCTTATCAATTGGTATTCCTCTTCCATTATCTGAGATAGTAATTATGTTGTCATCTAGAATTTCGACACTAATTTTATTCGCATGACCAGCAACTGCTTCATCCATAGAGTTGTCAATAATTTCTGAAAAAAGATGGTGCATACCATTTTTATCTGTTCCACCAATATACATTCCTGGCCGTTTTCTTACTGGCTCTAACCCCTCAAGAACTTCAATATCAGATGCATCATATGAGTCTTTTTTTGACAAATTCAATCCTAAAAATGGCAATATTAATTTTTAACCATTATACGATTCGTATTAATAACAAAAAAAATAGCCTTCATTGAAGGCTATTTTTCAAAACAAACTTTTTAAATTTAATTAGCTTAGAGTGCTAATTATGTGATGAATTATTTTATACGGATCGGCATTGGAAGCTGGTCTTCTGTCTTCTAAATATCCATTCCAATCATGCTCAACTGTGTATATTGGAATACGAATACTTGCACCTCTATCGCTAACACCATATGAAAATTCAGTAATTTTTTGAGTTTCATGTAAGCCTGTAAGCCTTTGATCATTATCAGATCCATAATTGCTAATCGCATCATGATGAACAGTGCCAAGTTTGTCACACATTGAGTTAAATAAATCTTCAGAACCACTTTCTCTCATCTCTTTGTTTGAGAAATTTGTATGCATACCTGATCCATTCCAGTCACCTGACTGAGGTTTTGGGTGAATATTAACTGAAACATCAAAATCTTCAGCTACTTTATGTAATAAATAACGACTCATCCATAGGTCATCACCAGCTTTAATTCCTTTTCCAAGACATTGGTATTCCCATTGACCCAATGCAACTTCTGCATTTGTCCCTGTCAGCTCAATTCCAGCCTCTAAACAAGCTTCAAGATGTGCTTCAGATATTTCTCTACCTTTGACATTAGCAGCTCCAACACCACAATAATATTCTCCTTGGGGTTTTGATGGAATGCCATCTTCCCAACCCAAAATAGTTCCATCAGGGTTAGTTAGGAAATATTCTTGTTCAAAACCAAACCACCATTCATCTGCAGCAACTTCAGAGGCGGCATGTCTTGTATTTGATGGATGTACTTCTCTTGAGCCAGTTTGAACCCCACACATAACAAGCTTATCACCAAAAAGAGGGTTGGTATATTCTTGAACTGGTATCAGAAGACAATCCGAACTTCCGCCATCAGCCTGTTGAGTAGATGAACCATCAAATGACCATTCTGGTGGAGTTTGGTCACTGGTAACTTTAACTTTGCTTCTTAAAAATGGTTCTGGTTGATAGCCATCCAACCAAACATATTCATACTTTGTCATTTTAAGTTTTCTCCTTCAATTGTTCCTAAATAAAATTTGATAATTGCGTAAAAAAATTTCAACAAGAAACTATTAAAACTATTATTATAAAAAATACTAGTCCCTAAATACTTATAATACTTATATTTTTGTAAAAATTACACATATTACACAAAAGTAATTTACACATAAAATTTAGATTAAATAGCTTCGTCGCCAGTTTCACCTGTTCTAATTCTTATAGCTTCATCAATAGATGTTATAAAAATCTTACCATCACCAATTTTACCTGTGTAGGCAGCTTTTTTAATAGCTTCACAAGCTTCTTGAAGTTTTCCATCTTCAACAACAATATCAAGAACAATTTTTGGTAAAAAGTCGACACTATATTCTGCACCTCTATAAAGTTCAGTATGCCCTTTTTGTCTTCCAAATCCCTTAGCTTCTGTAACAGTTACTCCTGCAACATCTATCTCTTGAAGCGCATCTCTGACTTCATCAAGTTTAAATGGTTTAATAATCGCTTGAATTTTTTTCATATTCCTCTCCTTAGTTAAAATTGCATATCTATAGATAAGCAAATTTTGTGCCATTTATTCTAATTTCGAAAATTTTTTTTTACAAAATAAGTATTTTATTAACTTAAGGTAATATGTATAAAACATAAATACTTTTGAGGAAAAATTAATGATTAATCCAAAAACACCTGTTTTGGTCGGTTCTGGTCAAATTACACAAAAAATTGAAAATTTTGAAGATTCAAAAAATCCTATTGAAATGATGTATGAGGCCTCTCTTTTAGCAATTCAAGACACCGGTGTAGAGGATTTACAAAATTATATTGATAGTGTTGTTACTGTAAGGTTTATTTTTGACTCAGGAGCAGGTGCAAGGCCACCTTTTTCAATATACAAAAATCCTCCAAAATCTCTTTCAGATAAATTAGGTATCAGTGAAGCGGAAACTTTTTATGGACCTACTGGAGGAAATACACCTCAGTTTTTGTTAAACATCTTTGCAGAAAGAATAAGTAATGGACAAAGTGAAGTAGTTTTGTTGTCAGGTTCTGAGTGTTTTTCAACAATGAGAAAAGCATCTAAGAAGGGTAAAAAAACTGGGTGGGGAGATAACACAGTTGGCACTAGGATTGATTTGGGTTACGAAAAACCAGGGGGTACTGATAATGAAATTAAACATGGAATAGCATTCCCAGTAAATGTTTATCCATTATTTGAGACTGCAATAAGAGGAAGAATGGGTAATTCAATTGAAAAACACCAAAGCTATCTAGGTGAATTATTTTCTCCTTTTACAAAGATCGCAAAAAATCATCCTAACGCATGGTTTCCAATTGAGAGATCTGCTAATGAAATTTCAAATGTAACAGAAAGCAATAGATATATTGGATATCCTTATACAAAATTTATGAATGCAATTATGGAGGTTGATCAATCCGCCACTCTTATAATGATGAGTGAGGAGAAAGCTAATCAATTTAAAATTCCAAAAGAAAAAAGAGTATATTTACATGGTTGTGCTGATATAAATGAGGTATGGAATGTAACTGAGAGACCAGAGCTGCATTCATCTAAGGCAATAAGACTTATGGGAGAAAAAGCATTCTCAATGTCTAAATGGAATATTGATGAAATTGATTTCATAGATTTATATTCATGTTTTCCCAGCATGGTTGAGCTTGGAAGAGAGGCTCTAGGTATAGGTCTTAATGATAAAAGAGATTTAACAGTCACTGGAGGGCTTCCGTATTTTGGTGGAGCGGGAAATAATTATGTTACTCATTCAATTGCCACAATGATGGACAAACTTAGGGAAGACCATGGATCCAAAGGGCTTTGCACATCAAATGGTTGGTTTGCTACTAAACATGGTATTGGGCTTTATTCCAGCGAACCTTTTGAGGGTGAATGGAAGAGAGAGAATCCTGACAGTTATCAAGAAAACATCGACAATCTTCCAAAACCAACAGTAGAAGAAAACCCCTCAGGAGAAGCAAAAATTGAAACCTACACAGTTGCTAATGGAAGAGATGGTCCTCAATTAGGAATTGTAATAGGCAGGCTTAATAAAAATAATAATAGATTTATAGCAATTACGAAAAATGATAATGATCTTGAAAAATTAATGAATGAAGAATGCTTAAACAGAGACTGCAGTGTTAAACAATTTGATGATGGTTACAGTATTGTAAGCATAAATTAATGATAAATATTTACTTAATTCGTCATGGTAGGGCTTTATCAGGTTGGGATACTTCGGACCCTAACCTTGATTTAACTGGAAAAGAACAATCTGAAAAAATTGCTTTAAAATTATCCAAAATTGCAAAAGAGCCTTTTGATGTTTTCTCTAGTCCTCTAATTAGGTGTATTGAAACAGCCGAACCATTCTCTAAAATTACAAATAAGAAAATTAAAATTGAAAATAAAATTATTGAAATACCTTCTCCAATAAAAAATTTAAAAAATAGGGTTATATGGCTTAAAAGAGTTTTGCCTCTTACATGGAACGAGCTTATTTCTGATGAAGATTCAAAGGAGTCAAAAATTGATTATTTTTTATGGAGAGAGAATATTTTAAAGTTTTTTTTGTCGCTCAAAAAAGATACATTTATTTTCACTCATTATTTAGTTATTAATTCAGTAGTTAGCTATTTGAGAAAAAGTGATAAAGTTGTTTTTTTTAATCCCGATAATACATCTTTAACACACCTTTCTTTATCAGATAAAAAATTAAAAATCATTTCATTGGGGGATGAGGCTTCGACTTTAATTAATTAAAAGCAATTTTTTCAAAGAGTTTGTTAAATGGAAAATATTTTTATTAGAAATATAAGCAATGACGATATAGAAGCTGTTAATTCACTTTACAATTACTATATAAGGGAAACAGCTTTTACTTTTGATATTAAAGAAAAAACATTATCAGAAAAAAAAGAATGGTATAAAATTTTTAAAAAAGATAGTCCGTATCAATGCATTGTAGCTTACGAAAATGACATTCTTATTGGTTTTGCAAGTTCAAGACCTTTTAGAGATAAGGAGGCTTATAACTCTTCTATTGAAACAAGTGTTTATATCAGTGAGAACTATATTGGTAAAGGTTATGGAAGACTGTTGATGGAAGATCTTTTTAACAAAATAGATGGTTACCATTTAAATAGGGCTTATGCATTTATAACTGAGCCTAATAATGCATCAGAGAAACTTCACTTGCTTTTAGGCTTTGAAAAAATTGGCGTACTGAATAATGTTGGAAAAAAATTTGGAAAATTTTGGAATGTTGGGATTTTTGAGTATTTCTTTGAATAAAATAATAATTACTCTGGATATTCTTTTAATGTACTGATAAGAAATCATTATTAATTATGCGGGCGTGGTGGAATTGGTAGACACGCAGGTTTTAGGTACCTGTGCTTTACAGCGTGGGGGTTCGAGTCCCTCCATGGGCACCAAGATAAAGGTTGACTTTATTTGGTTTAAATGTTACT
>Ga0102963_1000201_pt1 | contig 25601 bp, 37 predicted proteins | sample SalPon2_C_H2O_MG_2_FD_84522 | JGI IMG/M metagenome (GOLD analysis project Ga0102963, IMG submission 84522) | Salt pond water microbial communities from South San Francisco under conditions of wetland restoration - Salt Pond MetaG SF2_C_H2O_MG | ecosystem: Environmental > Aquatic > Non-marine... | reverse complement strand
TAGCCCAGTTTATTTTCCACTTGCTGCTCTATACCCTCATAGCTCACGGCTTCATTGCGCCAGAATGATAGCGGGTTTACACCAAGGTAAATGCACACGCGCATGAAGAGGTCAGTGGACAGCACCTTGCCCTTGCGGGCATTGACAATAGTCATAGCGCTAACCCCCCACACAGCGGCCAGCTGCTTAGGTGAGTCCTTGCGGAACTCCATCTCCATCTCTAATGCGTCTGCTACTGCTGCGAAATCTATAGCCATAGTGGTCTCCTAAAAACTAGCTGGCGGCACATAGAGACAACGCAACGTGTTAAACGCAGTCAGACAGGTGTGGTACTGTCCATCAGGCGCAACACGGAGTCGCTCGTCAGAGAAACTGACAAGCTGAACTTTCAACAAGTTGTTGTGGGGTTGTACCAGATACCCCTCACGAGTCAGAGTGACTACGCCCTCTGGTACGGGGGCGCAGTCTTTATCGTCGCAACACATGGCATCATAGAACTCATGCCCGAAAGCAAAGCTGCTTAGCAGTATGAAGACCAGTGCTGCTGGTAGTCGCATTGTATCATCTCGAAGGCCAGAATATAATAACCAATGCTATCACAAGTGCTATGAGTATGTATATATGCTCAGGTGTCATGTGCCACGCTTTCGTTTAAGGCCCTCATAGGCAAGCTGTGCGCCAGCCCATGCTGCTTGGTCAGGGGTCATGATAACACGCACGGCATCAGACTGATCAGCCTGTTGCAGGTTAGGATACCATGTGAGCTGTACGTTGCCATCAGGCAGGGTTTTTACTGTGCTTCCTGTCACGCTGCGTACCTCCGCTTTGCAATCTCTCGCCGTATAGCAATCGCTCGCTCTGACACATAGGTGTTCCACCACATGAGTATGCCCAGTCTGGTTTTAAGCTGAACAGTGCTTATGTCCGCAACGTCACCCTTAAGGCTCTCAATCAACTGACTAACCTGAAACGGTTTCATGGCTTATTCCTTTTTGATATGTTCTGTAAACATCCAGTGGGAGACTACACAACGTGTTGTACTGACAAGCTATTTTAGCTGCTTCTAGTGCACCCGCACCCATAGCTAAAGCGCCATACGCTAGGTCTGCACCCTCACCAAAACAACACTTATCGGGGGAACCATATGTAGTGGGGTGACCACCTCGTTCATACAGATGTATGTCACCTGTTGGCTGTAGCACAATGAGTTGAGCGTTATCTGCTACCTTGTACGGGTAAGCCTCTGAGTCAGCACCCATCTTATACCATGCAAGCAAAGTCGCACACGCTCCAAGCCCACCATAGGCTACAGCGACAGTGTCCCCGACAGTAGTTGCTTTTCCCCGCAGTGTGGAAGTAGAGCCGCTAACCACGGCTCTATCCACTACCAACGTCTTGTTGGCATACACGATGATAGTCACTTGGCGTCACCAAACACGCCATACGCGGTACGCAATGCCACACTGTTGTTTCTGAGATAACTCTCCACTTTGTGCAACAGCCAGTCACTTTTACCCTCAGCTGTCAGGTGGCTTATGCGCCACTTGCTATGGAAAGCGCAATCCCGTGCGGTCTTCTTGAGCAACTCTGAAGGTGTGGTCTTACCTTGCAATGCATCCAGAAAATCAGTGTCCGTAACAGTTATAGTATCCCTGAGTTCACTCCACTTACTTTGGCGATAAGATGAAACATCCTGAAAACCTTTCTCCATTATAGGTCCCAGACCACCCACTCTGTGCATGGTCTTAATGTGGGTCTTTAACCATCGCAGATCACGCAGCCATGCTTTTCGCCTCTCAGGTATAGCTGCTTTCCTGCGATCAATACGTGGCTCTGCATTGAGTGCAGTCTCGCCTTTCATATCCCACATCAAACCTTCACGGTATGGTGCATTTACGCCGTCCTGTGCCTCATTCCTGTATCTGCCAGTGTTTGCGTCGTACACATAATAGTACGGATGTCTATTCGAAACATTATACTCACCCTTTGAGTGGCGGTTTATGAAAAATGGCAGGATATTACTCACATGCCCTGATAAGGTGTAAGCGTTTGCATACACTGACTGGGGGGACATGGTGAATTGGAATACGCTATTAGGGTGGATGATACCCAGCTCCTCACCATAAACAGTGATCGATACAACACCTTTTACCTCATGTAGTCTGGCAAAGGTACTGATCGGTTTCCCCTTTACCTTGCTACGTGCTGTAGCAAGGTAGGCTTTCGCCGTTTCATAGTCTTTAATGTGAAGTCCCATTACGCATTACCTCCGGTTATCTTGGACTTGACGACCGCAGTAGTCAGCCTGTTGATATCTACGTCTGTGCCAAGTTCTGATTTCGGCTTGCGTGGAGTACGCTCAACAACTTCACGATGCTTTTGCTTGGTGTGCTCAGGAACCAAGTCCCACAGTGCAGGCCATGCCCTCAAAGCAGGGGCCAGTGTGGAGTATGTGTTAATCACATCCCTGACGCCATTGACAAACTCCTTCTGCTCCTCACGGACCGCTTCCATAGCCTTACATGCGTCGGTAAAAGCTGTGGACACATCCTCCCACAGGGGAAAATCCTGTAATGTGAGATGAGGTGAGTATGAGTTTGCATCCATGCTAAATGGTCCAACAACCCCGAACTGCACATTATTTGCTGGAAACACTTTAGGGGTAGCAAACTTAACGTGGAACCTGCCTGACACAGCACCGCATTTTACATTCACATTTCTGTACTCACGGAACATCTCAGCAGGTAGCTGCTCAATAAGGGGTTGGTGTTTACTCATACACCTCTCCCAGATAAGTTCTGAGAAGTTATGCGTGTCCATAACAGTCTGCACGTCGAGTGCAGTTATACGGGCGTCAAATAACTTCCTTGCATTGCGCAAAATGTTATCCTTTAGCTCATTCGAAAATCTAACTGTAGCCATATCAATTCTCCTTATGGTTGTTAAAGTCGATAAAACCCGTTGGGGGATTACCTGTTTTCTCAATGTGTAGTTCTTGCTCCTTCTCATCGTATGTCATTTCAGCTTCACCCTTGACCACTGCACCAAGAGCCTCAAACAGATCACGCTTTTGCTGATGTAGTTGTTTAATGCGGCAGTCAGCCAAATACCCTTGCAGGTATAAGGCTGCTACTGTTGCTCCCCAGCAGAGCATAATCAGGATTTCCAGACTGGTCATTACGTAAGACCGTTCATAAACGCGCCCATTTTATCCATGATATCCTTGGCGTCTACAGCCACATCCTTACGGAGATCAGGGTCATTGCGCCAGTTATCCGGGTGGTAGTGTGCCAGCTTACCCTCAACAAGTTGACGCATAGCTTCCAGATCAGGGTCATCAGTGACGTTAAGCCGTGGAAGCAACTCACAGATTTCCCGCAGATTACCCACAAGGCTATCGTTAAAGATACTGGATGGGTCCACCAGCTTCTCAGCAGCCAGCTTGACTGGTGTATAGAGCCGTTGCCACAGGTCTTGCATAGCTTCAGCCATGAAAGCATCAGCTTCAGCCTTCATATCCTGACGGATACGCTCAATCTCTGCATCATCAACAGCCTGAACACGGAAGTCATTACTTGGCACAGGGGTCACATGCATCTTCATGCGGAACTTGTTGCGTACTTCATGGACTGACGGATAGTCATCGGGGTTATGCAATCCACCAAGTTGTTGTTGAGCAGTCTGCATCTTGTTCTCGTAGTCGTCACAGAACACAGCAACCAGTTTCTCCCAGTCAGCTTTATCCTGCCGGAACTCAGTGCTGAAATTCATATAGTTCTTAGACGGCAACAGCTGCACACCCTGAAGTCCCCAGCACAGTGTGTTCTTATAGAACTTGGTGCGGATGGATGTAGTCTTCTGGTGGATAGTCTTGAGTGCCACATTGTCGGGCAACAGCGCCTTGTTGAACGCACCAGCAGAGTGCACAGCACCCGCTTGAGCAATGATATCAGCAGTTGCTGCTTTATCCTTCTTACGTGCAGTCCACTGACTAACAGCTAGTGTTACAAGTAAGGCTTTTTCATCAAGTTTTGTCATGGTCATTCTCCTGTGTTGTATATACTCGCTCATGGTGTTTATCACAGAACGAGCGGTCCAGTCGTGTAGGCAACCCACAGCACCAGTATGGTGCTTCCATGGTGTATACCCATCTGCATTGTCGTGGCCCCACATCAAGCAGGGCCACAACGTGTTGTGGTATGTTACCAGTCACATTCCTACCATCTTAACAACCTGACCGAATGGCGCTTCTTCTGCGCCGTTAGTAACCCATAACACAGGGCAGGCAGGTGCTTCTCCGAAGTCATAGCAGTACAGGTCGGTGAGGAACACACATGCCACAGGATTGATATCGTGCTCCAGCAAATACTCAAAGCATGGTGCAAAGGCAGTACCACCTCCACCATGGGGGCGTATATCCAGCTCATCATCAGGACCATAGGTCTCATAGTGGGATACTACGGTATCGAAGTAGAGCACATGGATTTTGGTCGGGTTGTGATCTTCCTTGACACAGCGTATCTCAGCTGTGAACTGGTCAAGCTCCTTTTGTCCGATTGAACCGGAGCAATCAACCATGAAGGCTAATTCACCCATCTGCTCACCAGAGCGGGAAGGCAGGTACAAACCAAACGGGATAAGCCGACGATTAGGACGTGCCCAGCTTCTCTCATCAGTCTTGCACTTAACAACAAACTGCTGAAGCACTTCACGCCAGTCCACAACAGGCTCAAGCACTTCACCAACAAGACGTTCCAGTCCAGCAGATAGCTTGCCAGCCATCTTAGCTGCTTGTGCAGCTTGGGCTACCATGATCTTACCTTCCTGCATCTGCTGGTTGATCTCAGCTTCTGTCATGTTGCCAGTATCATCCTCAATGTCTTGTCCATACCCTCCCAGAGGTGGGTCTCCAGCTCCACCGCCACCGGGATTATCAGGCAGGTTGTCATAGATACCGTCAGTAGTACCGCCACCGGCGGTGAACACAGCAGTATCTTGGTAGCCACCCTCAATCATGGTTCCAATGCTGTCGTTAACCAGCAGCTCATTGATGACATAATCGCCAGCAATGTTCCATTTCTTGGGGTCACGCCCCATCCGACGCCAGATATGCAACAGCATAGGGTGCCCAATCTCATGGGCAACGAGGAACTTTACCTCATCATCAGACAGACCGGAGAGGAACTGTCCCTCATACAGCACTCTTTTGCCGTTGGTGCAGGCAGTGCCAACACTACCATCAAGCACTACCTCATGCTTCATGTTCATGGCCAGTGTGCCGAAAAACGGGTTCTCAAGTACCAGACTGGTACGCGCCTTAGCCAGACGTTGCTCCAGCTTGGCCTTGTCCAGAGGCGGGTGGATATTCGCAGGCTTACTAGCCTGCATAGGGTTTACAGATGTCATGTTATTCTCCTTGTACATGACGGTGTATGGTGGGGCGTTATTGCCCCACCAAGTTGTTGTGGGTGCTTAGAACAACACGTTCTGGTGGTCGAGTGACCACTGTGTGAACGCTTTAGTGTCCATCACCTCAGCGTTCTTACGTGCTGCATACGACACAGCCAGAACGCTGAAGTCATCACCCATACGGTCTGCATACCGGCAGACCCTGTCGAAGTTGGCGTTAGTAGCCCGCTCTGCAATAGCACCAGCAAGAGCGTACTTGGTTTGCACGTCCTCAGGAACCGTTGCCACGTCAGGATTGAGCAACACGTTGTCGATATTCGGCAGGTTACGGTAAATCCGCATAAAGCCAACGAACTCAGCTGCAATACCCTCACCAACATCACCGGCCAACACTTCCATCTCTGCCTCAGCAGGAACAAGCCCAATGTTAGGGCTAACACCCTCAGTCCATGACCGTGGTGAAGCGCCAATGTCGTTGGCGGGGTCCATATTGTGCAAGTTACCGGGTCTCCAGCGGAGATACGTCACAACCATAGGGTTAACACCATGTTCCAGAGCATACGAGCACCAGTCATCAAGGTGTGGTTCCAGAGTAATCACAGTCTCACGGTCTCTAAGGTGTGACAGCACACGGTTAGCACCAGCGCGGTCCTCTTGGCGGTTACCAGTTGACACAATAGTCCAGCCATCAGCCAGAGGCACACCATGCAGGTTACGAGCCTGACACAGGTTCGCCAATACCTTCTGCAAGTCGTTGCCTGCTTGGTTGCGGTCGTCAAAGCACAAAACACCGCCTCTGCCATCATCGTATACAGGGTGACCCTTGTATGGATACCACTCAGGCATCTTGTACCCGAACGATGGACCATCTGACATAACGTCAGGGATACCAAAGTCCTCAACAGGCATTGTCGGCAAGTGCCGCTCAATGTAGTGCAACCCCAACCGTCTGGTTACAGCCCCGATAATGGTGGTCTTACCACACCCCGGTGCTCCCTCCATACAGGTGGTACGCCCCCGGTTAATCAGGGCTTTAAGGGTAGTTTCAATAAGTGACATACGCATGTTTGTTCTCCAATGTTATGCGTTTCGTTATGAGCAGATGCTCCATAACAGGCACGTTACTGCCTGTTAAAACTCAGCTGCTTATTGTCTATAATTGTTCCATTCTCCAATAAACATTTTTATACGATCACTATTCTCCATGCAGGTGAAGTCAGGTTTTTTAAGCATAAGCCTGTACATTTCATATATGGCTTGTGCATGTAAATTACCCTGCTGTATTTTTAGCTTGGTCACTTCTCTACGCAGTTCTTCTTGCCACGTCATTTACCCAGTATCCTCCGCTTAATCTGTGAACCAAACCCCTTGTCAAACACCTCATATGCAACAGCATGGTTAGTCTCATATATGGTGTGGTCTTTAGTCACCAATATACTGCTTATGGGATTAGCCTGCCTCAAGTGGTTGCTTGTAGTCCGTGATGTAACCTGCTTGTTAACTACCCATGTGTTGTATTGCGGGTCATACACATATAGCGGCCAGTACGGACCGTAACTCCACACCATATAGACCATCTCCTGCCCTGCCCTGTTGACGTGATACCACTCAGCACCCATAGTCTGGTTGTTGCTCTCAAACGACAGCAGACGGCTGGTGTAGTTGCTTACACTAGCATTCTTAACCCGCTTGGCAGTGGGTGTGTGTTTTGCCTCAAAGTGTGCATTAAATGTCATAATGTTTCCGTTCCTGTATTGTCCTGCGTTTAGCTGGTGACTGCCACTGGTCATGCCGTGGGTTACAGCACATGGAGCAACTGCATGACTTGAGATAGTCAGCACGTTTCTCCCAGCTTGACACAGACTCAGCAGTGTCTTGCTGTGATGTGTACAGCTGGTTGTAGCATACCAGTGCCAGCTTTCTGGCCTTAGCCTTAACACGCTGTTTATGGTGTCTTGTCAGCGCTCTTGATTTCATCTCAACAGCTCCCTAATCTCCACGCAATACGCAGCGTTACGCCTCTCGTTTATAGGCGCTCTGGTCTGCTTGCGTTTCTTCACGGTGTTTTTACGTTGTTGACGCTTGTGGATAGTAACCCACATCCTTCTGCTTCTCCTCAACTTGTTGTCCATTCTATTTTCCTTCCCTTACGAGTGAGTGTATCCATCAGTCTCAATACCAAGCCACATGCCGCACCACTCAACCATGATGCAGTCATAACCGCTCTTAACAGTGCGTCTGAACTGGCGGTATGTCATGCCTTGGCTGTCCTGTGTCCACTTGCGGTATACCGCAGCACGTTGGGCCTTGGTGATCGGTGGGTTGTACAAGATGCTGTACAGCGTACCAGATGGAGCATACACTCCCATGTCCTTCTGCTCTGGAGTTCTGTAGTCAATAGACTTACCAGTTGTTTCGTTAATCCATGCAGTCATCGTCGTTCTCCTACTTTACAGTTGCTTTACAGTGGGTAGTGATTTGCTTTACAAACCGTACCAACAACCTGCTAATGCAGGTTCAACCTGCGTTAGCAGGTTGTTAACAGGCCATAACTGTGGCCAGCGACCGAGGCCGAAACCCGACGTTGCCAGCGACCGAGGCCGATGTCAAGTTTGCCCAAAATACGTAAGCATGTGTCAACCACAAGGTGACAGTCTGTAAATGTAAAGTGTTTGTTCTTGGTCTGTTCAGGGATACCCCCCCTAGCGCTTTACACTCCAACTATCTATTTTTTGCTTCTGTAAGTCATTGAAAAGATTGCAACTAGGTAACTATCTATGTTTTTAGGATAGAGGGTCAACTTTTTCTGCAACGAAAAATATGTTGTGTAAAGTATGTAAAGCGTAAAACCAGTTGTACCAAGGGTGTAAAGTGGTTCAGTAGTGGGGAACCAAAGGATTGAGGCAAAATGTAAACTTTACACTCATATAGGGTAAAAAATATTGGCGGCTCTTAAATTTCAACAGATACCTACTACTACTACTACTTTTAATAAATATATATATATATAGCTGTTTTTAAAGGGAAATTCCCCCTTGGTTTACACTTGACAGTCACTTTACATCCTTGGTCTACCCAAAATAGCGTAGATAGTTGGGTGTAAAGTAAACTGTATTTTTCCCTTTAAAATCAATGACTAGCAAGTTTCACTTTACTTTACACAAATAGGGCTGTTTACAGAGTGTACATGTGCCAAGTGTGCTTTGTACTCTGTTTGTTCACGTGAAATACCACATCCTCGGTATCTTAGGCCACTTAAGGCCCTACCTACGACCCCCCGACGTATGGGTGAGCGAAGCGAACTAAACCGGTGCGGCTGCGTGGTACGGCTGAAATGTAGACAAAAAGAAACCCCGCAAGCTTAAGCTCACGGGGTTGGTGTCAGATTGGGAGGCCAGCCCATAGGAACCAGCCAAATGCAATTCCGATGTGGAATGCAATGAGTTCGCAAATGAATACTTTGCTCATGGTATTCTCCAATGTGTTGAGGTGGCTGTTGCCAGCCACCTCGTAGGGTTAGAGTTTGATGGTTATTGCACCAGTCTCGTTGTCAATGAGCAGTGTAACGCCTTGCTGCACAGTAAGAGGCTCCAAAACCTCTTGTGTCTGCGGGTCAAGGTCTGGTGCTTCACGCAGCATGCGCTGGTTCCATTCCATCGCTTGCGTTTCCAGCTTGATAGTCAGCTGATTGCGTTTGTCCATGGTAGTTCTCCAGTTTGAGTTGGGACTGGCCACCAATGGCCAGTCCCGTTGTTGTCGTTTAAAGCTTCATTGCGTTAGACGCAGCGGCTTTTTTCTCGACACGTGGGCCTGCGGCCCATGCTAACTTTCCAAAGTTGTGCCCGATACGAAACGAGTATCCGGCTGGCAATGAAACCTTGCTGGCAATGAAAGGTTCCAACAGTTTGTTGAAAGCTTTCAGCGATGCAGAAGCTGCTTTGCGTGTTGCAAGCATTTCTTCATGCGCTTTGCCAAGTTCCGCGTTCGAGAAATTGGTGTCGATTTCATGGTACACCAACTTGCCGTCGGCTTTTACCAATTCATCATGTCCAAAAACGAGCTTAGTCATGGTAGTTCTCCAAAGTCCTATTAAAATTTCAAAGAACCCAAGGGACCAACTTGGGTCCGTTGCACCGCTCCTTAACGGCAAATACATATAAGCATTTCTTTACACCAATGTCCAGTCCGGCCTATTTTCCGCTTGTTTTGCAAGCGTTTAGCCTTTGCGGTCGAGCGCGTAAGGGGGTATAGGCGGCTAGCGGAAAAAAGGCCCCCCGCAGTTGTAGTGTCCATCTTTCTGCACGACCCCAAATTTAGAGTGTTGACTTCAGTCGGATTTTATTTTATACCCCCCTCATGAAAAAATATTCAAAACCAGTAGATGTAGAACTGCTAAAGAAATACTACACGTACCGCCCATATTCCGGTGACTTTGTGTCCAAGCACACAGGTAAAGTAATGTATGTTTATCGCAAGCAGAAGGCAGGCAGCACCCACATTACTCCTTTGATCACATTATCTCTCAACGGTAAGAGGCACAGAATAGCTGCCCATCGGGTAGCATGGGCCATGCATTATGGGTTTTGGCCGGAGATGGATATTGACCATATCAATGGTGATACGGCTGACAACAGTATAGGTAATCTGCGAGTGGTCCACTCCAACAGGGTTAATGGCCGCAACATGGCAAAATCAGTTTCAAACACATCTGGTGTAGCTGGAGTTACCATCGTAGATACGCAGAAGAAAGGCCCTAGATACATAGCCCGTATTGTCAACAACGATGGAGTACGTGAGCATCTTGGTACGTTCTTCACCAAGGCTGAGGCTAAGGCAGTCTACAAGTTCGCAGCTAAAAAATATGGGTACCATGAGAACCATGGAAGAGACCCCCTGTAAAGTGTACACCATTGTAAACTTGACATACCCAACACGAACAGATAGAGAACACGAAGACGGCCAGCTGCTCAGCCCCGTAATACTACGGCTTGAAATCGTAGGTGGAGGGGTGGGAGACTCCCACCCCTGAGCCGCTTGACCCCTCTAAAAAAATAACGCATGGTCCCGCCACCTGCTAAAACCGCAGGTTTAAGCTACCTGCTAAAACCGCAGGCTAAAGCCAAATACAAGGCCCAACACATTCTCTTGAAAGGGGAAAAACATGGCATGGCGTGAAGATGCACAATTCACCGACGCAACGGTGACAAACCTCGACGTGACAAACATGCTGGATGTAGCGTTCAGTATCGGTGCTGAGGCAACCAACGCAATCACCACGGCCATCACGGTCACCGGTGCTGCGTCGAATGCAAGTCTGGGGGTGGCTCTGGCCCTTCCGTTCTACATCTCAAGTGACGCTGTTGGTCAGACGCTTGAGGCTGGTACTGACCTGACACCCACAGCTGGCACTGATGGCACGATTATCGTGTCCGGTGGCGACTCCAAGGTGTATGGCCATATCGTAACCGAGACGACTGGTGAGATGGATTTTGTCATTACCGACACTGGTACTGACACGTACTACATCAACCTGATCCTACCTAACGGTCGGATTGCAACGTCTGGTGCCATCACACTGGCAGCGTAATAGGGTGAAGCGCAGGGGTTGACTGAGATGTCAACCCCACTTTAAAAGGTATCCCATGACAGACGCCGGACAAATGACGAACCTCAGAGAAAGCACCATGTGGGATGACCGGCTTGCGTTTGAGCTGGCGCTACAGCTTGAGGGTAGTGGGGAGAGTATAAACGACATCCTGAAAAGACATAACCTTGACCCACAACAACTTGAGACAATCAGCAAGGATAAGCTGTTTGTGAACAAGATGAAGGCATTCAGGGAAGAGATTTCGCTCAACGGCATTACGTTCACCATGAAGGCGAAGGCGCAGGCTGAGGAGTTGCTCAAGACCAGCTGGGGTATTATCCACAGCGCTGACACGTCACCTGCAGTCAAGGCCGACCTCATAAAATCGACGGTGCGGTGGGCCGGGTATGAGAACAAGGCGGCTAATGACGTGGGCGAGAGTACCACCGGTGGGGTTAGCATCGTGATAAATTTGGGGGATGACACCCCGCCTAACCGGGTTGATGCCAAGGTCATTGATAATAATGCCTGAAATTGTCGGGACCATGGAGTTCCCCACACGGGCGGAAGCTGTGGCTGCTGCCACTAAGCTCGACAGTCTGGGGCATTCGTACCGCATCAAGGTGCGGAGAGAACGCAAGAGACGGTACCGGACGGTGCCTGCCTGCTATGTGCTGACAGTGCTGTGTGTAGAGGAGGCTGAGGTAGTAAGTAATGTCCCTGCAGATTGATTATACGCCGCCGTTCACCGGAGGTAAGTTCATGGAGAGCGATGCCAAGATGCGCACGCTCATGGGGCCTGTTGGCAGTGGCAAGTCCGTGACCTGCTGCTTCGAGGTGGTGCGTCGGGCCAGCATGCAGGAGCCGAACTCCAATGGCATACGTGTGTCAAGGGCTGCTGTGGTCAGGGAAACTGCTCGTCAGCTGATGGATACCACCATCAAGACGTTTCTCGACTGGTTCCCACCGGGGGTGTGTGGCCGGTACATGCGCACTACGAAAACGTTTTTCTTCAGTGTCGGGGATGTTGAGTGCGAGATTATGTTCCGTGCTCTTGATGATGCTGATGATGTGGCTAACCTGAACTCACTGGAACTGACGTTCGCATGGTTTAACGAGTGTCGGGATATTCACCCTGACATCGTGGATGCCATGTCTAAACGTGTTGGTCGTTTCCCGTCCAAGAAAGATGTAGGCCCCACGTGGCACGGTATGTGGGCTGATACTAACCCGCCGACTATGGATACGTGGTGGTATTACCAGATGGAACACCTTGATCCTAAGGATGGTGTGTCACCTAATGACAACGGTTGGGAGTGTTTTCGACAGCCCAGCGGGCGTAGTCCACATGCAGAAAATGTGGAAAACTTACCTGACGGATATTACGACACACAGGGTCGGTCCGAGGAATACATACGGGTTTACATTGATGGTGAGTACGGACTGTCAAGCGCGGGTATGCCCGTGTACAAGTACTTCCGGCCTGACTACCACATGGCGAAACATGAGCTGCAGATATTTTCCAACGGTGTAAGACCTGTTGTCATTGGCATGGACCTTGGGCTGACACCAGCTGCTGTGATTGGACAGCAGGACCCACGGGGGCGGGCGCTTATACTTGATGAGGCTGTTAGCTTTGACATGGGTGCGCAGCGGTTCCTGAGAACAGTGCTTAAGCCGTTGATATTTGAGAGATTTGCTGGCTGCCCCATACTTATTGTGGTTGACCCGGCGGGGGTGCAGAGGGCGCAGACTGATGAGCGCAGCGTGGTGGATATCATCAAGGCTGAAGGGTTCAGGGTCATAGCTGCCAAGACTAACAAGATCAGTAGCAGGATGAATGCGGTGGATGATTTCCTCATGCGGCAGGTCGATGGAGACCCTGCATTTCTGGTTGACCCCCGGTGCACACGGTTGAAATCAGCCATGATGGGCGGCTACCGGTACAAGAAAAATGAAGAGTCTATTGAGAAGAATAAGCACTCTCACGTGGCTGAAGCACTCCAGTATCTCATGCTACATATAGGTGCTATAGGGGATGGAGCAGCACTAAATGTGCGCAGAGAGGTTAAAAAGGTTGCAGCTGGTGGCTGGACTTGATATATAGAACTTGCCAACCCTAAGCTATTCTCCTCCGGCTTAGTCATGGTGTTCTCCTGACCCTCCCCATCCATCCAGTGGGGAGGGTTTTTCTTTGGGCTTGCTGAATTTTTACAAATACTGTAAACGTACAACAACTTGTCGTATGAAAGGCTGTTGTACAAATTATGCCGGGGTTATCTGTACTCAGAGTCGTATCTAACTCAGAGCTTGCCAAGCAAGAACAGGAAGATATTGCCCGTGAACTTGAGGAGCGGCAGAATGCACCCATGCTTTTAGGTATGTCTGCATATCTCAAGAAATGCTGGGAAGCAGCACGGTTCGCCAAGAACGACATAGAGAAGATCATGCTTAAAGCCATGCGTCAGCGCAATGGCGAGTATGAGCCTGAGAAGCTGGAGGCCATCCGTGGTCAGGGTGGCTCAGAAGTTTTCATGATGATCACAGAGGTAAAGTGCCGGGCGGCTGAGAGCTGGCTACGTGACATCCTGCTGGATACCGGTGCTGCCCCGTGGAACATTGACCCAACACCTATTCCTGACGTGGCTCCTGAACAGGATGAAGAAATTCGGGCTGTGATGGAAGACCTGATGATGAAAGTCATGGAGACCCAAGGTCGTGCCATGTCACCTGCAGAGCAGGATCAGGCTAAAGAACTGGTTGCCCAAGAGTTCAGGTTCTCCCTGTTGCGTGAAGCGCAGGCGCGAGCCGATGGTATGAAGGACAAGATTGCTGACCAGTTTTCTCAAGGAGGGTGGGCAGAAGCATTCAACGATATGGTAACTGATCTGGTTACGTACCCAGCTGCTATTGTCAAAGGACCCATCGTCCGCAGGCAACGGACTCTGGGCTGGGAACAAGGTGAAGATGGTAAGACGGTGGCTAAGCCCATCGAAAGAATTGCACCCGAGTATGAGCGGGTTGACCCATTCAGGTTTTTCCCCGAGCCGGGGATCACAACTATCGATGATGGCTACTGCTTTGAGCACCACCCCCTTACACGCACAATGCTGTCTGACTTGCTTGGTGTACCCGGCTATGACGAGCAGGCTATCCGTGCGCTGCTTGATATGGGGCCTTCCAACTCGTGGATCAACATACTCAGTGAAAGCCAGAAACAGGACGAGGAACGTAAGTTCCATGCGGATATGCGGCCTACTGATATGTATGATGCCCTAGAGTTTTGGGGTAAGATTTCCGGCAAGATGTTGCTGGAGTGGGGGCTGACCGAAGAAGAGGTGCCTGACCCAACAACCGAATATGACGCCAATGTGTGGATGATTGGTGACTACGTTATCAAGGCAGTATTGAACTACGACCCGCTGGGTAAGAAGCCATATGCCAAGACATCGTTCATCAAATGCCCCGGTGCATTCTGGGGAAAAGGCATCCCAGAAATTATCGAAGATTTGCAGGGCGTATGCAACGCTGCTGCGCGTGGACTCGTTAACAACATGGGTATTGCATCAGGTCCTCAGGTAGAGGTTAACCTTGAACGCATCCCGCCTAATGAAGACATCACCCAGATATTCCCATGGAAGATATGGCAGGTAAACAATGACCCTACGGGTACTAGCGCTCCTGCTGTCCGGTTCAACCAACCCGATGATAACTCTTCGTCCCTCATGGCTGTATATGACAAGTTTAGCAGATTGTCTGATGAGCATTCCGGTATTCCTGCATATCTATACGGCGACCTGAACGTACAGGGTGCAGGCCGAACTTCCTCTGGACTATCCATGCTTATGGGGTCTGCAGGTAAAGCTATTCGTCAGGTGGTGATGCACATTGACTCTGATGTAATCCACCCCATCGTGCACCAGCAGTACATATACAACATGCGCTATGATGAGGATGAGTCTATCAAGGGTGATATTGATATCATACCACGTGGCGCAATTAACTTGGCGATGAAAGAGACCATGAATGTCCGTCGCCTTGAGTTCATGAATGCCACCGCCAACCAAGCCGATATGGAAATCATAGGCGCTGAGGGCAGAGCATCCATCATTAGAGAAGTAGCCAAAGGGCTGCAGCTTCCCACCGATGACATTGTCCCATCCAGAGATAAGGCTGCTGTCATGGGCCGCTTGTCTGCTGCCGATCAGGCAGCACAGTCTCAACAGCCGCAGGCACAACAGCCGCAGGCACTGCTCCCTGACGGGTCTCCGAAAGGTGGAGCAGAAGGCAATATGGTAACTCCTAATGCAACGGGAGCACCGGCATGATGAAACGTCCAGACATGGAAGTTGTAAAGGATTTAGCAATTATCTCGCGGCAATTCCCGAGAGTTGCAGAATGGTTAGCCGAGTGGGCGGGGGATGAGCTTTCATCTTTACCCATGGCTAAGAAGGACCTGAAAGTAGCGCAGGGGCGCTGTCAGGTTTTAAAGGAGTTTTCAGAACTTCTTGATAAAGCCCCTAATACAGTGGCTAAGCCATCAAGGACGCCACTCAACTCTACGCATACCAATAGGAGCGTGTAAATGGCAGTACCACAGCAAATCCAAAAACAGTCTGAGGACGTACAGAAACTCTATGCAAATATGCACGACGATGTTGATGATGACGGTGTTGCAACCGATACATCTGAAAACAAAGATGGCGTGCAGGCTGCAGAGGGCGACGGTGGTTCCGACAGTGTTGTGGATAATGCAACTTCAGCGTCCACGAACGAGCAAATAGACGCTGAAGCTGGTGACGAAGAAACTTTTGCCCACAAGTACAAGACACTTCAGGGCATGTACAACGCGGATATCGCACGGTTGCAGGCTTCCAACACGGAATCCTCTACCCGCATCCAACAAATGGAACAGTTGCTTTCCGGCATGCAGGCCGAACCTGTTACTCAACCTGAAACAGTTACACAGCCAAAACAGCTGGTTTCTGCAGAAGATGTTGAGGAATATGGTGACTCCATCGATGTCATGAGGAAAGTGTCCAAGGAAGAGCTGTCCCCTCTATATGATCGTATCGCTTCACTGGAGAGTACGCTTAATGGGGTGGCAGCAAATCTGAACGGAATGGTTATTCCTCAAGTCCAGCAGGTTGCACGTCAACAGGCAGTAGGTTCTGAGGAAGCATTTTGGTCAAACTTGGCGCAACAAGTTCCTGAATGGCAGACCATCAACAACAGTCCTGATTTTCAGGCGTGGTTGCTGGAGACTGACATGATGCTGGGTAGCACTCGTCAAGTACAGCTTGAGGATGCGCAATCGAAACTCGACGTTAATCGTGTCGCAGCGTTCTTCCGTGCCTTCGCACCATCAGGTGATGCACCTACGCCACAGACTGCTCAACCTACTAGGTCTGCTTCCGAGTTGGAAAAACAGGTCTCTCCGGGTCGGTCACGATCCGCAGCAGCACCTGCTGACCAAAAAGCCAAGGTATGGACCCCTGATGAGATTGCGGCCTTTTATAGGGACGTTCAGATGGGTAAGTATCGGGGCAAGGAAAAAGAGCGAGACCGACTTGAACGCGACGTCTTTGCTGCAAAGGCACAGGGTCGCTTAACCAACAATCCTCAATAGGAGTTTGAAACATGGCATATCCAGTTTCAGGTGGTCGTCCCGATTATGCGGGGAATTTCATCCCCGAAATTTGGTCAGGTAAACTGATTGAAAATTTCTACGACGCCACAGTATTGGCTTCCATCGCTAATACAAACTACGAGGGTGATATCAAGTCCATGGGTGACACGGTGAATATCCGTACAACCCCTGAGATCACCATTCGTGACTACCAGAAGGGTCAGACACTCACTGTCGAAAACCCTGACAAGCCAAAGCTGCAGCTTCTCATCGACCAAGGTAAGTATTTTGCCTGTGTCGAAGATGACGTTGACAAGGTTCAGGCTGACATCGACCTCATGAATGCGTGGTCCAAGGACGCTTCCGAGCGTATGAAGATCACCATCGATACGGCAGTGCTTGCTAATATCGTGACTGAGGTCCATGCATCCAACGAAGGTGCAACCGCTGGTGCAATTTCCGGTGACATCAATCTTGGTGTAACCAGCACTCCAGTGGCTATTACCAAGACCAACGTCTTGGAATACCTCGTTGACCTTGGCACCGTTCTTGATGAAGCGAATGCCCCTGAAAGTGATCGTTTCTGTGTTATCCCTGCCAAAATGGCCGGGTACATCAAGAAAAGTGACCTGAAGGATGCATCTCTTACAGGTGACGGTACATCCGTCATGCGTAACGGACGCCTTGGCATGATTGACCGGTTCACGCTGTATGTCAGCCACAACTTGCCTGTTTCTTCAAGCGAGTTTGACATCATCGCCGGTCATAAGATGGGCTTCACCTTTGCATCGCAGATGACAGAGATGGAGACGCTTAGGTCTACCACGACTTTTGGCGACATCATTCGCGGACTTCAGGTCTACGGATTCAAAACAGTGAAACCCGAGGCTTTGGCCCACGGTGTCATTACCCTGTAACCCAACTTGTCATAGGAGCTTTCGATTATGGCTACTTATACCGACTCCCACGGCTTCGACCGTGGTTCAACAGGGTTCAACACAGCTGGTCTTCATAAGACACACGTTGTGGCTGTTGACCTTGACTTCGCGGCAATCACCACTGCCCGTGTTGCTGCTAGTGCTACAGCTTTAGGCGATGGTGACATTCTGAATGTCATCTCGCTCCCAGCTAAGTGCTATGTAGTTGCGGCTGGTATTGATGTCACTACTGCTGAAGGTGCTACTCAGACATTTGATCTGGGTGATGGCACTGATCCTGATGGGTACCTTGATGGTGTTGATGGTAATGCGGTTGCAAGTTACGCACCCTCGCAGGTGCTTGCTGAAGCTACGCCCAACACTGTCGTTGGGTATTCTTTTGGTAAGTACTACGCTAGTGCTGACACCATTGATATTGTCTGCGTCAACGCAGCTGACACCGCCGTCGTGCGCGTGTGGGCTATCATCGTTGACTGCTCATAATAGCACAACAACTTGAGGGGGCTTAGGCCCCCTCAGACACAAGGAGCTGATATGGCCAAGAGCACAAAAAACCCCACCCGGTTTTACTACCGGCACAAAACTAAGGGTACCATTTTTAACCCCGTCGATCTGCATGCCAAGAATGCATCATTGGAAAAAGTCACAGAAATGGAAGCTTACCCTGAACGGTTTGCCCCGCCATCACTGAAGAAGTTCAAGTCCAAGGTATCTCTGGACACGATAGACACTGGCCCGGCTAAACCTAAGCGCAAGAAAACCACTACGGCACTCGGCGCTGAAGCAAGCAAGGGCATGCCCAAATGATTTTAGATGATGTCATCACGGAAGTACGGCATCTGTCCTCGGACACGAATACCGATACAGACCTTCAGCGGTTCAGTGATGCTGCGCTTCTCAAGTTTGCAAACTTGACGTTGAAGCGTATGGCACTACTGCGTCCTGATCTGTTCTCCACCATTGGTGACATCACTTGCACTGACGGGGTGATTTTACAGTCTGCCCCTTCAGACTCCATCCGTATCATGGAAATTTTCAGTATCAAAGATGGTGCTGCGGTACGCGAAACTGAGCGAGAAATCCTTGACCAGACTTATCCAGCGTGGACTACTGACACTGCTGCAGCATGTCAGGCATGGATGCGCCATCCGCGAAACCCTAACAAATTCTTTATCTACCCCAAGTCATCCACATCTCAGGTGTTAACCGGTGAATATGCACAGTCACCACCAGTTTATGATGGCACAACAACTGTAAGCTTATTGCCAGACGCTTGGTTCCCCACTGTAGTAGATGGCACAATGTTTTTAGCACAATCCGTAGACGACGAGCATGTTTTGTCTCAACGTGCTGCTTTGTTCCAAGAGTCCTTCATACAGGCATTACAGGCTAATATGGAGTCCAGAATAGTCACAGACCTAGAACAGGGTGGAACCCCACGTGTGGGCAGCACTAGCGTCAGGGAGGTGGTATAATGGCTAACAGAAATTTCGTAACCCTTGAAGATGAGATAGCTCCATCCGTACCGGGATGCCCACAACCTGTTATCCTACAGTATGTTCGTCGGTCAGCCATTGAGTCCTGTGAGCGAACTCTGGCATGGCGATACTACCAAGAAAGCCAGACCTTAACCGCTGGTGTATATGAATATGAATACGAAACACCATCCACCTCAGAGGTGTGTGGTGTAATCCATGCTGCTCTTAATGATGCTGAACTACACCGTTATCCTCAGGAAGAAATTCATCGCAGGTATCCAGACTGGCCATCCACAGACGCTACTAAGCGCAGCACACCACTCATGCTTGGTCAGTTTGATCCTGATCATTATATTGTGGCCCCTGTACCTGATGGCACAACGTACACACTAAATATGTTCTTGGCTCTGCGCCCTACACCAGACGCCACATATATGGATAAGACAGCTTTTGATGAGCTTGAAGATATTATAACACATGGTGCTCTGCAGCACATGTTGGTACTGCCAAACAAATCATGGACCGACCGTGAGTTGGCAAATTACCATGCCAAGCAGTTTACGTTTAAGATAGCCGCACGGCGGGCTAAGGCTAACCTTGGTGTTAGCCGTGGGTCTATACACGCAAAGCAGGTGCGTTTTGCGTAGCGTCTTGCTTACATGTACCGTGTTCGGTATACATACACACAACAACCTGCAAGGATAGGGGATTGAGATGGCCGTTATTTCCCACGCATACAGCACCGACTCAGGAAGTGCTGCCCACACTGTTTTGTGGGAAACTATAACTGATAGTGATACCGCTCAAATTTGGTGCCCAATAAACACTAATGGTGCGATCTGTTCAATACAGTTTTCAGGAACATGGGGCGGCGCTACTGTGGTATTGCAACAGTCTAACGACGGTGCAACATGGTTTACTGCAAACGATGTGTTAGGTACCGCAGTGTCAGCTACAGCAGATGCTTTTTTTGAATTGTCTATTGCGGCTAAATATGTACGACCTTCAACATCTGGCGGGTCCAGTAGTGATGTAGATGCAACACTTATTTTGAGGGGATGATAGATGTATCATAACCCTTGGATGCGAAGACGTAGGCGTGCGGCTACACCCGATGGTGGGGGCATTTCTTTAGGAGCAGGAAACACATTATTGGAGATCGGGGATATCATCCTCTTAGAATCTGGGGACAACCTCCTCCTCGACAACAATATACAGGATTAAGTATATACTATGGCCGACACAAAGGTATCAGCATTATCCAGCATCACCCCCCTTCTGACGGACATACTCTACGTTGTAGATGATCCGGGTGGTACACCTGTATCTGCTAAGATGGCTATCTCGGCCCTCCAGACCCTCTTAGAAGGCAACCTCAGCTTGTCCACATCCCGGACTACCTCCGGCACCTTCGCGGACGCTAGGATAGCCGAGAGCAACGTCACCCAGCACCAAGCAGCACTATCTATCGCGGCCACCCAGCTTACCGGTTCGATAGCAGATGCCCGCGTAGCTCAAACTAACGTAACTCAACACGAGGCTGCTCTGACCGTAACAGAGTCCCAAATTTCAGACCTAGGTTCATACCTTACAACCTTAGCTCTGGGCGGCCTCTCTGACGTGACGATCACCTCTGTTACTACAGGGGAACTACTCCAGTACAACGGCAGCGCCTACGTCAACCAAACCTTTACAGAACTCGGATTCTACGAAGTAACCTCGAACGACCAGACTGGTACTGCCTACACACTAGTTTTGTCCGATGCAGGTAAGACTGTATATATGAACAACGCTAGCGCGAACACGTTGACTATCCCTACTAACGCCAGCGTAGCCTTTCCTAGCGACACGGTTATCAACATCGTTATGGAGGGAGCCGGTGCAACCACTGTAACCGGCGACACAGGAGTTACAGTTAACGGTGTGTCTGCAGGCTCTGGTGCAATCAATACCCAGTATCAAGGAGTAACCTTGCAGAAGAGAAGTACAGATACGTGGATCGCTTCAGGCGACATAGCGACGGTAGCATAAAAATATGATTGGTTTACGAGCTCACATACTCGGGCTACTTTGTACCGCAGCTCTGGCTGGAGGTGGCGGCGAAGCTTCCCCTGCACTTGATCTAAACTTCCTGACTGCTACCATCGATTCAAGCGGTGCACCTGATGCTGACTCAGGCACAACTCAATTAACGTACACCAACCGTACCTCCCATGCGATGCAGTATAACAGCGATGGGGTGTTGGAGTATGCGCCGCATAACACCTGCACATATTCAGAAGATATGAGCAATGCCGCATGGACAAAACAGGCTAATGTTGTCGTTACTCCTAACCAAGCCCTTGACCCTGACGGAAACATGACCGCTGACTTGGTAGTTGGTACAGGGCCGTCACTGGGTATTTTCAACACCTACGATAACAACGACGTAACTAACCTCACTACTATGGGTATATGGCTGCGTGGGGTGAATGGTGGCGAGACTGTGCGTATTCAAAACGCATCCCAGGCGGTAGGAACCACAACTTGCAACCTCACAACAGCATGGCAGTATTTCACACTGACTGAGGTTAGTGGACACGCTTCACAAGGCTGTAAGATTTATATCAGAGACATTCCTGCTGGCTGTATTTACATGGCGAAGTCCCACACGCATTTGGCCAACGCTGACGACACTTACATCGCCACCACCTCAGCACCAGTCTACGGCGCTCGCATATCTCACAAGCCTGTAACCAACCTTCTGTCCTACCCTGAGCAGTTTGATAATGCTTATTGGGCGTCATATAGGTCGTCCCTGACCTCCTCTATTACCGATCCATTTGGAGGGACTAATGCATTTAAGTTGGTAGAAACCCTAAGAACCGCCAACTCACATTATATTTATGCAAGTGATAAAATCACTAATGTTAGCGGCAAAACTTATACATTTTCTGCTTATGTGGAACCAGACGAACGTAATTGGGCTTATCTTTCAATATCGGGGGGAAGTTTCCCTGCCGCCACTACAGCTTATTTTGACACCACAAACGGGGTGGTAGGAACTATTGGCGCTGGAGTCGATAGTCATGGAATTGTTCAGGTTGAAGGAACTAATTATTATCGTATTTGGATAACGTCCACAGCAACATCAACAACATCAACAACTGATTTCTATCTTTGGATGGCTGATTCTGATGGTGGAATTGTGTATGATTCAGACGGGTCTTCCGGTCTCAATATTTTCGGCGCTCAGGTCAACGAGGGCGGAATTGAAGATTATATCGGGTGTACGAACCTGCTGGATGATGACAAAGCTTTCAACCTTTGGCTTGTTGATGCGACCTTAGTAACAGCCGACGATGCGGTTGCCCCTGACGGAACTACCACTGCTGACTTGATGTATGAAGCCAACTCTAATTTAGATACGTTTGGCCGGTACCAAGACTACTCAGCCGACGCGGGTACATATCAGTTCAAATTCTTTGCTAAACAGTCCACCAGACAATACGCCTCTGTGTATTTTTGTGGAGAGGGACTTTCTTACCGGTTGGGTGTTTACGTTGATCTAGCTGATGGCACAGTAGTTGAAACTAGTGAAACGGGAGTAGTCCCAACCCACACCTATTCAGTAACACTCAACGCTAATGGTTATTATGAAATAGAAGCTACTATGACTGTCGGTGCTGGTACTATTCGGGCAGGTGCTATGATTGGTAAGGATGCTTCACCCAGTTGGAGTTCGTCACGGCCTCGTTATACTGGTGACAGTGCGTCCGGTATCCATATCTGGGGCGGCCAACTCACCAAACTATCCGGTGCATCAGGTTCTGGATTCCCTTACGTAGGCCAACCCCAAACAGGCTACGTCCAAGGCGGCTACTTAGCTGAACCGGCGGCGACTAATCTTCTACCAGAAAGTAATATACCAGATGCCAATTACATTAAGGTCGGCAGTTGTACACTAACAGATAACGCAGTAGTGGGTTTAAATGGGGAACTAAGCGCCACCTTAATGACAACAGCAAACGCGACTAGTGTTCAGGGCATTTATGACAGTTTTACTGTTAGTGGAACTAGTGACAACACTATTTGGTATGTTGTTAAATCGGATGGTTTAAGGTTTCTTCAACTTCTTGGTGGTAGCAACCCATTTTCGTTAAATACGTGGGCTAATTTTGACATTATAACTGGTGAAGTTGGGACAATTGCCGCAGATGTTACCGATACACACAGTTGGGCTTTAGGTAATGGTTGGCGGCTTATAGGAATAACTGCTCCCGGAGGAAACGACACCGGCAACGGTGGTCTCTACATGGTCGACTCATTAACCGCAACTAGGGTTAGTAGTGTAACTGGAGATGGGGTTATTGGCGTTGCGATAGACCACGGACAGTGCGAACTAGGCACCTACCCCTCATCCCATTTCCCCACCACCGGCGGAAGCGCTACACGGTCGGCTGACCTCTTGGAGGAGACTGGATTCAGTTACTATAACGCTACAGAGGGCACACTTGTTTACGAAGGTTCCCCCGTGCAACCTGTTACAGCCGCTACAGATAGGGTTACTTTTAACAACGACACAGCAAATGAAGTTCTGAAAATCACTGACGACGCAAGCGCTAATACCGATTTCGATGTAACAGATGGTGGGGTTTCACAGGCTTCGATAGACAGCGGAGAAAATGCTGTTAACGGTGTGCGGCGTATAGTTGCTGCTGGTTATAAGGCAAACGACTTCGGCGCATCTATAGATGGCGCAACCGCTGTAACCGACGTATCAGGAACAGTGCCCACGCCTACACAACTGGTCTTTGGCGATGGTTATCACAGGTCGTTTAAATACTGGGGTGACAACAGCGCTTTGGCAACAAGGTCACTTTCAACAGATGACGGAACAACATGGCGGGATGACCAATGACCAACACCTTACTTATAGGGGCTAACAACAGGGCCGCTTTCGATGATGCTTTTGCCCAGACTGGCTTGGCTACCTACACAACACCTACAGAGCTAGAGACACGCACAATTGAGGTGCCAATTTCTGCCACTGTCAACGGCAAGGAATTACAGACAAGCGAGTCATTCAGTTTCACCGCTGCACAGGTCAAAGCGATGACCCTACCCCATACGCTAATCCGTAGTATTCCTGTTGTGTCCACTGATCTAAATTTGAACACGTCTATCGACATGGATTTCACCGTAACAGATCGGGAAACAATCACCGGCTCCGGCCATGCGGATCGTTCAGAGTACATCAGGTTTGTAGTCAACGGGCAGTCCTACCGTGTTGGAGGCGATACCGGCAAGATTATGGAACTCAACGAAGGTGTGATGCTCTGGGATTACGGGCGTGAAGATGGTGCTTTGCTGTACAACAAACGTGCAGTATATGACCAAGATGGCGACCAGACTGTAGCCCCTGTTATGGTTCCCGGATACAAGGCATTGCTCCGGTGGCGTGGCGATACCGCTGCTGCTGATATGCAGGCTTTTGTAGACAAGTACTCAGTCAACGGCGCAGGACACACGGTTGCCGTTAAGACATATAGCGCAGTTGCTGGCGACACAGATTGGGGTGAGGCGTACACAATCACCTATAACGAGGTGACATTTACCGATGATGCAAAATTCAGGTGGTTCGATGCGGCAACGGTGCCAGAAGCCTTGGTGACCAACTCCCGCAGCAATGACCTTAAATCCATACTTCCACCCGAGGAGGTATAACCCATGCGCCAGCATCGGGTTTAGGTAAAGGATGTCCAATATGTACAAACTCAACAAAAAATCTATGGACCTTATCAAAGGTTTCGAGGGCTGGCGCTCCAAAGCGTACAAAGATTCCGTAGGCGTGTGGACAATCGGCTACGGCCACACTTCAATGGCTGGCAACCCCAAGGTCACTCCCGGTATGAAAATCACCCGCCGCTATGGTGAGCAACTTCTCCTCAACGACATCCAGAAATACGCCAAAACCGTTGACGATGCGGTGAAAGTTACCCTCAATGATAACCAGTTCGGCGCGCTTACCTCCTTCTGCTACAACGTCGGGCCGGGCAACTTCCGCAAGTCCAGTGTCCTCAAACGCGTCAATGCCCGCAAGTTCGATGAAGTCCCCGGTCGCCTCCTTCTCTGGAACAAAGCCGGGGGACGCGTCCTACGAGGCCTTACCCGCCGCCGTGGGGCCGAAGGTGATCTATTCCTCGACGGTAAAGTCGTCGCACCAACTCCAACCCCATTACCCAAGCTGTCACTGTGGCAACGCATTTGGGCGTGGATCAAAAGCTGAAGGAAATAAAATGATTACTCTTCTCACTTCCATCATCGGCATCGTCGCCAAAGGGCGGGCCGCAAAAGCAATCGCAGGGGGCGTCGGCACACTCGCCATCACCGCCCTCGAACCGGCCATCAAGTCATTCCAGCAGGGCTTCGGCTCAGGAATCGGATCGTCCGTTGAAGAGGTCGGTCTGGTAGTCGGTCAGCTTGTGGGTGGCTTTGCTGTCGGCTACATCCTGACGTGGCTTGCTCCCTCTAACAAAGATTAGAGTCCTTTCCATGCGTATAATCTTAATCAGCCTGTT
>Ga0102963_1000194_pt1 | contig 25919 bp, 19 predicted proteins | sample SalPon2_C_H2O_MG_2_FD_84522 | JGI IMG/M metagenome (GOLD analysis project Ga0102963, IMG submission 84522) | Salt pond water microbial communities from South San Francisco under conditions of wetland restoration - Salt Pond MetaG SF2_C_H2O_MG | ecosystem: Environmental > Aquatic > Non-marine... | reverse complement strand
CCCCTTTTTTTTAACGGTGTATTAATGTTTTAAAAGTGGATTAGAGTTTTTAATATCTTTTGGTGGTTGTTCACTTCCTCTTTCAGTTTTTTTTTTTTTTTTATTGATGTCTAAGACTTCTTTTATTACCCTTTCGGATAATCCTAAACGACTAAGGGGCCACCTTCCATGGTGGAAAGTTCATCGTGATGAATATCTTCTTAGTTCTCTTCTTGGGCAAAGCCTAAGAACAAAAAATTTTTATCACCTGGTTGAGTTTAGTCCTCATCCCGTATTTGCTGGTATTTCTAGACTCTGGTTTACTACTGGAAGTGTTAGATGGTATCACGGTGTTCCTTATGGATCGCTTACTAGAGCTCTTGGGCTGAGAACGATTCTTCTGGTGATGTATGTTTGGTGGTGGGACATTACTCGTGAAGCTACTTATCAAGGGCATCATAGTCGTAGAGTAACTGGATCACACCGTCTTGGTATTCTTTGGTTTATTGTAAATGAAGTATTCTTCTTTCTTGCCTTCTTCTGGAGGTTTTTTCACTCTGCCCTTGTTCCGGTAGTAGACCTTTGGCTGGCTTTCCCTCCAAGAGGGATTCCTGAAGTAGAAGCTATGGATATTCCTCTGAAAAATACCATTATTCTTCTTCTTTCAGGAGTAAGAGTAACAAGAAGGCATAAAAGAGCTCTAGCTGGAGATCGTATTACCATGAAACGTACTCTAAGGCTTACTCTTCTATGTTCTCTTCTCTTTACTTCGTTTCAAAGATATGAGTATGTTGTTGCTCCCTTTACCATTTCGGATAGTATTTACGGGTCAACGTTTTACATGAGAACTGGATTTCATGGATTTCATGTATTTGTTGGTTCGGTAAGACTCAGAGTTGCTTATTTCCGTCATAATAGAGGGCACTTTACTGTTCGTACTCATAAAGGATTTGAAGGAAGAGCCTGGTATTGGCATTTTGTCGATGTTGTTTGGCTATTCCTTTTCATTTCTGTATATTGGTGGGGAGGGAGAAGATAAAAAGAAATAATCTTTCTTTCTTCTTTTTTTTTTTAAGTATTGTTTTAATTAAGAATTAGGTTGGTAGCTCAGTTGGTTAGAGCGTTGGTTTCCAAAACCAAAAGTCACGGGTTCGAGTCCTGTTCAGCCTGTTCTTTTTTATAGGAGAGGTGTATTCCCTTAACAGTATAAATAAGGTTTAAACGATAGCAAATATCGATCTGTAGAGAATAAAACTACTTCCTACAATTTGATTTAAATATCTTATACCCTCTAGAAATAGATTCTAGGGCATATTAATGTGCCTATTATCCATCTCTTATATCGTGGAAATAATGTTTTATTCTTTTCGTGTATAGCTTTCTTTAACCACGTTATTTGTTTATTTTTATAGTAGACCTCCTTTCTTTTTTTTTATCTAGATGACTTATTTTCAAAGTAGTTTTCATGTAAGAGATAATTCTGGTGCTAAATCAAGATATGTGATTTCCCGAAGCTCTGCTTCAGAACGAAAAGCTCTTACTAGAGTAGTAAGAGAGACTAAATCCTTTCATCAAGTCCGAAAAGGAATTAAGACAGGTACTCTTGTCCAAAGAATGGTAGTCAACACTCGAAAAAATACTAGAGGAAGAAATGGTATTTATCGTAGAAATCAACAAACATCCATGGTTCTTCTTAACCAAAAAGGAGGGCTTCTTGGAACCCGCATTCGCACGAAACTACCGAAATATCTTTCGGGTAAGGGTCGTATGCTTCGTCCAACCGCGTAAGATGAGAAGAACACTAACCACAGTTACTCTTTCTCCTCTTCTTACAATTAGGCTTACTCTAAGAAAGAGACTTGGTGTTACCATTCCTCTTCTTGTTAGGGTAAGAATGAGAACTCTTAGAGAACGTAAGGTGATGGCTTCAATGCAACGTCGTAAAGGACCTAACAGAGTAGGGCCAATTGGTCTTCTTCAACCCCTTGCTGATGGTGCTAAGCTTGCAGTAAAAGAACCTGTTCTTCCCACCACCTCTTCTCTAAGTATGTTTCTATTTGCCCCAAGGCTAACCTTTCTTCTTAGGGTTGTGTTTTGGTCCGTTCTTCCTCTCGGACCAGGAAGAGTTCTTACCGATACTCCTCTTGGAATTCTTTTCCTTTTTAGAGTTTCTTCTCTAGGAGTATACGGAATTATGATGGCAGGTTGGGCAAGTCAATCTCAATATGCCTTTCTTGGGTGTCTCCGTAGTGCAGCTCAAATGATTTCTTACGAAGTAAGAATTGGACTTGTAGTTCTTACCGTTGTTCTTCCGGTACGAAGTCTAAACCTAAGTGACCTTGTGGAAAGACAGACTTATACTTGGAATAGACTACCTTTTGCTCCGATTCTCATTCTTTTTTTCATTTGTTGTCTTGCAGAAACAAATCGAGCACCTTTTGACCTTCCTGAAGCGGAGGCAGAACTAGTAGCTGGATATAATGTTGAATATTCTTCTCTTGGTTTTGCTCTCTTCTTTCTCGGAGAATATAGAAATATGATTAGAATGAGTACCATTTGTGCTGTTCTTTTTCTGGGAGGATGGCTACCTCCTTTTGCTATTGTTCCCTTCATTTGGGTACCAAGAGGACTATGGACGGGGCTAAAAACTGCTTTTTTTCTCTTTGTCTATATTTGGGTTCGTAGATGTGTACCGCGTTATCGATATGATCACCTAATGCGACTAGGATGGAAGGTATTTCTTCCTCTTTCTCTTAGAAGGTTTTGGAGATCGAGAGTTTTCGCATGGGCTTAAGGACATCTTTACTTTTTTATTTATTTTCTTCATGTTTTTCTAGTAAAAAAAAGAAAACCTCTAATATAGGGCTATGATTATAATTTACCTTAGAGGTTAACGAGCGTGTAGCTCAGTGGTAGAGCGTTCGGCTGATAACCGAAAGGTCGAAAGTTCAATTCTTTCTACGCTCAAGTTTTTAACCATAGCTAGGATGAATGGTCGAGTGGTCTAAGGCGCTGGTTTTGAACACCAGTTTCCCTCCGGGGTTCGGGGGTTCGAATCCCTCTTCATCCGTTTATCTTTGGGTGATTAGCTCAGTGGTAGAGCAGGTCCCTTACAAGGACAAGGTCGGAGGTTCGACTCCTTCATCGCCTAGTTTATTTAATACAGAATCTCTTTATTGATGGACAATGAAGAAAAACAGCTACCCCCTTTCTTGATTATAAAAAATCCTTTGTCTTTGAACTAGGAAAAGAAGGAGTTGGGGTGTATAGCTCAGGGGTAGAGCATCGGACTTCTAATCCGCAGGCCGTGGGTTCAAATCCCACTGCATCCATCGGATATCTTGTCTGTAGAAAAGCTATTTTTAGGAGGGCATGACATCTATTAGTTTCTTTAGAAAGGTAGTGGGATGTATTATGTTTTAGATTTTTATTTAATGAGATGGAACCCTAGAAAAACTTGGGAGGACGGTCTTCCGAAAAGATAAAAATGCACAGGATTTTTATCGTCTCCTCTCTGGAAAATCAGACCTATAAGCCCTTTGCGAAGGGTGGTAAACTGCGAACTGAACCATCTTAGTAGCAGGTTTCCGTGATCAACCGAGGTTTCGTTCGTCGTGGTGAACAAGAGCGAACCAAAAAGAAAGATGTTTTTTGGAATCCTTTGGGATAAGGAACCAAAGAAGGTAATAGTCCTGTAGAAAAAAACCTTTCTTTTCTGGGCCAAACCTTTGTGCTTTGGTGCAAAGGAACGTCATAAGACAGAGAGTACCACCTTTCTGGCCCCGGAAGACCAAGTTTTATCGAAAGTGAACAAGTACCGTGAGGGAAAGGATGAAATAAAGTAAGGTGAAGCCTTATGCTGAAAGAAGTGAAATCTCCATGCCAAGGCTTTTTTCTCGTAGAGAAGGGAGTTCCTTTTGCATCATGAGCTGACGAGTTGTGCATTCTCTCCTCTTGGTCCTCGGTTAGCTTGCTAGAACGAGGAGAAAAAGAGTTCAGTGTAATTCGTAAGAAGAACGCAGAGAGGGTGGGCATACCCGAAACCCGGTGAGCTATCCCTTTCCAGGAAGACCAAAATATTTCTATGTCTTGGTCTGTCCGAACCGGTGTCTGTGGCAATAGACTCGGAGGAGGGAGGGATAGAGGTGAAATGCCAATCGAACTGGGAGATAGCTGGTCCTCGAAGAAACCTGTTTTGGCAGGGGGCTCGAGTTCTGATTGAATTCAGAACGTAACGAAATGGGTATTGTTCCATAGGCTTTGCCTGTATATCATAGAATCATTTCCGTTAAGAACGAGCACTCAGACGATATGCGATAAGGTTTATCGTCAAAAGGGAAAAAGCCCAGACATTTAGGTAAGGTCTTCAAGTAAGAGCTAAGTGGAAAAAAATGGAATAACATGAGGAACCTTTGTATGTGGGCTTAGAAGCAGCCATCTTGTACCGAAAGCGTAACTGCTCGTAAGGGGAATGCTATTCTATTGATCTATAAACGAGGCTAAGCTCTTCACCTACCCTAGTGATTCTTTTGTATGTCACAAAAGAATGGTATTCGAGCGTAGAGTAACTATAGCCTATCGTTCGGTAAGAACGTGGGGACAGATCTCTAGTGATTATGTCAGCACGAGTAGCGTGAACTGAACTGAATAATGTTCAGGACCGAAAGCTCAAGGGTTTGTTCGTTCAGGTTATCTGCGAACAGTAGGTGGTCTCTAAGAAAAGTACCGAAAGGTTTTTTTGATGAGGTAGGCAAGTGCCAACGCTTTAAGGTTTTCTTCCTTTTCATCTAGGATAGGGAAAGGAAGAGGATCTTAGGGACAGGAAAATACGGCGCCTTTATACCACACTAAAACCGCCACAGGTGAGCGAGTGGAATTCCACTAAGGTTTGGGAAAAATGGAACATAAGGAACTCGGCAAAATTCCGCGGTATCTTCGGTAGAACGCGGACCAGTAGAGTGGTGGAACTTAATTGGGGACGGCGACTGTTTACCAAAAACATAGGTCTTTGCTACGGTGTAAACCTAGGTATAAAGATCGACTCCTGCCCAGTGTCCCTCCTGTACGAGGACTGCTCTCTTTCTTAGTAAGAAGGGTAGAAATCTGAAGATGGATTAACGGCGGCTGTATACCTGACGGTCCTAAGGTAGCGAAATTCATAGACATTTAATTGGTGTCCTGCATGAAAGGAGTAACGATCGTCCCACTGTCTCATGTTCCAGCCCCGCGAAACTCCTTCCGTCGTGCAGAAGCGACGGTGTATCAGTTAGACGAGAAGACCCTAGTAGCTTTACAGGACTGGGCCTTCGAACGAATACAATGCTTGTGTAGAAAACGTGGGAGAAAGAGATTTTATCTCTTTCGTGCAATGAAAAACCACCTGTGTGTTGTATTCATTCTTCTCCCTAAATGGGAAACAGAGGTCTAGAGACTGTTTGGTTGGGGCGACAGCCTCCTACAACAGAACGGAGGCGTACGAAGACATTTAGCCTTAAGGGTATAACCTTAAGTGGCCGGGGATCTCCTAAAGAATGTTTGATTAGTCAGAGAGACACCTCTGCTAAGGGTGAAAGCCTGTAGAACTGACCCAGAAGTACGATGTGGAACGACTTCTGATCAACGGATTAAAGTTACACTAGGGATAACAGGCTTATCAAGCTTAAGAGATGCTATCGACGGCTTGGTTTGGCACCTCGATGTCGGCTCTTCGCTTCCTGGGGCTGAATCTGGTCCCAAGGGTTGGACTGTTCGTCCATGAAAGCGGAACGTGAGCTGGGTTCAATACGACGTGAGTCAGTATGGTTTCTATCTGCTGATACGGTAAGCATCATGAAGGTTAACTAGAATTTTCTAGTCAACTAACTCCTTATCGTAAATTACGATGGGTTAAGAGTTAGTTTGGAACGTTTACCCTTTCTTACCAAGTAGGAAAGAAGGTTTATATTCCTTGCGGGTATCGATTAAGGGCTAGATCCTTTGCCTTCCAAGCAAAAGATGTGGGTTCGAATCCCACTATCCGCTTAAACGTAAATACAGTTAGATATATAAGGTTCAAAATACATCCGTTTTCCATGGTTAAGGGATGAAATAGATTAAATGGTATATCTGTATTTCATTAAATTATCTCTTTTATTTTATTTTTTTACAACAACCTCACCTTTTCTTTTTGACTCTAACGAATCAAAAAAGGATAAAAGAGGTACTTTCTTTTGATGACTGATTTTACTTGGACTCGACCAACTTGGACTTATTGTTTTCAAGATTCTGCATCTCACATTGCTACTGCAATTCAAAATTTCCATTCCGATGTAATGGTAATTATGCTTTTTGTGGTTGGTTTTGTGCTGTATATGCTAATCAAAACTTGTCTTCTTGCCAGAAAAGCTAAGCAAGTATATGCCATTAACCACGGAACAAGAATTGAAATTGTTTGGACCATCCTTCCAAGGATTGCTGTGTCTAGAATTGCACTTCCTTCTTGGACCCTTCTTTACTCGACGGATAGAATTCCAGGGAGTAGAGATCACACTAATCTCTTTGATCTTACCCTTAAGGTGATTGGTCGTCAATGGTATTGGGTTTATGAATATGGACTTAACCTAGCTGAAGAAAGACTTTCTTTTGAAAGTTACATGGTTCCCACCGACGAACTAACTCCTGGAGATCTTCGTCTTCTTGAGGTAGATAACCGTGTTGTCGTCCCTGTTCACCGTGTCATTCGTGTCCTGATTACTGCAGGGGATGTTATTCACAGTTGGACTGTTCCTTCTCTAGGGGTAAAATGTGACGCTATTCCGGGACGTCTAAACCAAGTCTTCTTTTATGCAAATCGTGAAGGAGTGTATACTGGACAATGTAGTGAACTATGTGGTACTTACCATAGGTTTATGCCTATTGTTGTAGAAAGAGTATCTCTTAAAGACGCTCTTTCTTGGATGGTAGCACAAGGAGAATAAATTCTTTTTTCTCTTTTATCAATTCATTGATCAAATCCTTCTTTCTTTTTTTTTCAAAAAATTGAACTTGTTTCTTATTTCTTATGTTTACACGTTTTGTGTATTCAACTAACCACAAAGATATTGGAAGTATGTATCTTCTGTTTAGAGCCTTCTCTGGAAGACTTGGTACAAGAAGATCCCTTCTTATTCGTAGAGAACTTAGGCTTCCTGGAGATCAACTTCTTGCAGGAAACTACCAGCTATATAACGTTCTTATTACTGCCCACAGAATTCTAATGATTTTCTTCATGGTTATGCCGGCACTAATGGGAGGATTTGGTAATTGGTTTGTTCCTATGATGATTGGAGCTCCTGATATGAGGTTTCCTCGCCTAAATAATGTTTCCTTTTGGCTTCTACCTCCTTCACTTCTTCTTCTTCTTATTTCTAGATTTGTTGAAGGAGGAGCAGGTACTGGGTGGACGGTTTATCCCCCTCTAAGTACCGGAAGAAGTCACTCTGGAGGAGCTGTTGACCTGGTGATTTTTTCCTTTCATGTTTCTGGTGCTTCATCGATTCTTGGTTCTATTAACTTTATTAGAACTATCCTTAACATGCGTCCCGCAGGGATGCCGATGAGTCGTACTCCTCTCTTTAGATGGAGTGTTCTCATTACTAGAATTCTGCTAGTTACTTCTCTTCCTGTCTTTGCAGGTGCTATTACTATGCTTCTAACCGATCGAAACTTTAACACAAGTTTCTTTGATCCTGCAGGAGGAGGAGACCCGATTCTATATCAACATCTTTTCTGGTTTTTTGGTCACCCAGAAGTGTATATTCTTATTCTTCCGGCATTTGGTATTGTCAGTCAAATTCTATCTAGATTTTCTCATAAACCTATTTTTGGGTATATGGGAATGGTATATGCCATGTCTAGAATTGGAATTCTTGGATTTATTGTTTGGGCTCACCATATGTATACGGTGGGACTTGACGTAGATACTCGTGCTTACTTTACCACCGCAACCATGATTATTGGAGTACCAACCGGGATTAAAATCTTTAGTTGGATTAGAACCATTTGGGGAGGACGACTTCTGGTACGTACCCCATCTCTCTTTGCTCTAGGATTCATTTTCCTCTTCACCTTTGGTGGAGTAACCGGAATTGCTCTTGCTAACGCAGGACTGGATATTAGAATGCATGATACATATTACGTAGTAAGACATTTTCACTATGTGCTAAGTATGGGAGCTGTGTTTGGAATTTTTGCTGGATTCTATTATTGGATTCCGAAGATTCTTGGACGTGGGTATAACGAAACCCTAAGACAAGTCCATTTCTGGCTCTTCTTTATTGGAGTTAACCTAACCTTTTTTCCTATGCATTTTCTTGGGCTAAGAGGAATGCCTCGTCGTTATCCAGATTATCCAGACTGTTATAGAACTTGGAATAGAGTAAGAAGTTTTGGATCTTATCTTTCTCTTCTTGCTACTCTTCTCTTTAGATACATCGCTTACGATTGTTGGAGAGGAGACCGTAAAGCAGATACCAGACCTTGGAGAAGAGGATATGGATGGGGAGAAACGAACTCATCTCTTGAATGGGTAGTTGCTTCTCCAACTCCATTTCATACTTTCCCCGGATCTGCACCTATGATTTATAGTCTTCCTTCGAAAAGACGTGTATAAGCACATAAAGTGTTCATATGAATGCTTTAGCTTATTTTTTTTTTTTTTTTGATGATGTCAAGATATGGCCTCCCCCTGAGTCTTCTTCTCTTTCTTATTGCGACGATTAGGATGAGAACTAATCGCCAAACAATTCTTCTTTGGTTTTTTGCCATTGAACTTCTTCTTCTTTCCAGAAATCTTCTTTTTCTTACAGTATCCATTCTAACGGATACTCTAGAAGGGCAACTCATTGCTATTTTTGTTCTTACGGTAGCTGCAGCTGAATCAAGAATTGGTCTTTCTCTTCTTGTGATGTATTACCGTACACGAAACACAGTAGCTCTGAGTTCGTTTGATCTTCTTAAAGAATAATATTTTTTTGTGAGATGAAACTTTATTGGAATCTTCCCACAAGAAGACAAGGTAGTTTTACCCTAAGAGTACCTTCGGTTACTTCTCTTCGTCGAGGTCTCTCTTCACCAAGGGTAAGTCCTCAACAACTGGAAGCTGGACGAATTTCTCTTGTTCGATATCTCCGTAGTGTCTATCCCGACTACCTACATAGAATGCTAAAGGTTCGTGTTCTAAGAACGAGAACCGTAAGAGTAACAAGAAAGGGAGTGGGAACCCGAATGGGAAAAGGGAAAGGTGCTCTTCAAGGTTATGTATGGAAACCTTCATCCGCAAAAAGAAATCCTGTGTATCAACTCACTCTTCCTCTTCTTCCAACCGGTCAACGAGATTCTTTTATTCATCGTGCCGCTCAACAAAGATCGAAAAAACTAGGTCTTCCCCTTTCCTATTATAGAGTATTGACTTAATTTGTTACATACCATATACGTTTTTCTTTAGGATCAGCCTTATGTTTTATATCTAACTTTTCTTAATACCTTCGTAAAGTGCTCTAAAATGGATTTCTAAGGTAGTGTAATCTATTTTGTGTACAAAAACCAATACCCAATATATATTATCCCTTAAAAATCAAAATTTGATGTGTTTTGAGCCTTTTTTTTTCCGTTAATTCAGGTAATACGTAAAGGATAGAGAATCATGAATCTTCGGCTATACGTTTTTCTTTTATTTGATGTACAGACTTCTTCTGTATTTTCCGTTTGCAAGAGCAAGAGCTTGTGGCCTTGGTGGTCGTTGGCTGGGAAGACGAGGAAGGAGAACCCTAAGAACAGGAAGTCTTAGGCTAACTAGACTTCTTGCTTGGGTATCTTTTTATGAAGTTGGAGTAAGAGGGGTAAATGTTTACGTTCCCCTGAGAACCTGGTTTCGAAGAGATGCCTTTAATGTATCTTGGAGAGTAAGTATGGATGGACTTACTAGAATTATGTGTAGACTAGTAAGAACAGTATCTACTCTCGTTCACCTTTACTCAAGAGAGTATCTAAGTAAAGATGCTCATCTTCCCCGGTATTATTCATACCTTGCTTTTTTCACGTTTACAATGATGGTTCTAGTTACAAGGGGAGATCTAGTTCAACTCTTTTTTGGATGGGAAGGAGTGGGAGTTGCTTCCTTTCTTCTTATTCAGTTCTGGTTTAGACGAAGAAGAAGAAATGCAGGGGCAGCAAAGGCTATGCTTTATAATCGAGTAGGGGACTTTGCTCTCGCTCTTGCTATTTTTGCTGCTTATAGTCTAGCTGGAAGTATTGATTTTGCCACTCTAGCTACCACAAGTTCTAGACTGAGTGAAAGAACTCTAACCTTTGGATCTTGGGAATTTCCAAGGCTAACCAGAGTTAGTCTTCTTCTTCTAAGAGGAAGAAGAGGAAAATCAGCCCAAATTGGGCTTCACCCATGGCTTCCTGATGCTATGGAAGGACCAACTCCTGTTTCTGCACTTATTCATGCAGCAACTATGGTTACTGCAGGAGTTTATCTTCTTGCCCGTACTTCCTTTCTAAGGACGGAAACGTCTCTAAGAAGAGTAAGAATGGTAGGAGCTCTTACGTCTCTGTTTGCTGTAAGTGTTGGAAGTGGTCAAAATGATATTAAACGAATGATTGCCTACTCTACCTGTAGTCAACTTGGTTTCATGGTTCTTGCTTGTGGGGTGGGACAATTCTCAAGAGCTATTTTTCACCTCTTTACCCACGGTTTCTATAAGAGACTTCTTTTCCTAGCAAGGGGATCTGTAATTCATGCCATGAGGGATGAACAAGATCTTCGACGTATGGGAGGGGCAAGACGTGTTCTTCCTCTTACCACTACAGCTCTTGTGGTGGGTTCATGTGCTCTAAGAGGATTTCCTTTTAGAGCTGGATTCTATTCTAAAGATCTTATTCTAGAAACAGCAGAAGGGGTATCTACTCTTTATGCTGCTCCTATGGCTCTATGTAGAACAAGAAGAGCTTATGGTACAGCTTACTATAGTACAACTCTTATTAGAAGAGGTTTTCTTGGATCTCCAAAAGGAGGTAAGGCTACTCATAGAGGAAGAACAGAATCTGGACTTCCCATGACTCTTCCTCTTATGGTTCTTACCGTAGCAAGAATTTTTGCAGGATGGTACTTTGAAGATCTTCTGGTTGGACTAGGTACTCCATTTTGGGGAAATTCTGTCCATGCAAGTCTAAGTATGGAAGGACTACTGAGAATTGAATTTCATACTTGGAAGATTCTTCCTCTAGTAAGAAGTAGAGTTGGTGTAGGTATGGGAATCTTTACCAGTCGTGAAACTAAGGAAGCAGTTCTTGTTCCTAGATTTCAAGAGACAAGTTCCTTTAACGTCAGAAAGGGTCTAAGAAAAAGACAAAATTTTCTTTCTAGACGATGGGGAGTGGATAGACTATATCATGGAAGTCTAAGGTCTACTGTCTTTTATCATGGATGGGCAACCACCTATAAACGTCTAGATCAAGGAGTTCTGGAATATCTTGCTCCATATAGAACAAGAAGAAGAACACAAGAAGCATCGAAGAGAGTTCAGCGTACTCAACAGGTAAATAAAGACTCTTCTTTCTCATTTTATGGACAATTTATCTTTAGAATGTTTAGAAGACTTGTTGTTGCTCTATTTACTGTTCTTCTTTTGGTTTGATTCGTTATCTTTTTTTTTGATGAAACAAGTAAATCTAAGTTCTCTACGAAGGAGAGAAGCAAGAAAAAGAGGAAGGAGAAGCTTTGTGTTCAGAATATGTAGGTCTCTTTGGAGAGTTCCTTTTAGAATGGTTATTTTTCTTCAAGATTTTTTTCCTCTTGATACTCTACATCTTTACCAACAGACAGAAAAACTTACTGTAAAAAGAGCAGTTAGAATAAGTAGGGTAAGATGTTTTCCTTATCTGCTTTATCTTAGAGTATTCCTAGGGTATCGACAAATTTTTTCTTTTTCTATTCTAAGGCGAAGAAGAATAAGTTGTATTCTTTTTGTTCTTTTTTTTCCTTTTCTTCTTTGGAGGACGGAACTACAGAGGGACCAAGCAATGGAAACAGATCTTTGGTATGATCTTATTCCTTCTCTAGGAAGGTCGGATTATCTTCCTACTCTCATTAGAGAAATAAGTCCAAGAGGAATGAGAACAAGGGTGGGAAGAACTTTTCTTCTTGTGTTTCTTTTTCTTGTCTTTTGTTCTTCTGCTTTTTCTTTTCGACGAAAGAGAATTCTTGGTGTGAGTCTTATGTTTAGATGGCATCCAAGAAGAGCTCTTCTTTTTTTCGTCAGCAGAGAAATTATTGCTTGGATTTCTTTTCGTCCTACTTTGATAAGGAGGTAAAGGTTATTCTCTTTCTTTTATTTGATGCTAGAATCTCTTGGTTATCTGACAACCCTTATTCTAGGGACTGTCCTTTCTGTCATTCTTCTGACAGTGAGTTTTCTTACTTCTTCTCGTGCCCTTGATGTTGAAAAAAGGTCGGCTTACGAATGTGGGTTTGATCCGTTTGACAAAATGGGACACCCTTTTGAAATTCGTTTTTACCTGGTTGCTATTCTTTTTCTGATTTTTGATCTTGAAATTTCTTTTCTTTTCCCTTGGAGCATTGTCTACAATGAGCTAGGGTCACTTGGATTTTGGTCAATGAGAGGATTTCTTGGCATTCTTACGGTAGGATTTTACATTGAATGGGTGGAAGGAGCTCTTGATTGGCAATAATGCTATTCACTTTCTTTTTCGATGCCACAACTCGATCTTATTAGTCTTATGCCACTTTGGTGGAGAAGAAGAGTTTCCGCCGTGCTAAATTACACAACTACAATTCAACTCCTGATTCCTCAACTTGCTCGCGCTGTGAAAGTACGCAGTATTTTCCAAAATGTCTAATCTATTTAGACGTTCTTACTCTACCGTAATGAGAAGTGATCAAGTACGTTCTACTACTATTAGTAGAACTGCTCTTCATGCTCCTCTAGTAGAAAAGGAGGTAGAATATGGAGGTTTTGCCCAATCTCATCTTCCTTCTGAACACGCACCCGTGTTTAACGAACCAGGGCTTCAAGTCATCCGTGAGCACGTAGTCGATTATCCAACTGGGGAAAATCTTACTGATCTCTGGAGATTTGGAAGTACAGCTGGGATTTGTCTTGGTGTTCAACTTCTTACCGGGATTTTTCTTAGAATGCACTATCCTGCTTCCACCAGGCTAGCCTTTGAGGCAGTGGAACAACACATCATGCGAGACGTTGAAAACGGATGGCTTCTTCGTTACTTTCATGCGAATGGAGCTTCCTTCTTCTTTATTGTTGTCTTTAGACATATGTTTCGAGGATTCTATTTCTCTTCCTATACTGCACCTCGTGAGCTTGTATGGCTATCTGGAATTAGAATTCTTCTGGTGATGATTATTACCAGATTTCTTGGATATGTTCTTCCTTGGGGACAAATGAGTTTTTGGGGAGCAACAGTAATTACTAGTCTTGCTAGTGCAATTCCTGTAGCAGGACAAAGTATTGTAGAGTGGCTTTGGGGAGGATTCTCGGTCGATAATGCAACCCTGAACCGTTTTTTCAGACTTCACTTTGTTCTTCCGTTTGTGATTGCAGGTCTAGCGATTGTTCACCTTGCTGCACTTCATCAATATGGATCAACTAATCCACTTGGAGGAGTTGTAGATACAAGGAAAATTACTCTGTACCCTTACTATTATGTGAAAGATCTAGTTGCTTGGATTATCTTTGCATCTAGATTTAGATTTGCGGTATTCTATATGCCAAATGCAATGGGTCATCCGGATAATTTTATTCCTGCTAATCCACTTTCAACTCCTGCTCATATTCAACCTGAGTGGTACTTTCTACCTGTTTATGCAATTCTTCGTTCTCTTCCTGATAAACTAGGAGGAGTAGTAAGAATTAGAAGGGTATTTGCAAGCATGGGATTCCTTCCCTTTGACCAAGTTGGAACTTTCCGTCTAGGTCATTTTCGAATGTTTCACAAAGTACTCTTTAGTAGATTTATGGGAATCTGTTTCTTTCTTGGATGGATTGGAGCAAAACCAGTGGAGAGTCCATTTGTTGAGTTTGGACAAGTAGCAGGAAGACTATTTTTCCTATACTTCCCAAGACAGCTTAAGATGGCACAATGGGAAAAGGAATTCCAAGATCACCTAGCTCAGGAACACATGGCTCAGCAATAGCTAAAGCCAGGTCGAACTGAAGCTTTATGGTTATCTTATTTTTTTTTTAACCTTTATGGCGGACTTTACGGCGGGCGTAGCTTAACGGTAAAGCACCGGATTGTGGATCCGATGAAGAGGGTTCAAGTCCCTTCGTTCGCCCTTACCTTGTGTAGGCTTAAAATAAAATCTATCTTTACTTAACCTAAAAAAAAAGTCAAACAAGCCTTTTAAGTGCTAATACTGTAAAATTCATTTTTAGGGAAGTATATGACATTTTTTAAGGGATAAAAATCATAGGATGTAATTTTATTCTCTATAGATGAGCATTTGATGTGTTTTAGATCTTATTTAAGTAAAGAAATAAGCTCACTAAGAATCCCTTTACAAAAGAAAGGTAAACTTTATTTTTATTTCCTGATGACCAGAATGTTCCCGGAACTTTTCCTTAGTCTTAGTGCTATGTATCTTCTTTTTCTTCCTAAGAAAGAAGTAAGATCCTCTTCTCATAGAAGAAGAGTGTTTCTTGGTGTGAGAACCTTTCTTTCTCTCATTGATCTAAGAAACAGAGCTTGTATTTCTAGTCTTCTTCGTACTAGAATGAGAAGAGCATCAGCTTGGATTCTTCTGCTAAGAGGAAACCAAGCTCATCAAGAAAGGAAAGCGCAATCCACCTTTCCTTTTCTCATTGTATGTAGAACAAGAGCAGCAATGTTTATGCTACGTACCGACAGTCTTCTTTCTATTTATCTTAGACTTGAACTTCAAAGACTATGTAGATATGTTATGACAAGACGTGAAAACCAAAGAGCAGTTGAGGCAAGACTAAAATACCTTATTCTAGGAGCTTTTAGGTCTGGTCTTCTTCTTTTTGGAATGGCCCTAATTTATAGAAGTCAGGCTACTCTAACCACATGGCCAAGGCTTTCCCACGGTCCTGAAGAATCTACTCTTCTCAGAGGGCTTACTTTTCTAAGAAGAGGTCTATTCTTTAAAGCCGGAAGAAGACCTTTCCATTTTTGGGTCCCTGACGTATATCAAGGAACACCAACCCTAACTAGAACCTACTTTAGAACCGTAAGAAAAAGAGGAATTCTAGGAGTTCTAATGAGTCTTCCTCTTCCTACAAGAATGCTTTGGAGAGTAAGATGTATTTCTATGCTTCTTGGAGTTCTTGGGGCTATCCCACAAACTCACCTTAAACGTCTATTTAGGTATAGTTCTATTGCTCAGGTTGGGTTTATGAGACTAGGTCTTCTTGGAAGTTCTGCTCTAGGAAAAACAAGAGTAGTAAGATATATTCTTGTTTATCTAAGAACAGGTCTACATGCCTTTAGCATCTTTCTTAGTCCAACCAGTTCTGGTTCAATCACTACTTTCCGTGATCTGAAAGAATCAATGCATGGAGGTCTAAAACTACAAGTGAGAATTACGTTCTTCTCTCTTGCTGGACTTCCTCCTCTTCTTGGATTCTTTGCTAAAGCTTCGGTTCTCCAATATGCAGCAGAGCTAGGAGAATTTAGAAGAGTAAGGATTGCTCTTCTAGCAAGTATTATTGGTAGGTACTACAGCCTAAAAGTAATTCAAAGAATGTATATGGACTACCAAAGTATTCCATGTCGTTCCCGAAGAGCATCAAAAGAACTAGGACCAATCCTTAGTTCTCTTCTATGTACCCCTTCTGTTCTTCTTCTGGGAAGAATTAGACTAAGATAAGCATGACATCAATTTGTTACATGGTTACAAGGTATATCTTTTTCAGGGTATAGCGCAGTTGGTAGCGCGCTAGCTTTGGGAGTTAGAGGTCAAAGGTTCGAATCCTTTTACCCTGAGATTAGTATTTATCTAAACTTGAGTGTTTTGCTAATCGAATTTCTTTTATTTATTTTTCTTCCTTTTATTCAATATGGATCACAATAAAAAAGATCATACAAGTAATTATTTTTGATCTAAGTTATTTACAATAGGCTTTTAGAATGCTCTAGAATTGATTTCTAGGGGGTGTAACTTATTTTTTTAGACAAAAGGGTGAAAGACAAACCCTTTCCATCTCGTAGAAATCTAAATTTAATGAGGTTAAAGGTCGTATAAAGAGTAAAATACAGAAATCTTCTTGTCTTCTTTAACCAAAGGAGATGTGGCTGAGTGGTCGAAAGCACAAGCTTGCTAAGCTTGCGTTAGCTACATGCTAACCGTAGGTTCGAATCCTATCGTCTCCGGTTTAGGGTTATGTGTTTATCATTACGGATTCTATTTATCTTAATAGACTACAGAATCTCTTTTATAATGGAATATGAAGAAAAGACATAATGCTTATTTATATACCTTTTTTTATTTATCTATTGGTTTGGTCTTGGCTACGAAAGAAAGCGTGTCTGACGCTTGACACATGCGAGTTTGAGTCTCCTTTGAGGGAGACTAGCGTACGGGTGAGTAAAATTGAAGAGGACGTAAGAAAAAAAGGGCTCAACCTTTTTTAGGGAATAGCAGAATAGACGGGAAGAATACATTTCTTCATGTTGTTTCTTATGTTTTTTTCAAGGAGTATTAGGTAGTTCCTATTTTTCTTTTTTGTTTGAGAAAGAAGAAATTTGCACGTTTCTTATTTTTGGTTGAAGAAAAAAGAAAATGGGAAGCCAATGATGCTTAGCAGGCTTGAACGAGCGACCTGTCACACCGGGAATGCAAAGGACCCGGACTTCTTTAGAAGGCAGCAGTGGGGAATTTTGGGCGATGTGAGACATCATGACCCAGCGAACAGACTTGACGGAGACGGTACTAATCGTTAACGTCTGATGAGATGAAGCCATTCGGGTTTCGTCGATATAGTCCTGGCCAAAACTCGTGCCAGCAGCCGCGGTAATACGGGTGGGGCAAGCTTTTTTCAGAAGAAATCGGTGTAGAGCAAGGAAAGACGGTCAAAAGGAATTCCTCAGAAGCGTTTGCTTAGGCCATCCTAAGTCAAGTTTAGAGGCTTTTGTTCTTGAGTCATAAAGATGTTCTTGGAATTCTCTCATGAGCGCTAACATGCTACGATCGAGAGAGGAAGGCCAGTAACGAAGGTGAAGTACAATTTATGGACTGACGTTGATTCTTGAAAGCGTGGGTAGCGAAACGGATTAGATACCCGTGTAGTCCACGCCCTCAACGATAGGGATCCTCCCGGGGGAGTGTTCCTTCTCTGGAGTCTTTTACGAAGAATCCCTCACCAGCAGAGTACCTCCGCAAGGAGAAAATGCAAAAGACTTGGCGGGACTCCTCACAATCGGTGGACGACGCTCCTTAATCGGACACAACGCCGAGAACCTTACCACCCCTTGCATCACAAGACAGGTACTGCATGGCCACCATAAGCTCGTGCCGTAAGGTGTTAGGTTTATTCCTAGTAACGAGCGAACCGCTTCTTTTTGCTCAGCAAAGAGACATCCCTATACAGTAGGAAAAGGGAGGAAGAAAGTCGGAGGGTAGGTCGTCATGATCCTTATGGGGTGGGCTGGAGGCGTCGTACAAAGGCAAAGGTACAGGACTCTTGTTTGGCAACAAACAAGTAACCCTTAAAGTTTGTCGTAGTACAGATCGTATTCTGTAACTTGGATACGTGAAGAAGGAATCGTAAGTAAACGAAGAAAAGTATGCTTGGTTGAACAGGTTCTAGGAGTTTGCACACACCGCCCATCACGGGCTGGAAAACTACCTTCGTGGAAGAAGGAATAAAGATCTCTTTCCTAAGTGAAGGATATTTTTCCCTTCCAGACGAGGGGGTTAACCCGTCCTAAGTTGTAACAAGGTAGCCGTAGGGGAACCTGCGGCTGGAAAAAGTTAATCTCTTTACTTTATGTTTGTTCAGTTTACTGTTTTCGACATGAAAATCAGTTTGGGGATATAGCTTAGTGGTAGAGCGCTGGCTTTGCAAGTCAGAAGTCGTCGGTTCAATCCCGACTGTCTCCATTGTTTATTTGATGATGTTTAATAGAACAGAACAATTTCAACTTGTTTCTCTTGTTCCCCTTTATGTAGGTAACCTTGACCTATCGGTAACAAATAGATTTGTTTATCTGATCAGAACCTTTAGAGTAGTACGCCATTTTGCTACTCTTCATCTTCGATCACATCAGTATGTTATTCCAACCACAGGTACTCTTCTGTTTGAAGCAGTAGGGTCCTTTGCTCACGGAATGACCTCAGACCAAGTAGGATCAGCAAAAGCTAATCACTTTTATCCTCTTGTTCTTACCATTTTCCTTCTTATTGTAGGAAGAAATAGAATGGGAATGATTCCTCATTCTTTCCCTAGAATTCTTAGAATTGTTAGATATCTAACCGTTACTCGTCTTGAAGAAAGAAGAGGATCTTTCTTTGGTTCTTCATCTAGAAGATCAGTAAGTCTTTCTTCTTCTTCACGCCAAACGCGTGGATTTAGAACAAAAAGAACTCCCTTTTCTCCTACATCAAGAAGAAGTACAGTAAGTCTATTTTTTCTTCGTGCTCGTCTTTATCTTCGTCTTCTTACCCTCAACCTTCTAGGAAGAGTAAGAGAAGGAAGCAATAAGGAGAGAAGAAAAGATACTGCTCCTGTCTCTAGAAAGGGAATCTTTCAAGTCGTAGCTCCTGCAAAGAGAGGAACGATTTATCGTTTCTTTCAAGGTCTAGATTACCCAACACAAGATCCTAGAGGATCAAGAATGCCAAGAGTAAGAGGACTTTTCTCTTCTCCATCTAGATCAACTAGAGCTCGTATGGATCAAAGGAAAAAGTGGAAGGATTTCAGAATTAAAAGAAGAAGAGCAAGAAGAGCTCTTAGATTTTTTTCTTCTGCTCCAAGTAGATTTACTCCAACTAGTCACCTAGGATTCACCTTTAGAATTTCTAGTTCTCTCTTTGTAGGACTTCTTCTTTACAGACTAGAGCGTCATCGTCTTCACTTCTTTTCTTTCTTCTTTCCGAGAGGAATTCCATTTAGGCTAGCTCCTTTCATTGTTCTTCTGGAAAGGATTTCTTTCTTCTTCCGTCCTGTTAGTCTCGGAGTTCGACTTGCTGCTAATATGACTGCTGGTCACCTTCTTCTTCATACGGTAAGAGGATTTGTAAGTGCACTTCTAGGAAGAAAAGGAGTTGCTCTATTCCTTGTAGGAAGAGCAGGTAGAATTGTTCTTGAAGGGGTCTTTGTTCTGGAAACAAGGGTTTGTTTCCTTCAGGCTTATGTCTTTACTGCTCTCTTTACCATCTATCTGAAAGATGCTGAGGAACTTCACTAGGACTCGCCCTGTTGGGGCTTTTTCTCATTTTCGTCTTAGAAGATTTACTGCTCTTCTTAGTTTTCCTTTTGTCCTTAGAAGACAAAGAGCAAACGGTTCGGGAAGTTTTCTTGGTTTTCCTCTTCTTCTTGATGGACTTAGCCGTTGGTTTGTCCTTCTAACTAGATTTCTTATTCCATTTACTTTTCTAATTGGAGTACGTCGTGAAAACACAGTAGTGCTAAGAAGAAGTCTTTTTCTTCTTGAACTTGCTCTACTAGGAACCTTTCTTCTCACTGAGCTTCTTTCCTTCTATCTTCTCTTTGAAAGGGTTCTTATGCCCATGTTTATTCTTATTCTTGTGTATGGATCTCGAGAGCGACGAAGTCGTGCGGCATATCAACTCTTTCTTTATACTGTAGCTTTTTCTCTCTTTCTTCTGGTAAGATGTGTTTGGCTACAAGGGACAATGGGAACTACAGATTGGCGTGTTCTTCTAGAAGCGAGTTCTTCTTTTCCTCCAAGACTAGAGGCAAGACTATTTGCTTCTCTTTTCCTTAGACTAGCGGTAAAAGTACCTATGGTACCCGTTCATCTTTGGCTTCCTGAAGCACATACAGAAGCATCTACGGAAGGATCGGTTATTCTAGCTGGAGTTCTTCTAAAACTAGGAACTTACGGTATGATTCGTTTTCTTCTTTCTCTCTTCCCTTGGGCAAGAGCACAAAGAGCTCCTTTTAGAATAACCCTAAGTGCGATTAGAGTAGTTACTGCTGCTCTTACTTGTATTCGTCAATCTGATCTTAAAAAGCTGATTGCTTATTCTTCCGTGTCCCATATGGGACTGGTTACTCTTGGACTTTTTAGAGGAAATCTATCCAGTCAACTAGGAAGAAGTCTAATGATGATTACTCACGGAGTGGTTAGGCCTGCACTCTTTCTTTGTGTTGGTCTTCTTTATGAACGATTTGGTACTCGTACCCTTGACGTATATGGAGGAATTGCTACGAGAATGCCTCTTTTCAGCATTGTTTGGAGAGTTGCTGTTTTCTCTAACATGGCAATTCCTGGGACCGCTGGTTTCCCAGCAGAGTTTCTGATTCTTACCGGATCTTTCCAAGAAGCAAAACTAGCCACTAGAATTTCTTCTCTTGGAATTATTCTAACTAGAGTTTACTGTGTTCGTCTTTATAACCTTGTTCTTGGAGGAGTCCTAAAACCACATATGATGGCAAGAGCAGATCTTAACCGTCAGGAAGTGGTAACAAGAAGACCTTTTGTTCTTCTTATGTTTAGAAGAGGAGTTAGACCTCTAGGAATGATTGAAAGCCTGGAAAGGGCACTTTATTCTCTTACTTAAGATGATTCTTACCCTAAGTAGACTCTTTAGAGCTCTTACTCTTAGAGCAAGAGTAAGTCTTCTCTTTGCAACTCACCCAGTAAGTGCAGTAATTTCCCTTGTCCAAGTCTTTGTAGCAAGGGGGAGGTTTCTAAGAACTCTTGGACTAGACTTCTTTTCCTTCACTTACATTGTGGTATATGTGGGAGCAATTGCGGTTCTGTTTCTTTTTGTAATTATGCTTCTCGATACAAGAGCTGGATCTTCAACCCTAAGTGACTCTGTAATGGAAGAAAAAAAGAAACATCCTCTTACTCAACTCTTTCCTCCGCTTATTCTTCTTTCTCTCAGAAGAAGATTCTTTAGGAGACTTAGAACCATGCTGGGAGGAACCAATGGGCTTGAGTCAAGAATGGCAACCTTTTCTGCTCAAGAAGCATGGAATCTAGAAGAAGTAGATAGACTTCCCACAGGACCTCTTCTGGGAATGCATCTTTATACAACGCATAGAATTGATTTTTATCTCTGTGCTTTCCTTCTTCTTGTCGCAATGATTGGATCAATTGAAATTTCTATGGCAGGTACAACGTTTGAACAGCCAAGGAAACAACAAGAGATTTTTCAACAAATGGCACGCGACGAGTTCCGTACTCTACGAAACAAAAAACAAAGGTAACTTTTCTTTTGATCGTTTGGTTTAGTGATGAGACAGCGTGGATGCGCTTAGTTCTTTTTATTTCCCTTTTATGATATAAAAAAGTTCTTACTTTCCTTTTTTGTTACAAAAGGTAGTATACAGGAGTGTGACCGAGTGGCCAATGGTGTGGGATTGTAACTCCTATGACGAGATCGTCTTCGTGGGTTCGAATCCCACCGCTCCTATTCTTTTGTAGCTTAATGGTAGAGCGACGGACTGTTAATCCGTCGGTTGACGGTTCGAATCCGTCCGAAAGAGCTTATCCCATTTTTCTTCTTCTTAAATCAACGGTTAAAGTAATTTAATCCCAATTTCTAGGAGATAAATTAACAAGGTATATTATTGCATTGGAAAAATAGATTACACTTCTTTATCGGTTGCTCTTTATTCTAGAGCTATTGGTATCTAATACGTAAATAAAGTAAAATAATTTCTCAATGAAGATGGGTTTAGTTTACAGGTGTGGCGGAATGGTAGACGCACCAGATTTAGGATCTGGACTTCAATAGAAGGTGTGGGTTCAAGTCCCACCATCTGTATTTTTATTTACCAACATGATGACCAATTTGAGAGGGTTGATCGCTAGTACGAGAGGATTGCGATGACGAAACCCCTGGTGCATCGGCTGTTTTCCTAAAGCATTGTCGAGAAGCTACGTTTCGAGAGGATAAGAAGCAGAAGTTTCGAAGCCTTCCTCAACACAAGATTGAAGAATCTGTGGAAGATTACCACATGAATGGGCTATGAGGTGGACCTACTTAAAGTATGAAAAGCTATCTAGTTCCAAGTAATTTTGTTGGCCTTACGTAAACCCATACTGGGTTTACATAAGGAATATATTCTGAAGAAGATTATATCTTTTTAGAAGTTTATTCACCTTAAGATGTTTAAGGTATTCTTTCTTTTTTATCCTTCGTTGGCCCACTCCTTATTAGGATCGTGAAAGACGATGGATCTTTGCTTACTGAGGTCATCTTGGAACTCAAAGAAAAAGAGAGAATGTCAGGATTAAGCAATGGCCGCTTGTTGGGCTCATCCCCCAAATTTTGTGGGTTCGATTCCCACTCCTGACCGATGGCTATTACAGCAATGCAATATCTTCGTGGAAGACGACTTAAATCAAGGCACCAGCGTTATCGTCGTATTCTTCATGATGGACGTTGGATTCGTCGCCCCTATCAAAATACTCTTCTTTACCGCCAAGGCTTTCGAAAAAGAATTTGTGTTCGTATTCATACTATGAGTCCAAAAAAACCAAATTCTGCAATTCGAAAAATTGCTCGAGTAAGGGTAAACAATGGTGTATATCTGACTGCATATATTCCTGGAGAAGGAGTACATGGCCTTTCTAAATATTCAACTGTACTTCTTCGAGGAGGTCGGGTAAAAGATCTTCCTGGAGTAAAGTATAAAATTGTTCGAGGAGTTTATGATTGTAGACCTGTTCGTGGACGTATTCTCAGACGTTCAAAATACGGCCGTAAAAAAAGAAGAAATTAGATGAAACTAAGATGGATTTCTCTTGCTGGTCGAGGATATCGACTAAAACGAGTTACCACAGGGAAGGAATCCTCAGGAAGTCTATGGTTTTCGGTAGGATACCCACAACTCCTTCCTTGGCATGTTCCTAGGACTCTTCAGGTTCTTATTTTTGAGAAGAAACGTTTTCTTGTTCTTGGAGATGCACCAACCATGGGGAGAAGACTACATCAGCTACAACAACTTCGACTTCCGGATGTATATCATGGAAAAGGAATCCATCTTTCTGGTCAAGTTCTTCAACGAAAGACAGGAAAGAAGGCATGGAGTGCTTAATCCTTTAATTATCTAGTTTAGATTTGTTTCATATTTTTCTTCTATCTTGGACCCACCTTCCTTTTCTTCAGGGTTTAGGTGAAACGAGATAGACTATTGTATCAGGGTAGAAATATGGAGCAAAGAAGTAAAAAAAAAATTGAAGTTAGACAAAGCTGAGGTCTCGGTAGCTCAACGGTAGAGCGTGGGATTGAAAATCCCGAGAAGGTGGTTCGATTCCGCTCCAAGACATGTTCCGTTCGTCTATCGGTTAGGACGCTGCCCTTTCACGGCGGCAAGACGGGTTCAATTCCCGTACGGAGCGAGAAACATTAACTGGGGTTTAGCCAAGTGGCAAGGCGCAGGGTTTTGGTCTCTGGATCGTAGGTTCGAATCCTTCAACTCCAATAGGAACAAGTCATTCTAACATAAAGAATAACGTTTGAGAGAGGAGAAAACCACTATATAGTATAACTTCTTAATGAATACAACATAGGGAATATTATTTCTGTTCTGAATATTGTTTACTATGTAATCCGTTATAAGATTATACTGTGTATGATAAGAATACCTACTACTTGATTATCATAAGATAATGTTAGAGAAAAGGAAAAGCACACTTTGTGTGCAAAGACAATAGATAACTTCTTATTTTGGTTAGGTATGAGTTCTAACACGTAAAGTGAGCACGAAAGCGTATCGTCACATAAGTATGCATAGGTGAAATACAGAAAATATGAGTCCTTTCATCTTCTGGAAACATATTCCTTAAATGAATTAGGTTCGTAGCTCAGTGGTAGAGCAGCGGACTTTTAATCCGTTGGTCGCGGGTTCAAGTCCCGCCGGACCTAACCAATCTTTTTTGTTAATTCACGTGACAAATTAAAAAATGTTATTATCCATCTTTATTTTTATGTTTTTCCTTAATTCAAATAGGGTATAAAATGGATCTAATATTGATCTGTAGGGGGTAAAAGGAATGGGTAAGATCAAGATCACCTTATATTACGAAATGAGCTTTACCCCCTCTAGAAATCAATTCTAGAACAGTTTAAAGATCTATTTTGAAACGATTATAAACTTATATATACCCGTACTTTGCTTTTTGTTATAAACAGTTCCCCTTATTTCTTTTATTTGATGACTGAACTACGTCTAGTAGGAGCAGGACTTGCCACTATGGCTCTAGCAGGGGCCGGAGTAGGGCTTGGAAACGTATTTAGTTCGCTAATTCTTTCTGTAGCTCGTAGACCAAGACAGAAAAGACAACTTTTCAACTACGCTATTATTGGAGCAGCTCTAACTGAAGCCATTGCACTTTTTGCTCTGGTTGTTAGATTTATTCTTCTTTTCGTTATGTAATTCTTCCTTTTTAGGATTTATCTCTATCTATAGATTGTTCATGATGTTTCTTTTTCCTTATGTATCAGTAAATCGATCTTATGTTCATCAGCGTGTGAGTCAAGGTAATCAAAAGATGAAGCAATTTCGTTCATTTCATCAGGCAAGACCACTCTCTAAACAAGGAAAAAAGGGTTTTACTCCCAGTTCTCGTCTAATGAGTCAACCTCGTGGTCAAGCTCTTCTTGGACTTCAGCTTCATGGTAAGGTATCTTCTTTTTCTCTTCCCCAATCTACCTCCCTTCCTTTCCGTTATACAACGGGATTTCGGAGAAGAGGGGTAACTCGTTGGCAACTTCCGAAAGAGAAACGTGTTGGAATTACACTAAGACACTGGTTTTCTTCTGCTAGAGAAATGTATCCTCAATCTTCTTTTCCTCTAAAGGAGAATCAGTCCACTTTTGTTAAGAAAGGAAGGATATTTTCTCAAGAGGAACTCACTCAAACTCTAGCTCGAGCAGAACGTCTTAACCAAGGTGGACTTTGTCTTCATAGAACTCTAACTAAGGGAATGAAACAAGGAAAGAAATCAAAAAGGCGAAAGCTGAGAGAAGAAAGACTAGGGGGTCAGCCTAGGCATCCTTTTCTTGAAGAGTATCTAAGAAAGGCACACCTTGGGCTTGAGCTTTATTCTACTCGAAAGAGAAAGCAAAAGGAACTTGTTGCTCATCCGTCTTACCCAAGACGTAGCTTTAAGCTTAGACTACGTCGAAGACAAAAAAGGTACCCTTCTCTTTCTCTTCTTCAAAGAGTGGATAAGGCTCTTATGGAAGGAGTAACCTTTCGTTCTTCTCTCATTCAGAGGATTATTGAAAGTCAATCCACAAAAAGAAAACCTTGGTGGATTGGTAAACATAGCAAGCGATTGGGTTAATATATTCACTTCAGGGGTGTATAGAGATTAACTCTTTCCTTTTACCGTTGGGGACGTAGCTCAGAGGTTAGAGTATTGGCCTGTCACGCCAAATGTCGTGGGTTCGAGTCCCATCGTTCTCGTATGAACGTGTTCTTGTGTAGATATAAACTGCATAAGCCTTAACTAAGGTTGAAGTAACGTTATCCTAAATTGTCTTTACCCCATTGTTTTCACGCGGTGAAATGGTCTAAAGGTAGGATAAGGGATTGCAAATCCTTTTGTGGTGGATCAATTCCACCTTTCACCTTTTTTTTTTTTTTTTTTTTTGTTTTCTAAGACTTTTTTTTTTTCCCTTTCGGTTATTTTTAAATAATTAAGGGGCCACCTTCCTTGGTGTAAATTTTTTTGTGTTGATTTTCTTTTTAGTTTTTTTTTTTGTCAAAGCT
>Ga0102963_1000193_pt1 | contig 25937 bp, 22 predicted proteins | sample SalPon2_C_H2O_MG_2_FD_84522 | JGI IMG/M metagenome (GOLD analysis project Ga0102963, IMG submission 84522) | Salt pond water microbial communities from South San Francisco under conditions of wetland restoration - Salt Pond MetaG SF2_C_H2O_MG | ecosystem: Environmental > Aquatic > Non-marine... | reverse complement strand
CCCAAAAATGGCTTTAAAAATGGCCTGAAATGACGAAGGGGATATGGAAAAGACATGACACGGATTTCGATTATATTTTTGATGCTGGCTGGGCTTTCTGCTGTCGGTCTTGTTGTATTGTCAAATTGGCAAATCCCTGCCCCAACCGTTGCCATTAACAAGGTTATTTCCAATGAAACGCTGCCAAAATAAGCTTGATATTTTGCGCCGATCAGATTCGCGTCTCTCATATTCGTGTTTGGCACTGTTAAATCGTCCGCGTTTGGCGTTTTCGGTTTTGATGGCATCGGTTTGGCTCGGCGCTGGTCTATTGCCAGCCGCCGCCCAGCAAGGCGAACCGGTCAATCTGCTGTCAATCGCGCCAACGCCAGCTGATGGCGGCCAGATTGCGGTCAATAGCCCGCTTGATATTGACCAAGCGATTGATAAGGCCATGGCTGTCGAAGATGGCGAACAACCCAAAACAAACCCGACTATCATTGCCGAACCTTCTGATCGGGCGATAGATACGCCAACCGAATTATTGCCTACCGAACCGCAGGCCACTGAATCACTGGCAACTGAATCACTGGCAACCGAACCAGCTGAAACCGACCTGCCAGCAGCGGCAACCGCCAGCCAGACAGTGCCAAATGATGGTCTGGGAACAAATGATGTTTACAGCAGCGCCAAAATTGGCCGCCGGAATATTTCAGATGTTGGGCTTGCGGCGATTGGTGTTGGCGATACGGGCAATAGCCAGCTTGACAGCCTGATCTGGCGTGGAACTTCGGCTCGTGATGCGGTGTTCCTGCTGCAAAAATCAGCAATTGCCAGTCAATCAAAGGCGATTACCGAACTTGCTTATGAAGTTGTGGCACGGCAATCAGTGCCGCCAAGCGGGGCAAATAATGTCGCTGCCGATCTTGTCGAGGCGCGCTTGGCCTTTCTGGCAAATGGTGGCAGATCAGGTGATCTTGCCTTGCTTGCAGCACAGCTTCCCGAGGCCGAAAAATGGGCCGATTGGCGACGCTGGCTAACCGAACATTATCTGATGATCCGTGATGATGTTGCGGCATGCAGCATTGTCAGCCGTCAGATCACCCAGACGATGGATCCATTTTGGCATAAATCAAATGTGATCTGCCAGGCGGTTCAGGGCAAAACGGGCGGGGCGCGATTTGCGGCTGATATTCTGGCGGCAAATGGTGTTGATGATCCAATCTTTTTTGGCCTTGTGGATGAGGTTTTGAACAATAATCTGGCAATGTCCGCCGATCTGGCCAAGCTTGATCCGGCCAAGCTTGATTCGGCGCATATCGTGCTGATGGATGTGGCGAACCGGCCAATCCCGCTTGAAGGGCTTGCTGTTCTGCCAAAACAAATGGCCGAAACCGTTATCAAATTGAAATTTTTGGGGCCGGATGCCCGCATGGTTTCGACCTTTGATGGGTTGAATCGCGGGTTGATCACGCATCGTCAGGCTGGCAAATTATGGCGCAGTGCGGGTCAGGAAAATAATGATCCGCAATTGGCATTGGCGCAACTTGACGGCAAGGGTGATGCGCTTACCACCGCGCTTGCCTGGCGGGCACTTGATGCTGATACGCAAACCGACCGGTTGGCGCTGGTGGCAAAGGCGATCAAGGCCGAAATCAATGGCGGCAATGGCGCGGTGATGTTGCCGCTTTACGCCGAATTGGTGCGTAATGCGCTTGCCGATGAGGCAGTGGCGGCCAATATGCGGTTTGATGACCTGGATGTAGCGCCGAAAATGGCGTTTCTGCTGGCGATAAACCAGCCGAACGACACCACAACGCTTGCCGCTTTTGCGGGTAATGGCGAGGCGCTTATGGCCGCTGAATTACTGCGCGGGCTGTCGGGCGATGCGGTTGATACAAATGTGATAAGCGCGTTGAATATGTGGCATCTTCTGCCTGTTCTTGAGGCTGCTGGTGTGGCGGTAGATGAACAGGATTGGCTTGATCTTGTGAAAAATGCACCTGTATCGGGTCAGGGCTTTGCCGGCTTGCCGCCGCTATTGCTAAAGGCGGTCACGGCCGCGGCAGAGGCACGTCATGTTGCCGAAACTGTGCTTCTTGCCAATTGGCTGTTGCGTGATGTGGCGCTTGAAAAAACCAATCCGGCAGATCTGGCCGCGGTGATCCGCGCACTTGATATGATCGGACAGGGTGATGTTGCCAAAGCCTTTGCCCATGAGATCATTGCGGCGCATTTAATGCAGCGTTTGGCTGCAATGATACCCGATGGCACGCAAAGCTAGCATCGGCAAAACCGCCGATCGGCATGACCCGCTTATTGACGGGTTTCTTCAGGCCATTTCGGCCATGCGGGCAGCGTCACCAAACACGCTTGCCGCCTATCGACGCGATCTTTTTGATTGCCAGATGGGTCTTGCCAAAAATGGCCAGACGCTTGCGGCATGCAATGCAGATGAATTACGGGCGGTTATTGCATGGTGGCATCAACGCCAATTATCCCCGCGTTCGGTTGCAAGGCGGCTCAGCGCGTTACGTCAATTTATGGGCTGGGCTGTCGAAGATGGGATTCGGTCGGATAACCCAACCCGCTGGATCGACAACCCGTCTTTACCGGCCTCACTTCCCAAAAGCCTGAGCGAAGCCGAGATCATCCGCCTGCTTGAAGCCGCCGCAGCCATGACGCCTGAAATGGCGGCATTGCGTGCCTTGGCGATGCTGGAAATTTTATATGCAACAGGGCTTCGCGTTTCGGAATTGGTTGGGCTTCTGGTTTCGCAATTCAGGCGCAATCCTGAAGTGATTTTGGTCACCGGAAAAGGTGGGCGCGAACGCGTTGTCCCGCTTGGTGATACGGCGCGGGCGGCAGCGGCACGCTGGATCGAATGCCGTGATGGCAATGCGGGTTTTGTTTTGTCTGATGTTATGTTTCCGTCGGATGATGGGTCGGCGATGACCCGCCATCAATTTGCGCAGATGCTGAAAAAGCTGGCCATTGCGGCAGATATTGATGCGGCGCGGGTTAGCCCGCATAAATTGCGCCATTCCTTTGCTACACATATGCTGAATCGCGGTGCCGATCTTCGCAGTCTGCAAAGCCTTCTTGGCCATGCCGATATTTCAACAACACAAATCTATACCGCAAGCCGCCCCGATAGGCTTGCTGGATTGGTGGCATCGGCGCATCCGCTTGCCAGTCGCCGTCAAGATAGATAAACTGCCCGCAAAGTTACAATTCGCGATAGTTGGAAATGCGCGTTGACCTGACGCAGAATGGAATGACCCCGAAATGAGACATTTTCTTGATTTTGAAAAACCAATTGCCAATCTTGAGGGAAAGGTCGAAGAGCTTCGCCATATGAGTACCGATGGCAGCATCAATATCGCTGATGAAATCGGCAAATTACAAACCCGCATCGAACGCGAATTAAAACAGACTTATGAAAAGCTTGGTGCCTGGGAAAAAGTGCAGGTTGCCCGCCATCCTGACAGGCCGAAAATCCGCGCCATTTTCGACCGGCTTTTTGATGATTTCACGCCGCTTGCCGGGGATCGTAATTTTTCCGAAGATCATGCGATCATTGGCGGCATGGCGCGGTTCCGCGGCCAGTCGGTGATGGTGATGGGAACCGAAAAAGGAAGCAATACCGAAGAGCGCATCAAACGTAATTTTGGCATGGCGCGCCCCGAGGGCTATCGCAAGGCCGCGCGGCTGATGGATTTGGCGGGTCGCTATGGTCTTCCGGTTCTCAGCTTTGTTGACACGGCGGGTGCTTATCCCGGACGCGGTGCTGAAGAACGTGGTCAGGCCGAGGCCATTGCCAGTGCCATTCGCGCTTGTTTGAAATTACCAACACCGATGGTTGCGGCGATTATCGGCGAAGGCGGATCAGGCGGTGCAATTGCGTTGGCAACGGGTAACCGCGTGGTGATGTATGAACATGCGATCTATTGTGTCATTTCACCTGAAGGCTGTGCATCGATATTGTGGCGCAGTGCTGATCATGCGCGTGACGCTGCCGAGGCTATGCGTATCACATCGGACTGGATGCACCGGCTTGGCGTTGTCGATTCAGTGGTAAGCGAGCCGCTTGGTGGGGCGCATCGTGATCCGGTTGCCGCCATTGATGCGCTTGGCGATGCCTTTGCCGCCCAGCTTGACTCGATGGCCGGAATGGATGCCGCTGCGCTGATTGCCGATCGAAATGACAAATATATGCGCATTGGTGATAACGGCCTCGATTGATCCGGTTGCGGTCTTTTCGGTTGCCGCATTAGGTGATGAAACGCGTTGGTTCAATCGCCGGATTGGTAGTTAATGAGGGGATGGCCTGACGCGCTTTGGCAAGCGCGGCCAAATCAAGATCGGCCGATATCACCGCATCACCCTTGCCAGCATCGGCAATGATTTCGCCCCAAGGGCTGATGATCAGCGAATGGCCATAGGTTTGCCGCCCATCAGCATGCGTTCCAGATTGTGCCGGTGCCACGACAAAACAGCCCGTTTCAATGGCGCGCGCCCGAAGCAATATATGCCAATGCGCCTTGCCGCTGATCGCGGTAAAGGCGGCGGGAACCAGCAACAGCTTGGCACCATCAAGCGCCAATTGGCGATAAAGATGCGGAAACCGCACATCATAGCAGATGCTTAGCCCGACCGGCACATCGCCAATCATGGCAAGGACCGGCGTTGAACCTGCGGTAAAGCTGGCCGATTCGCGATAGCTTTTGTCATCGCCAACATCAGCGTCAAACATATGGATTTTGTCATAGCTTGCGACAAGCCCGCCATCAGGGCCAAAAAGCAGGCTTCGATTGACTAATTTATGGTCATCGCGGCGGCGTATCATCAGTGATCCGGCAAGAAGCCAGATTCCCAATTGCCGCGCCTGATCGCCAAGCCAGTTTTGACTGTAGCTGTCATCTTCCCATTCGGCATGGGTGGCAAGCTGTTCGCGGCTGGCGGCAAGATAGCTGGCGCATTCGGGAAGGGTTACAAGCGTTGCGCGCGATGCGGCCTCGGCAATCAAAGGCTGGATATGCGCCAAAGTGTCTTTGGCATTGTCACCAGCGCAATATTGGATAGCAGCAACGCGAAACATGGCCAATTAGGACGCCATTGATAACAGCTTGTCGAGATGGCCTGCCTGATCAAGCGCAAATAGATCATCACAGCCGCCAATATGATCATCATTGATAAAAATCTGCGGCACCGATGTTCGGCCATTGGCACGGCTTCGCATGGTTTGGCGTTTTGCCGCGCTTAAGGTCACGTCAATTTCCTCAAAGGCAATGTTTTTGGCGGTTAGTAATTTCACCGCGCGCGTACAAAACGGACAGGCCATTGCGGTATAGATTTCGATTTTTGCCATTTTTGCCTCATTTGACGCGGCTGGCATTGGTGCCAAGCCGCATCGTCAGTAATCTTGAAAAAACCTGGCATATTATACTGCAAAACCCGCGCTCTGTCATAGGGGGCAATCGAAAAATCAGCATTGCATAAAGGGGCTACAGCCCATGGCGTAAAACCCGCGCCAAGACCAGCCCGCGAACCGGGCCACTTCCCGCCTTTTGAAGGGTTCTTGCCGCCTCGTAAAGGGTGGCACCCGTTGTCATCACATCATCAACCAACAGCACCGGCCGATTGGCGATGCGGTGACGCTGGTCTTGTGGCACGGCAAACGCGCCTGCCAGATTGCGTTGTCGCTGGCTTCGGCTCAACCCGGCCTGTGTTGGGCCCGCCTTTGGCCGCGTCAATGCTTCGGGGGCAAAGATGCCAGTTTCATTTTGTTGACACAACAGGCGCGCCAGCTCGGCCGATTGGTTGAACCGCCGGTGAAGATATCGTTTGGCATGAAGTGGAATCGGCACAATCAAATGGTCTGGCTCTGCCAAGGCGGTGAAAGGCGCTTGTAAAAAGCGGGCAAAAAGAGGGCTGAGATGAAGCGCGTCACCATGTTTGAATTTCAAAATCAATTGCCGTGACCGGTCATTATATAAAAAGCAGCTTCGGATTTCGGCCAAGGGTGGCATTTTGGCGAAACAAGACCCGCAAAGATGATCGCCAATGGCATAGGCAAGCGGCCGGCCACAGCATTGGCAAAAAGGCGGGGTAATAAAAACCAGCCCCTGCCAGCAATCGGCGCAAAGGCCATGATCAAAACAAAACCGCCGACATAAGGGGCATTGCTTGGGCAAAAGCAGATCAAGCAATGCGGTATAATGCTGCCGGAATCGGGTGGAGGTTTTGGTTTGCATTATTTGTCTCTTAACGCAGCCTTGGGATTGGTCATTCTAGCCGAAAGCCGGTAAAAAAATGGTAAAGCATGCTGCCGGTGCTAATCTGGGCATGGCGATATTTAGCGCTTGCGGTTTTACCAGCAGACCCTACAAGATGCCTGTCATGACCGAAATGATACCACAGCTGTTTGACCCGCTTGCCCAGCGCCGAAATCGGCAACGGGCTGCCGCGACCTATGCAAATTTTGCGTTTCTAAAGGATGAAGCGGCATTGCGCCTTGCCGATCGGGTTGATTTGATGCGGCGTGATTTTGACCTATGTCTTGATCTTGGCGCGCATGATGGCCGCCTTTTGACGCATCTCGCACCGCTTGGCAAAATTGGCACAATGCTGCATAGCGATCCGGCAGCGGCTTTTGCCAAACATGCTGGCAAACCCTTTATTGTCCATGATTTTGCGGCTCTGCCTTTTGCCGATGCCAGCTTTGATGCGGTTTTTTCCTGTCTGAATCTTCATTGGGTTGATGATTTGCCGGGGTTGATGGTGCAAATTCGAAAATTGCTTCGCCCGGATGGTCTGTGTTTGATCAATCTTCTTGGCGGCAACAGCCTATTTGAATTACGCGCGGCCTTAATTGCGGCCGAACAGGATGTAACCGGCGGGTTTAGCCCGCGTTGTGCGCCGATGGCTGATATCAAAGATGTTGGCGGGCTTCTTGGCCGGGCCGGTCTTGCGCTTCCGGTGGCCGATAGCGACCGTTTGACCGTGACCTATCCAAATATGTTTCGTTTGATGGCCGATCTTCGCGGCATGGGTGAACAAAACGCCATGCTTGGCCGATTGCGCCAGCCGACAAGACGCGCCGTTTTCATGCGGGCAGCCGAAATCTATCAAACCAAATTCGGGCGTGATGACGGAACGATTCCGGCGAGTTTCGAGATCATCACCCTGACCGGCTGGGCACCACATGAAAGCCAGCAAAAGCCGCTTCGCCCCGGATCGGGAAAAACGCATCTTGCCACGGTGATTGGCGGCGATGATGATGATGGTGATGATCCAAATCAGGGCTAACGCGCATAACAGAAAAAAGCCCGCCCCAAAGAAGATCTTGGCCTAAAGAAGATCTTGCAGCGCCGAAATCAAGGGAATATCAGCCGCAGGCATCGGATAATCGCGCAATTGTTGCGGGCGTACCCATTTCACCATGCCGCCTTCAACCGCTTGCGGCCGGCCTTGCCAGCGGCGGCAAACAAACAGCATCATTAAAAGATGAAAGGCATCGCCATCATCACTGGCGGCATAATGATGGCTGGCAAAGCTAAGCGGGGCAAGGCAGGATTCGGCGGTATCAATGCCAAGCTCTTCGCGCAATTCGCGGATCAGCGCCGCTTCTGGCGTTTCGCCAGCTTCGATTTTACCGCCCGGAAATTCCCATAATCCGGCCATTGATTTGCCTTCGGGGCGTTGCGCCAGCAAGACCCGCCCATCAATATCGACCAGCGCCACCGCGCTTACCAGCAACATCGCCTGGCTAGCTTCGGTAATCGGCATTGATCGAGATATAGCCATGCGTCAAATCACATGTCCAAACCCGTGCCGTGCCATCGCCAGCACCAACCGTCACCGCAAGATCAATCATCTGACCCGTCATATGGGCGGCAATCGGGGTTTCGTCATAATCGGCAATACGCATGCCGTCACGCGCCACCGCATAGCCGCCGATATCAATGCTGATTGCATCAGACGGGATGCCAATGCCCAATTTGCCAATCGCCATGACAATCCGGCCCCAATTGGCATCTTCGCCAGCGATAGCGGTTTTGACCAAAGGCGAATTGGCAATGGCAAGGCCGATTTGACGGGCAATTTCATTGCTCTTGGCACCCGCAATATCAATGGTGACAAGCTTGGTTGCGCCTTCGCCATCGCGCACAATCTGGATGGCAAGATCGCGCATGACCGCGGCCAAGGCAGCGCGGAAATCAGCCAATGCCGGATCATTGACATCGGCAATCAACCGGTTGCCAGCCATGCCGCTTGCCATCAGGAAAACACTATCATTGGTCGAGGTGTCGCTATCAACGGTAATGGCATTGAAACTGTCGTCATTGGCAGCGCGAAGACAATCCGCCAGAACGTCTGCTGGCACGGCCGCATCGGTGCCGATATAGCCAAGCATAGTTGCCATATTTGGCGCAATCATGCCTGACCCTTTGGCAATGCCGCATATATCAACCGACACCCCGTCAATCATACATGTTGCATGGGCGCCTTTGGCGAATGTATCGGTTGTTAGAATGGCATTGGCGGCATCCTGCCAACTGGCATTGCTTTGCGTGACCAATGCCTCAAAATACGGCACCAGCTTGGCCGCATCCAATGGCTCGCCAATCACGCCGGTCGAGGCCACCATGATCGCGCCAGCATCACAATCAAGATGGCTGGCAAGATGATTGACCATTTCATGAACAGCGTCATCGCCGCGACTGCCGGTAAAGGCATTGGCATTGCCAGCATTGGTGATGATCGCGGCGGCGGTGCCGGTTTTGGCAATTTTCCGGCTCCAGCCAACGGGTGCTGCGGCTGTATCAGATTGCGTAAACACACCGGCAACGCTGCTTTCAGGTGCCAAGCTGATCAACAGCAAATCATCGCGCCCTTGATAGCGCATACCGCTGGCGGCGGTACCAAGCTTGATACCGGCAATCGGCGGCAGGTCGGGAAAGCTGTCAGGTGCCAGAGGAGAAAGGGTCATGTCAGTGGCTTTTATTGGCTGTTGCCAGCGGCCATTGCATCTTTGCGAATATCGGCAAAACTGCGGAGTTTGATATCCTGTTTTGCGCGCAATTCTTCAAGAACACGGCCCAAGGCTTGCGTTGATAGATTCTGCACAAGCTGGTCACGCATGGCGTCAAGCGTTGGGGCTGGTGCAATCGCTTTTTTATCAACCTTGATGACATGCCAGCCAAACTGGGTCTGGACTGGGACTTTGCTAAAGCTGCCATCGCCAAGCGCAAAGGCGGCATTTTCAAAGGCTGGCACCATCTGGCCACGGCCAAAAGTGCCAAGTGATCCGCCATTTGGCCCGCTTGGTCCGGTTGATTTGGTTTTTGCCAATTCGGCAAAATCTTCGCCTTTTTCAAGCGCGGCAATCACCGCCTTGGCGTCATCTTCGGTTTCAACCAGAATATGTGATGCCGTCACCTGTTCGCGTGATGCGCTGTCGGCGACAAATTTCTGATAGGCATTTTCAATCGCCGCATCATTCACTTCGCCAGCAACCGTCTCGCCAAGCCATGATTCGGCAAGAACACGGTCAGCGGCAACTTTCATCGCCGCGGCAACATCGTCTTTTTTGTCATGTTTTGCCGTGCGGGCGGCATCGGCGGCAATGCGCGCATCAACCATATCGGTGACTAGCTGGTCGAAATAATTTGCCAGAGGCGTTTGCCGAAATTCATCGGGAAGGCGCTCGGCCTGCCGCATGACATCGTCAAGCCACAAGGTTTCGCCATTGACCGTGCCAACCGGAATCCGGTCGTCATTGGCATGTGCCATCATGCCCATGCCAGCAAAAAGCGCGACGCCTGTTACAAGGCCGATAAACCGATGGGCGAAAATACCATTACGCATTCATAAATCCTCTAAAAATGAACAGGTCTTGCCGCAATCATCGGCGCGCCGTTGGATCGTCAGGAAAAATTCAAATCAAACAAGCCGGTCTTTGACCACCAACCTATGGTGTTAGTGTTAGCGAAGCTAACGTCTAAGAGCAAGCCCGCGCTTGAAAAAGGCGCAATATTCTGCGGCAGACTGGGCGGGGTTATCTACCTTTGGGCGATTTTGCAAAATCACAGGTAAATCGGGAAAAACATACTCAAACAATTGACAAAATTCGCGTCTATACCTATGTCCAATCAGGTGCTTTTCGCACCAGCTTTATATTTGCCGTCCGGCAGCGCATTTGCCACATGGCTGGGGAGTTACGATGTTTGCGTCTTTTGCAAAAAACCTGTTTGGCAGCTCGAATGACCGTATCGTCAAGTCGATGCAGCCATTGGTTCAGCAGATTAATGACCGCGAAGCCAATTTTGCCAGCCTCGATGATGATGCCATTCGGGCAATGGTTGGTGATATCCGCCAGAAAATAACCGACGGCGCGTCAAAAGACGATTTTTTAGTTGATGTGTTTGCGCTGGTTCGTGAAGCCGCCAAACGCACCCTTGGCCAGCGTCATTTCGATGTCCAGCTGATGGGTGGTATTGCGCTTCATCGTGGCCAGATCGCCGAAATGAAAACCGGCGAAGGCAAAACGCTTGTTGCGACTTTGGCGGTGGTGCTGAATGCGCTTGATGGGCGCGGCGTTCATGTCGTCACGGTCAATGATTATCTGGCATCACGCGATGCGGCATGGATGAGCAAGGTCTATGAATTTCTGGGGCTAAGTGTTGGCTGTATCACGGGCGGACTTGATGATGATCAGCGCCGCGCCGCCTATGGCTGTGATGTCACTTATGGCACGAATAATGAATTCGGCTTTGACTATCTTCGCGATAATCTGAAATTCAGCCTTGAAGATATGGTGCAGCGCGATTTCAGCTTTGCGATTGTCGATGAGGTTGATTCGATCCTGATTGATGAAGCGCGCACCCCGCTGATCATTTCCGGCCCTGCCGAAACCAATGCCGAACATTATCATGTTGCCGATCAGATCATCCCGTTATTAGTGGATGAAGATTTTGATCTTGATGAAAAGGGCAATAGTGTCTCGCTGAGTGAAATTGGCATTGAACATGCTGAAACCCTGCTTCGCGAGCGTGGTGCCATTGGCGATGCAACGCTTTATGACATTGAAAATGTCGGGCTGTTGCATCATGTCAATCAGGCGCTTCGTGCGCATCGGCTTTTTGCCCGTGACACGCATTATATGCTAAAGGCTGGCGAGGTTGTCATTATTGATGAATTTACCGGCCGCGCCATGGAAGGCCGCCGCTTTTCTGATGGGCTGCATCAGGCAATTGAGGCAAAAGAAGGCGTTGAAATTCAGGCAGAAAACCAGACGCTGGCTTCAGTCACCTTCCAGAATTATTTCCGCATGTATGACAAGCTTGCAGGCATGACCGGAACAGCCATGACCGAGGCTGGTGAATTTTCCGAAATCTACGCATTAGAAGTTATGGCCATCCCGACCAATCGTGATGTTGCTCGTATTGATTGTGATGATGAGGTTTACCGCACCAGCGCCGAACGTGACGAAGCTGTGATCGCGCTGATCCTTGAATGCCGGTCACGCCAGCAGCCGGTTCTTGTTGGCACGATCAGTATTGATAAATCCGAACGCCTTTCAGCCGAATTGAAAAAGCGTAAAATCGAGCATCGGGTTCTGAATGCCCGTTTCCATGAAGAAGAAGCCAAAATCATTGCTGATGCTGGCGTGCCCGGTGCGGTTACGATTGCCACCAATATGGCTGGCCGTGGAACCGATATTCAACTTGGCGGCAATCTGGAAATGCGGCTTGCCAGCCTTGAAGCCGAAGGCAAACCAGTTACCGAAGCGGTTACGACCAAGATTGCTGCTGAAATTGAAGCGGCCAAAGCCACCGCGCTTGCCGCTGGCGGGCTATATGTTATTTGTACCGAACGCCATGAATCGCGCCGGATCGATAATCAGCTTCGTGGCCGGACAGGGCGCCAGGGTGATCCTGGCGCGTCAAAATTCTTCTTGTCACTCCAAGATGATCTGATGCGTATTTTCGGCTCGGAAAAGCTGGAAAGCATGCTGTTAAAGCTTGGTCTTGAAGAAGGCGAGGCCATTATGCATCCATGGATTAACAAGGCTGTTGAAAAAGCCCAATCCAAGGTCGAGGCACGCAATTTCGAGATTCGCAAGCAATTGCTGAAATATGATGACGTGATGAATGACCAGCGCCGGGTGATTTTTGACCAGCGCAAGGAAATCATGCGCGCCGACGATGTTCATGACACGGTTGTCGATATGCGCCATGAAGCCGCTGCCTTGATTGTCGAACGGTCAATTCCCGCTGGCACGTATCATGATGCATGGGATTCAGAAACGCTTGATGCCGATGCCCGCCGCGTCTTGGGGGTCGAGGCACCGATTGCCGATTGGTTTGCCGAAGATGGCATTGCCGAACCGGAAATCGAAGCCCGGTTGATTGACGCTGCCGATCGTCATATGGCCGAAAAAGCCGTCCGGCTTGGGCCTGATATCATGCGGATGGCAGAAAAGAATTTGCTTTTGCAGGTGCTTGATCAGCAATGGAAAGAACATTTATTGACCCTTGATCAATTGCGTCAGGGAATCACGCTTCGGGCCTATGGGCAAAAAGACCCTTTGAATGAATATAAGCGCGAAGCCTTTTTGATGTTTGAAACGATGCTTGCCAATATGCGCGAAACCACAAGCATGGTTCTCTCGCATGTCGAGATCCGCCAGCCCGATGAAGACGGCGCGCCACCAGCCGCACCAGCCGAGGCATCTGCCAATGCGAAAGTGTCGCGAAATGCCCCTTGCCCATGCGGATCAGGCAAGAAGTTCAAACATTGCCATGGCGCGCTTTAGCGCTTCCATATCGCTGGTTTCGGGGCTTGTGGTCTCTCTCAATGCCTCTTATCTAAAAGATAGATAGAGTTTGGTGAGGCGGAACAGATGATCAAATATCAATTGATCTGCGATTTGACACATGAATTTGAAGGCTGGTTTCAAACTGGCGCTGCTTTTGATGCGCAGAATGAAGCAGGGCTAATCACCTGTCCGGTTTGTGACAGCGTCAAGGTGCGCCGCGCCCTAATGACGCCCAATCTGGCCAGCCCAAAACGTCGCCGTGATGATGTGCGTCGCTTGCCAATGGCTGAAGCTGGCCATCAGGCTCATCATCAGGCGGGCACCAACGCGCCATCTTCTCAAGCCGCATCTGGCCAAACCGCATCGGCGCATGTTGCCGCATCCAAGCCCGACCCATCCAAGCCCGCATCAGCACAGGCCACCCCATCACAGGCCACCCCATCACAGGCCGCGCTTGGTGAGGCGATTGCGCAGCTTCGCCAATTGCAGCGCAAGGTAAAGTCTGAATGTCGGGATGCCGGGACCGATTTTGCAACCGAAGTTCGCAAAATGCATTATGGCGACAGCGAACCTGAGAATATTTATGGTCATTCAAGCGCTGAAGAACGCGAGTCACTTGCTGATGAAGGCATTGATATCGTGACTTTGCCGTGGTTGCCGCCTGAACATTAAACCAGGTGATTAGCGCCTTGGCCTTTGCCCTATCGAAAGCCGCCACTCGCCGCATAATTGATCGCCAGTGACCCGATTGGCATAAAGCCGCCGCCCGGACAGGGCGCAAAACCGGTCATATCATCAAGAACAATCCCCGCTGCGGCAAATTCGGCGCGCAATTCGGCTGGCCGCACGAATTTACGCGGGTCATGTGTGCCAGCAGGCACAAGCCGAACAATATATTCAAGCGCGAATTTGGCAAAAACCAGCGCTGGCAAGCTGCGGTTAATCGTGGTGATCACAACAACGCCATTTGGTGCCAGCATCGTGGCAATCGCCTTGACGAAAAGGGGGCGGTCGGCAACATGTTCGATCACTTCAGAGGCATAGATCACATCGAATTTGGCACCGCTTGCGGCTAGATCTTCGGCTGTGATCACCTGATAATCAATCGCCAGCTGCATCGATTCAGCATGTATTTTGGCTGCGCTGATCGCCGGTGCGGTGACGTCAATGCCGGTTACTTCTGCGCCAAGCCGCGCCATTGGTTCGGCAAGCAAGCCACCGCCACAGCCAATATCGAGTATTTTCAATCCAGCCAATGATGGTTTTACACCTGTTTTTATTGGAAAAAACCGGCCTATTGATTGCAAAATATAGTCAATCCGGACGGGGGTAAAAGCATGCAAAGGTGCCATTGGCCCTTTTTGATCCCACCATTGGTCGGATAGGGCGGCAAAATTATCGATCTCTGTTTGATCGGCTGTTGTCATCATAGGCTTGCCCCGGCGGCTGGTAATCGTTATAGCTGCGTGAAATTAGATTTACTGGAAAACAGCATACAGCAAATGGCACGGATTGTTCAAAAATTTGGCGGCACCTCGGTGGCCGATCTTGATCGCATACGCAATGTGGCGCAGCGGGTAAAAACCGAAGTTGACGCTGGCCATGAGGTTGCGGTTGTTGTCTCGGCAATGTCGGGGACAACAAATCAGCTTGTCTCGTGGGCATCGGAGATCGGCCCGCTTCATGATGCGCGCGAATATGATACGATTGTCGCGACTGGCGAACAGGTGACGGTTGGCTTGCTGGCGATTGCTTTGCAAAATATCGGCATTGATGCGCGGTCATGGCTTGGCTGGCAGATTCCCATCCGGTCAGATAATGTTCATGGCGCGGCGCGGATTGACTCGATTGACGGGTCGGCTATCCGCGAGCGCATGAAAACCGGACAGGTTGCTGTCATTGCCGGTTTTCAGGGCATTGGCCCCGATGGCCGGATTAGCACACTTGGCCGTGGCGGCTCGGATACATCGGCCGTTGCGATTGCCGCCGCGCTCGAAGCTGACCGGTGCGATATCTATACTGATGTTGATGGGGTTTATACTACCGATCCGCGAATCGCACCAAAAGCAACCAAATTAACGCGAATCACCTTCGAGGAAATGCTGGAAATGGCATCATCAGGTGCCAAGGTTTTGCAAACAAGATCAGTCGCCATGGCGATGCGCCATAATGTTAATCTGCAGGTGCGCTCAAGTTTCAATGATGCACCAGGCACTTTAGTCGTGAATGAGGATTCAGTCGTGGAACAAGAAACCATTAGCGGGATTGCCTATAGCCCTGACGAGGCCAAAATTACCATCGTTGGCTTGCCTGATCAGCCGGGTGTTGCTGCCAGTGTTTTCGGCGCCTTGGCAGATAATCATGTCAATGTAGATATGATTGTGCAAAGCGCCTCAAGCGCTGTTAAGAAAACCGATATCAGCTTTTCGGTCAGCCGTGGCGATCTTGATAAAGCCGTTGACATTATTAATAAAATCAAAGATCAGCTAAAATTTGAGTCGGTTGACGCCGCGCCAAATGTTGCCAAAATTTCAGTCGTGGGAATGGCGATGCGGACCCAGCCCGGTGTTGCCAAGACGATGTTTGAAACATTGGCGGCCAAGGGCGTAAATTTGCATGTGATTTCAACATCCGAAATCAAGATTTCGGTTCTGATTGATGCTGAATATACCGAGTTAGCGGTTCGCAGCCTGCATACTGCCTATGGATTGGATGACGAAGCTTAATATCGCAACGATAGCTATAGATACTTGCTAAACAAGGCAGGATCTGCGACATAAAGGGATAACAGCCAATGTTATCAGCTATATGGTCGAAGGTTGTTCGTTTAAAAACTTAAAGTTTTATTTGCAATCTTCACAGTTTTCTGGTGCTTTTGTGTAGATAGGCGATGAATGGAGACCGATTTTTGGTGCGCGTTCAAGATAAAGATATCCAACCTGTGGTTGCCGACGACAGTTTCGAACAAATTGGTTCGACGCTGAAACAAGCGCGTCGGGCTCAAGGTTTGAAAATTAGCGGCGTATCACAGCAGCTCCGCATCTCAGTTGATTATCTGTCAAAGTTGGAGATGGGCGCATTTGATCAATTGCCAGCGCCAGCCTATGTCACAGGGTTTTTGCGAAGCTATGGCCAGTGTGTTGCGCTTGATCCAACAACACTTGTGGCGCGCTATAATGATTTGACCACCAAAGCGGCAACCATGCCAACCTATAAAATTCCGGTGGGCGCACGCCCGCCACAGCGATCGGCACCAGCCATTGCTTCAATGCTGGTTGTTTGTGCTGGCATTGCTTACGGCGGTTGGTACTGGGTAAATGGCGGCGATGTGAATGATCAGATGGCGATGGTGCCAAGCGAGATCGCGGAAACCCTGTCAATTCCTGCCGCGATGCAAGACACGCTTATCGATCAGCGCGCAACGTCGGCCATACCGAATGATGATCAGGCGCAAAGCCAAGATCTGACGGTGCCTGTACAGCCCGAAAAAGTCATTGCCGCCAAGGCCGTAATACCAACCCCAACCGTGGCAACAGATGATCAGGTGGCCATGACCAAAACCGGCATCACCAAAACCGGCATCACCAAAACCGGCATCACCGAAACTGGCACGGCAAACACGATCACGGCTGAGGCACCAGCCGGTGCCACATTAACAAAACCCGTCGAAACGGCAGCGGCGATTGTCGCACCACGCGAACCAGCCGCGCCGCCAGCCGATGTGGATAGCCCCGTTCTATCAGGCGATCTTGCCGAAACACAGGTAATTACCCCGGCATCGCAAGATGGCGAAACGCGGGCGACTGGCAATAGCGCCATTGCCAATCTTCGTGATCCGGCGCAGGAAATCACCATCCGTGCGGTTGCCGCAAGCTGGGTTGAAATTGTGCGTGATAATGGTGAAGAAGTGATGGCAAAATTGATGCAGGCTGGTGACAGCTATGTTGTCGAAGGCAATACGCGGCTTTATCTCAGCACTGGTAATGCTGGTGGGCTGGAAATTGTCATCGGAAGCGATGACCCGCGTCCAATTGGTGAAACTGGTCAGATTGTTCGCGATCTGCCGCTCGTTACCGATAAATTACGGCAAACGCTCTAGCTGTTATCCCAGCTCGATTTTTCTCTGTCTCGATATGATTGTTTCCAAATATGTGGGGTGCAGTCCCGATTTTGGCTTGTTCGCAATGATGTTGCGGTTTTTCATTGGGGCCATGCCTATTTGCGCGGCGATTGTGAGGCAAACTCTATAACTTGCCAGCCATCGTGGAAATTGCGCGCAACAGCTCATCTGAACAAAGTGACGCATTGATCTGGCGCTTGCCCGCCGAACAGGGTATAGAATGGGGCAAATTCAACAGGCGTGCGCCGCGCCATTATTTGGAGTGCAAAAGTGTCAAACGCTTATCGGGCTTATCGAACAATCGAGCGCCGTCGCTGTCGTCAGGTGATGGTCGGATCAGTTCCGGTTGGCGGCGATGCGCCAATTTCGGTGCAAACCATGACCAACAGCCTGACAAGTGATATTGACAGCACCTTGGCGCAAATCAATGCGGCGGCGGCGGCGGGTGCTGATATTGTGCGGGTGTCCTGCCCTGATGAAGACAGCACCGCGGCGCTGAAAACCATTTGTGCGCAAAGTCCGGTTCCGATTGTTGCCGATATCCATTTCCATTATCGCCGCGCCATCGAGGCAGCCAAGGCCGGTGCCGCCTGTTTGCGGATCAATCCTGGCAATATTGGCAATGCGGCGCGGGTGCGCGAGGTGGTGCAGGCGGCGCGCGATCATGGATGTTCGATGCGGATTGGCGTGAATGCGGGATCGCTGGAAAAGCATCTTCTTGAAAAATATGCCGAGCCGTGCCCGGAAGCGCTTGTTGAATCGGCCTTGGAACATGCCAAGATTTTGCAGGATAATGATTTTCACGAATTCAAAATTTCAGTCAAAGCATCCGATGTGTTTCTGGCGGTCGCTGCCTATCAACAGCTTGCTGATGTGATCGACTGCCCGCTGCATATTGGCATCACCGAGGCCGGTGGGCTGCGAGCAGGTACGATCAAATCGGCGATTGGCCTTGGCAATCTGCTGTGGGCCGGTATTGGCGATACGGTAAGAGTGTCGTTATCGGCAGACCCGACCGAAGAAGTGAAAGCCGGTTATGAAATGCTGAAATCACTTGGGCTTCGCCGCCGCGGTGTGACGGTTATTTCTTGTCCATCTTGCGCACGCCAGCAATTTGACGTCATCAAAACAGTGCAAATCATCGAAGATCGGCTAGAGCATATTGATATGCCAATCACTGTTTCGATCATTGGCTGTGTTGTGAACGGGCCGGGTGAGGCGCGTGAAACCGATATCGGGCTTACTGGTGGCGGCAAAGGCACCCATCAGATTTACCTGTCAGGTATGGCTGATCATCGTCTGTCAAATGGTGATATTGTTGAACATGTGGTTGATCTTGTTGAAACCCGTGTTGCCGAATTAAAAGCCGCCGAAGCGGCATCAACACAAACTTAAAAAGCAGATTAAAGCCCATGTCACGACTTCAACCTGCCCGCGGTACCGCTGATCTTCTTCCCGATAGCATGGCCAAACATCGTTTGGTGATTGACGCCGCGCGCACGGCATCGGCGCGCTATGGATTTCAGGAAATGGCAACGCCGATTTTTGAATTTTCCGAGGTGTTTTCACGCCCGCTTGGCGAAAGCAGCGATATCGTTACCAAAGAAAATTACAGCTTTGCCGATCGTGGTGGCGAAATCTTGACCTTGCGGCCGGAAAATACCGCTGGTGTTGTGCGGGCAATGATTTCGGGCGGGCTGACGCAAAGCCTGCCGTTGAAATATTTCTATGCAGGGCCGATGTTCCGCTATGAGCGTCCGCAAAAAGGCCGGATGCGCCAGTTTCATCAGGTAGGCATTGAATATCTTGGTCCAGATGATTCGCTTGCCGATGCTGAAATCATTGCTTGTGGTGCGCGGTTTCTGGCGTCGCTTGGCGTTCTTGATGATTGTGAACTTCATCTTAATTCGCTTGGTGACAGCGACAGTCGGGCGGCTTATCGGGCGGCCTTGATTGCCTATTTGGAAACATTTGCCGATCAATTATCGGATGACAGCAAAACCCGCCTTGCGGTAAATCCGCTTCGCATTCTGGATTCAAAAGATGCTGGCGACCGCGCGATCTTGCAAGATGCCCCGCGATTACAAGATTATCTGAATGATGTGTCAAAGGCGCATTTTGCCGATTTGACAGCCGCGCTTGATAGCGCGGGCGTGGCGTGGGTTTTTGATCCGCTATTGGTTCGTGGGCTTGATTATTATTGTCATACGGCTTTTGAATTTGTCACCACATCGCTTGGCGCACAAGGAACGGTTCTTGGCGGCGGGCGTTATGACGGGCTTGCTGAAATGCTTGGCGGGCCAAAAGTGGCTGGTGTTGGCTGGGCGGCTGGTGTCGAACGGCTTGCCATGCTTGTTGAAACCGCCTCGGTAAATAATCCCAAAGTGGCGATTTTGACGGCTGATGATGGCGCGCGCCAAGCGGCGTTTCGTCTTGCCGAACAGCTTCGCGATGCGGGGATTGATATTGATCTGCCAACAAGCGGCGCGATGGGTAAAAAATTGAAAAAGGCCGATAAGGCCGGTATTTTAACTGCGGTGATTATGGGAAGTGATGAACTTGCCAAAAACACCGTCCAGCTGCGCAATCTACGCGATGGAAGCCAGCAGGAATTGCCACTTGATCCGGACGATTGCAGCGGCCTTGCGGCGGCGATTGCCGAAAGCCTTCTCGCCCCATAGCGAACGGTCGTTTGCGGTTGGCAGCCGCGCCGTTTGACCTGCCAAATTTAGAGTGATTGAAACAAGACCAAAAAGGAGTTTTGGCATGAGCCTCGACTCATCAATGGATAAAGTACTTGAACGCCGCCGTGAAGTCGAAGACCGGCTGTCGGATTCGGCCAATATGAGCAATAGTGATCTTGCGCAATTTTCGCGCGAACTATCTGACCTTCGTCCGGTTTGCGAACAGATTGAGCTGGTTCGCCGGATTGAAGCCGAGCTTGCTGATGCGCTTGTCATGGTTGGTGAAGCGGGTGATGATCCGGACATGCTGGAAATGGCGCAGGCCGAGGCCGATCTGCTTAAAGAACAGCTTCCCGATGCCCAAGCCGCCTTGCAGCTTTTACTATTGCCAAAAGACAAGGATGATTCGCGAAACGCCATTCTTGAGGTGCGCGCCGGAACGGGTGGTGACGAAGCAGCGCTTTTTGCTGCAAATCTATTTTCGATGTATCAGCGCTTTGCTGCAAAACATGGCTGGAAATTTGAAGTGATGGAAGTGTCGGAAACCGGCATTGGTGGCTATAAGGAAGCCACGGCAACAATTTCGGGTCAGGATGTTTTTGCGCGGTTGAAATTTGAATCGGGCGTGCATCGGGTGCAGCGTGTTCCCGAAACCGAAGCTGGCGGGCGTATTCACACATCCGCCGCAACCGTTGCCGTGCTTCCCGAAGCTGAAGATGTCGATATTCAGATTGAAGAATCCGATCTTCGGATCGACCTGTTTCGCGCATCGGGGCCGGGTGGCCAATCGGTCAATACAACTGACTCGGCGGTTCGCATCACGCATTTGCCAACCGGCATCGTTGTCAGCCAGCAAGATGAAAAATCACAACATAAGAACCGTGCCAAAGCGATGAAGATCTTGCGTGCGCGGATTTATGATGCTGAACGGGCGCGGGTTGAGGCTGAGCGCGCTGCTGAACGCAAAGGACAGGTTGGGTCGGGTGACCGGTCTGAACGAATCCGCACCTATAATTTCCCGCAAGGCCGTGTTACCGATCACCGAATCAATTTCACGCTTTACAAGCTCGACCGTGTCATTGCTGGCGAGGCGCTTGACGAGGTGGTCGACGCGCTGGTGTCAGAAGATCAGGCACGGCGGCTTGCCGAAGGGATGTGATGGTGACGCCGGTTGATCACAAAAAAACCGATCCGCCAGCACAACAAGACGCCAGCACCATTCTTTATGGTCTCGAGCAGACCCTTGCCGTGGCCGGAATTGCCAGTGCCAAGACCGATGCGCGTTGTCTTCTTGGCATGGCCTTGGGACGTGATGACGCTGTTTTGCCTCATGAAGATATCGCGCCAATGGATCAGGTTTGTGCTGACCGGCTGGCCGCGATGGTGGCACGCCGCCTTGAGGGCGAACCAATCAGCCGCATTCGCGGTTGGCGTGAATTTTGGTCACTTCGCTTTGCCGTATCGCCAGCAACGCTTGATCCGCGCCCCGATTCAGAAACATTGATTGAAGCGGCTGTAGGATGGGCATCACGTAACGCGGTCAAGGATCGACCTTTGCGCTTGCTTGATCTTGGCACGGGAAGCGGCTGTTTGCTTTTGGCGTTATTATCTGAATTGCCGAAGGCGCAAGGTATTGGCATTGATATTAATCCCGATGCGCTGGCCACGGCTAGGCGCAATGCGGCTAGCCTCGGTCTTGGTGATCGCGCCGCATTTGCCGAACATAGCTTTACCGATGATTTAGGGGCGCTTGGCAATTTTGACGTGATCTTGTCAAACCCGCCCTATATCCCGACTGACGAAATTGATGGGCTTGCGGTGGATGTGAAATCTTTTGATCCGGCCTTGGCGCTTGATGGCGGGGCTGATGGCATGGCCTGCTGGACGCAACTTTTGCCACGACTTGCGGCGGTGCTTGCGGTGGATGGTATGGCTTTTGTTGAAATCGGACGCGGGCAGGAAAATGCCGTCACCGCTGCGGCGGAAAAAGTGAATTTACAGCTTTGCGACAGTCATTGTGATCTTGCTGGCATTACGCGCTGTCTCGCATTTTCAATTAAAATGTGAAATGGGTGATATTTTCCTTGATATTAATATGAAGCCAACGCTATGATATCGCCATTCGCGGCGGGGTGATTTTGGTCACCGATACGCCAGCGCCTTTCCTAACGAAATGGGATCGCTTGCACCGGCTTTATGTCGAGCTGTCGTTAATAGACTAACCGCAACCGAAATGACTTTGATTAAATTTATCGATAACCGTTTTTAATAGCGAATGTGGTATCAAACCCAATGAGACAACCTCAAAACGCCAAACGCGGCCGTGGTCGTGGCCGTCGTGGAAATACGAGTGGCAATCATAATCATGTGCCGAACCGCAACACATCCTATGAGTCAAATGGCCCTGATGTGAAATTGCGGGGCAATGCCCAACAGCTTCATGAAAAATATATGGCGCTTGCGCATGATGCGGCGACATCGGGTGAACGGATTTCGGCTGAGGCCTATACGCAATTTGCCGATCATTATTTTCGGCTTCATCAGGCGGCTGTTGGCGTTGCCGAAACCAAACGCCAGCAAGAACAGGCCAATGCCGTAGCTGATGATGACGCCGCTTCAGGCGATTCTCGGCGTGAGCCGGAACCTGCCGCCGAAAATGGTGAGGCTGGTTTGCAAGCTGATGAGAATACCAATCGAGGATCAGCGCAGGCCAATGGCGGGGATGGTGCCGCTGAGTCAGGCGATGCCGCCCCGAAAAAGTGGCGTAACCCCCGCAATGGCGCTGCCAAAAATGGGGCTGCCAAAAATGGTGCCGCTAATAATGGTGCCGCCAATAATGGTGCAGAAGATCGCACAAACCTGTCTCCGGCGCAGCTTGCCGAAGCGGTTCAGGGTGATCAAGATGGTGATCAACCTTCCTAATAGATGCGTCTTTGCTTGGCTTGCAGCACCGGAAATGCGGTTAAAAACCTGCGACCCTCATGGAAATCGAGTGGCATTCGGCATGATTTAGGCTGGCTGGAATCTATCGCCAAGCCGAATGATGCCGCCATTGATTACTTCGGCAAAAATGCCAAGATTGCTATGGCCGAAATGAGCTTTCATAAAGCGCACATAATCTTCTGGATTACGTTTGGCCGTTGCCGGGTCAACATTGATTGCGGCGCAGCGGCCAACGGGTTCTTTGACCAATAGCAGCGCATCACCACAGCGTAATGTTTTGCCAATCAAGCCCTCTTCGGCAAAGGGCGCGCCGCCATCAATAATGATGTTGATCCGAAACCGGCGGCTGTCGGGCTTTGTGTTGGTCGCTTGGGCAAAAGCGTCAAGCGAGGCCTGGCTGGCAATGCTGATCAGCGCTGTTGATTGGTCACTATAGGCCTGATGTTTCATCGTCATCAAACGCGGCTTTCCGCGAAGCTTGCTGCCAAGCAAGGTGAAAAAGAAATCTTCAAAACGCTGGCAATCGGCTGGCTCTGCCGGATCAATGCTTAAGCATGTTACACCATGATGCAGCAATTCTAATTTGGGATTAGCGGCATCATCATAGCGGCAGCTATATTCGGCCAATAAATCATGTGACATTAATTGCAGGAAATGCGCTTTGCGAAACCATGTTCCATCGCTGGCAGTGGCGGTTTTTTCGTCCCCAATCGAAATTGCAAATTGCCGGTCATTGGGAAAATAGCTACCTTGCTGCAGTTTGGCCAAAGGCATTTGGTTGCCGCCAAACCCCTTGACCGGATATTGCCAAAGCTGATGAATTTGCATGGATATGTTCCCCTGAACCATGTTTATGCCGCGTTATGACAGTGACGCTAGCCAGCGTTAATGGCCGAATACCAGCCAAAATGCACAATATCGCTGGCTTGATATGGATTTAGCGCCAGCGATATGTGGTTATTGTGTGTTTTTGATTGTCACGTCACCGGCAAAGCGGATGGTGCCGTACGACAAAACTTCTTGATCAATGGCGGCGACGGTTTTTCGAAAGGCTGGCAAATGCTGATCATCGATCCGCTCGCCGGTTGGCAAGCGAACGGTCATGGGGTTTACCTGCCGGTTATTGACCATCACTTCATAATGAAGATGCGCGCCGGTTGATCTGCCGGTTGATCCGACATATCCGATGATTTCACCTTGTTTCACCCGTGATCCTGGGCGGATATTTGGCGCAATGCGTGACATATGGGCATAGGCCGTATCATAAGTAGCATTATGCCTGATTCGGATATAGCGGCCAAAACTGCCTTTCCAGCCGGCCTCGCGAATCACGCCCGATCCAGCGGCGATGATTGGCGTGCCGCGTGGCGCTGCGAAATCAACACCTTTATGCATGGCATTAAAGCCGCTAACCGGATGTTTGCGATGGCCGAAAGAAGATGAAAGCCGCGCCCCGGAAATCGGCGTGCGGATAAGGGTCCGTGCAGCTGAATTGCCATTTTCATCATACCAGCCAATGGCATCCTTATCGCCATCATAGCGGAAAAATCCCAATTGCTCGTCAGATAAGACAAGCCCGGCATAATGCAGCTTGCCACCAACGATTTTACCGTCAATGCTGTCGCGTTCGGTTTCATACAGAAGCTCGAATCGGTCACCGGTTCGAATCTCGCGCTGGAAATCGACTGAAAAGCCCATGACACGGATATAATCATTAAAGGCGCTTTCGCTGATTCCAGCGGCCATTGCGGCCCGGTAGATAGAATCGTCAATTGTGCCTTGGAAAAAATTCATATAGCGATCGGTCGGCCGAAGCGCGGTGAGCGCCAGCCAGCCACTTTCCGGATGCTGAATCACATAAATGTCGCGTCCGGGCTTGGTCGAAAAGCGAAATCCTTGCGATGCAACCTGGAATTTGGTGCCAATTTGCAGGCGGCGAAGGTTCGCTTTACCCGAAACAGCGTCGATTGCTTTGGCGATTGCTGCCGAATCATATCCGGCGCGGCGCAAAAGCGCGCCAATGCCTTCGCCATTGCGAAGCTTTAATTCGGTTTCGGCACCGCTTTCCAATCCGGTTTGTGCCCGAATCATCTCGCTAATCATCTTGGTTGATTTTGGAAGAACATCAATCAGCGCCGGTTTTGACACTGGCGGGATGATCGAAACAGGGATTGCCGGATAGGCAAGCGCCGGATCTGGACGGCTTGTTGGCAAGGCTGGTGCGGTTTGAAAAACAGGTTCCATCGGCGCAAAAGCGACATGAAGCGATTTGACTGATTCGCGCGCTGCGCCTGTTTCTGCCTTCGTGGTGACCGATTGACCAACGAAAAGGCAGGTCAGCGCAATTGACATCACAGCCCGATAAGACCGTCTTTGAAATGCGTTTTTGGTTATGCAGTTTACTCGCATCTTCACGTCCCCATTTGGCCCGCAAGCCGCTTAAATGCAGCCTTTACATGCCGCAGCTTTTACGAGAAGTCAATCATTTCGATTAAATTCATATAGTTAATTTGTTTATGAATCAGTCGATTAGGAAATTTCTATGAAGTGGTTTCGTTACTTGATCATGATTCCAAATTCACCTTCGGCAAAAACTGCCGGCTTTGCTTTATTGACGGCTTAAATCGGTACGTTATTACCAGGGCGGCGTTGGTGGCCTGTGAAGAAAAGCAGTAAAAATCGGTATTTATCCTTTTGGCGTGTATCTTTTGCCTGTTCATCATGGAACAGACCTGCTATATAAATTGCGTGATCGGGAAACATTGTTGTAACCCTTTCAGAAAAGTCGTTCCGCGCTGGTTATTTCTTATATTTAGCGCGTAAAATGCGTTTTTCTGAAAAAAGATCACAAATACCGATTTTAGGGCTAGACAGTCTGCTTTTGCAGGCTTATAACCCGCCTCCGTTGTTCAGAAATGGGAAACGGATTTGGCCCCACGGCTTGTTGCTGGAAGGGCTGAAAAATAAAGTCACTAAAAAGAGATTTTAGGGCTAGACAGTCTGCTCAGGCAGGCCTATAACCCGCCTCCGTTGCCTCGGATGAGGGACGGGAACTGAACTAAGGGCTTGGCCCAAACGTTCAGGCGCTGTTTGAAAAAGTTGGAAGCATTTTGGAAGAAGTTCGCGGGCAGCGGTACGTGATAACGTGTCGTTCTTTGTGATTTAAAAAGTCAGCCTGTTGAATTTCAAAACGCTAATTTTGAACAAAAGTTAACGAACATGGATTGAATAGGATGACATGTTTGACGGATTTATTCGTTCAAACCAGTCTAACCTAAGAGTTTGATCCTGGCTCAGAACGAACGCTGGCGGCATGCCTAACACATGCAAGTCGAACGCTATTTATAGAGTGGCGCACGGGTGAGTAACGCGTGGGAACCTGCCT
>Ga0102963_1000191_pt1 | contig 26026 bp, 35 predicted proteins | sample SalPon2_C_H2O_MG_2_FD_84522 | JGI IMG/M metagenome (GOLD analysis project Ga0102963, IMG submission 84522) | Salt pond water microbial communities from South San Francisco under conditions of wetland restoration - Salt Pond MetaG SF2_C_H2O_MG | ecosystem: Environmental > Aquatic > Non-marine... | reverse complement strand
TTGTGGTCGTTGGGGTGGTGGTCGTTGTTGTCGTGGTTGTTGTGGTTGTGGTCGTTGTGGTTGTCGTGGTTGTGGTCGTTGTGGTTGTGGTCGTTGTGGTCGTTGGGGTTGTGGTCGTTGTGGTCGTTGGGGTTGTGGTCGTTGTGGTCGTTGGGGTTGTGGTCGTTGTGGTTGTTGTCGTCGTGGTTGTATCACAACAGCATAACCTAAGGTTATCTGGCTGAGCATGTTTAAATTTCGTAAAAGCCTCATGGCCAAATTTTAATATTCCGCCACGAATGATATCTCTAAATAAAGACATTAGACTATATTAGGGTGTTGATCTTGAGATGCGATAAAAATATAATATTTGTCTATATCAAAAAAAGATATACGACTAACATTTCTTTTGATTTTACTATTATATACTTTAACTTTGTCGATATCTATCCAAGAATTATTAGGATAAAAAATATTTAATCTATTGCATTTTTTAATAGAATATATAGAGTTAGCATTATTATGTTCTATATCTATAGCTAATTGCTTACTGATAGTTTTATATTTTTTCCAAATGTTATAGCCAATATTAATACTTTTATAATTATATAAACCTATATTATGCCTTCCTGTATGATCTCCATAAATAATATCATAATCTTGGCTATAGTTTTCCATAGCATTTTCTATATATTTTATATGATCCAAGCCAATTATCGATGTATCATGTATAAGAAAAAACCAATCTGATGCACTAACTAAACGAGAATCCAATAATCCTTTAGCCGTGATAAAAAAAGAATATTCATATATTTTTTGAGGAATATTTACACACACAAGACCTTGTGGCGCATTTTTAAAAGATTGCTTATTAAATTTTAAGTTTCTCGCTCTCATATTTTGTGCTGATATAAATATATCGTCTTGATTTATTCCATGGTATATCATACTATTTAATAGATGATGTAAGGCTTGTGAATATTTTTCGCTAACAGTTGTAACTATATATTTAACAGACATTTTTGTTTATAATAAGTGTTTTTTTTCAATCATCCAAAAATTATTGTGCTCTTTAATAGTCTTATATCTTACATTATAATCAAGACAAAATTCATTTAAACCCATCTTAATACCTGGCAACCCCATATGATTAAGATCGTCTCCAAATACTATCCCGTTAATAGATAATAGGGGCCATATGTAAGTTAGGTCATTAAAAACACTGGCTATAGCGTTATCTCCGTCTGAATATATCAATTGAGCTTCGATGTCTTTGGTGAGAAGCCAGTCGCAAGCGTGCTGAAATGTATTTGGAAAAGGTACTATAATATCAGAGACCTGGTTGTGTAATACATTAGACAAAAATTGATAATATACATTTGGGTAACCGTATGCGGACATTAATGATCGAGAGGCATCACTTTCGTGAAGTCCTATAAATTCAGCAGAACCAAGCCAAGTGTCGATACATATAATAGTAGTGTCTAGATTATTTTTTTTTATAATTTGAGCCATAGCAATTGCTGAAGCACCGAGCCAGCTACCAAGTTCTATAATTATTTTAGGTTTAGTTTGAATAATCAGCATCTCATATAGAGGGGGGTTGACATTCCAACCATTAATTCTGCATGGATATTTATCCAAATCAAAATTTTTGTATATGTCATAACCATGTATTAATTTAATATATTGATTCATTAGGTAATTATATGGCAATTAAAAATATAAAACCATAGCCTTTCTAAAAAATGGGCGGTTTCTGGATTGCGAGTTTTTAGTGTTTCGTCAATAATTTGTTGATAGAATTCAATACTTCTGCTTTGTATGTGTTTTTTGCTAACGCCAAAGCAAGCCCCAAAGTATACTTTTAAGCCATTTAATACGTGCATTTCCTGGTCCACATAAGTTCTGAACCATGTGTAAAAATTATAATCAGATAGCTCTGTTTGACCGTACCAATCTGATAAGTGCCCATCATCTAAAAATATACCATCAAAATATTCAAAATTATCAGATATATTTAATTTCTTATCATGAAATTGCTGCAATAGGCTATTTATATGGTCTAAGCTCATATGGGGTTCGCCCTGCAAAAACAGAGTATGTTCAGCTAAATTGTTGTATTGCTCTACACAATACCTTAGATAAGTCTCTGACTCCCTACCCACATTAGGTATATGATAATATGTAACCTTGGAGCTTAATGACTTAAAATATTCTTCTTTAAGAAATTCTAGATTTATATTTTTAAGCCTTATCCCATTTTGGTTTTGATCATCTTCATATTTTGAATAAATATAAATTTTATTGATATATTTTTTACTTAATTTTTGTAGCCATGATAAATTTTCATTATAATGAGCAATAACTATATCTGTCATATATCTATTTTAGATCCCGTATTTTCTCTAAGTATGTCATCAGTATTTAAGGTTACATAATATATTTCATAAACTATAGAGTTTTCTAAGCCATGAAACTCATGATAGTTACCAGGTTTTATGATACACATCTGCTCTTTTGATAATGTGGTTTCATCAATTAGACTATATTCATTTTTCCATTCTCTGACCAGTATTTTCCCGCTCTCGACAAAGAATATATTGTATTTATGATTATGTACATGTTTAGAGCATTTGTAACCTTTATTGATTTCTATCCTATGTATTTCTACATTATTTTGATTAAATATCTGTCTGGTGACACCCCAAATCTTACCTTGAGTATAATCCATTTAAATATCCTATATAAATATAATAAAAATAACTAATATTTTTAATCCATTAGCATTTATGCAGCAAGACAGCATGCAATCAGATTATACACCAATAATCTTGTAAAGTATGCATATGGCATTAGGGTGTATAAGTTGGTGTATTATTATTTTATATACTTTACTTGTGGAGGTTTGTTAATGGAGCCAAAAGTTTTTGTCCTTACTCCATGGAGATATAGGAATCATTTTGTTCCTATTTATAATCATTTATGGACAAATCAAAAATATAGTAATTATTCTATTAATATTTTTATCGAAAAATATATGATCAATGTAGACTGGAAACATCAATTTAATGATCATTTTAATGTTGTCAAAATTGATAAATTAAAACCAATGAGTATAGGTAGAAAAATAAATTTTGCTATGGATTATATTCCAGATAATTATGATTATGTTGTGTTAGCTAGCAGTGATGATTACTATAGTCCTATGTATATTAGCAAATGTATAAGATTTATGCAAGAAAACAGTCTCCAAGCAATCAATATGAGTAGAGCTAATTATATAAAACTATCTAATATAAACAGTGACACTGTACTACACGCTAATATTGATACATCTGCGTCTTATGGCGGTATGTTTGTAATAGATATGCACATTGCCAAAAAATTTAAATGGAATGAATCGATTAAGGCTGGAGAAGATAGAAATATGGTGAATCAATGGCGCAAACACAAAATTAAATATACACATACTGATATACATAGTAATGACTGGCTTGGTATTATCCATGGTGGTAACTGGAATACGAATGGGGGTAGATGGCAATTCAAAGCAGTGGAAAAAGAATGGCTATATAATTATCTATACAAGGATCAATATGTTTATGACTTTTACAATACTGTAGTAAATTTTGCAAAATGAAGTGTCTTATAATAGGTTATGGAAATATTGCTAAAATTCATGCTAAATATTTAGATAAAAATAATATAGACTGGTTTTGGTACGATCCATATAATACTGGACCAAAAGACAAAAAAGCAGAGATAAAAACACTAAATAATTTTGATAGAATATTAATATGTTCTCCAGAAGATAAGCATTATGAAAACTATAAAACTATTCGGGATAGTGGATATCAAAACTATGTATTTATAGAAAAACCAGCAGCTATTTCAGATTCACACATATTAGAAATAAGTCAAGATAGCAAAGCTATTATAGGAATGGTAGAGAGATTCAATCCTGCAGTACAAACTTTAAAAAATATTATAGACTTGGATAAAATTATCAATATAGATTTTAGTAGGTGTTGCGTTGCGGATGCTTGCAGGAACGTATCTACTATAGAAGATATTGGAATACACGATCTAGATCTTATGTTTTTTCTACTAGGTGCCGCTGCTCATAGTATACAAAATTGCAATATTATTCATAAAAAAAATACAACACTATTTTCTTGCGATACTCCTATCATCAGAATGATATGGAGTAAAGATACATTTTTCAAAGAGCGTAAAATCATAGTAAGACAAACAGACTGCACCTATGAAGTTGATTTACAAGAACAATCGGTAGTAATGCACTTTGGGTCACAAAAAGATCACATATCGAGATCTATATATGTAGAGAAATCTTCTGCTATAGAAAATGAACATAATAATCTATTTTCTGACACTCCAGAACATATAGATTTCCAAGCTTCTCACATGTTATTACTACAGTTATCAAAACAGAATAATCAAAATAATGAGCAATAATATCTTTAAACACAAGAGAATAGCAATTGATTTTGATGGCACGCTGGTCGAAGATAGTTTGGACATTAATAAAGACTTTGAACTCGATAAGCCTTTAAAAGCTTTAAATGGCGCATCAGAAACCACTAAAGAATTACACGAAAATGGTTTTGAGATTTTAATTTATACCTGTAGACCAGACTATCATCGTCAATATATGGAAAATATTCTAAAAACAAACAAGATTACTTATGATTACATACTATTTTATACTAAACCTAGAGTAGATTTATATATAGATAATAAAGGTTATAGATTTGAAAACTGGGATGACACAAAACAATGGATAAAAGAGAAATTACAAACATAGGCCAAGAGCCTCAAACAATAATAGAACAATACTTAAGAAAAGAAAAAATAAGCTTTTCCTCTATACAATCTTTAGATAAGACTCAAAAAATATTAGATATAGGTTGCGGATCCGGAGATGTTTTCGATGGCATAGATTTAATACCAATAATAGATGGCGTAGAACCAGACCGTGAATTAAGGACAATAGCAGAAAATAAAAATATCTACAGAACAATTTTTCATAATATATCTGAACCAGATATTACTTCTTATGATTATATTACTATTTTGGGTGTATTAGAGCATCTAGAAGATAGAAGTTCTTTTCTGTCCAATTTTCGACAAGCTAAAAAAATTTTTATTACAGTACCCAATGCCACTAGTTTTCACAGACTATTAGGACTTGAACTAGGATTAATTAATGATTTACAAGAACTAGCAGAACAAGATTATGCAATAGGACACAAAATATTTTATAACCAGCAAACATTTATGCAGGAAATTGATAGCTTTTGCAAGCAGTATTCATTTAAAGTCAACGCGATAGGCTCTTCTTCTTTTAAGTTTGCTTCTAATACGCAAATGAGTTTTTTTGCAACAAAATTTCGAGCATTAGCTCGCACAGCAGAACAAATCGGAATCATCGGTCTGAATAAATTTTATGGAGCGGAACTATTCGCAGAGGTAGAAAAAATATGAAAACTATAGGGTTGCTAGGCTGCGGAGGTAATGCTGGTATTAATTTTGTCAAGAGCATTAAAATGGCTGATCCAAATATGACTATTGTTGGCTTTGATACAGACATATATAAACTTGCTTCTAGTAACTCTGATATAAAAATATTAATAAACAATCAAGACACGCATAATAAAATTAAAACAATTAATGCAAATATAAACAAATACAAAATAGATGCAATACATGCGCAACCAGATTCAGAGGTTAAATTTTTATGTAAAAATCAAGACCGTATCGAATGTTTCGTATTTGATCATAATATTGATGAATGGAATCTATTTTCTAATAAGTTATTATGTGCAAAAAAATGGATCGCTAAATTAAATCTAGGTTTTATATCTTATACTCTAGGCGATGTAATCAAAAATAATATTTTATGGAATAATCTCACAAGCAATCAGAATAAGGTTTGGATTAGAATGATCAGAGGTGCAGGTTCAAAAGCGGCACTACCAGTATTATCATTAATAGACGCTCAAAGCTGGGCAAATCATTGGATTAATACAACTAATTGTTCTATTGAAGATTTTATGGTATCAGAATTTTTGCCAGGTCCAGAATATGGAGTACAAACATTTTGGATTGATGGAAATATGATACATGCACAAGCAAGACAAAGACTGGTTTATTTTTTTGGAAATATTATGCCCAGTGGACAAAGCTCTACTCCTTCAGTAGCAGTGACCATTAAAGATTCTAAAGTATATAACATAGCAAAAAATGCTATTTTATCTCTTAATCCAAGACCTAATGGTATTTATTGTGTAGATTTAAAAACTAATATTAATAATGAAATTATTCCTATAGAAATTAATTATGGGAGATTTTTTACTACTTCAGATTTTTTTGCTACTCTCAACGTAAACACACCATATGTTTATATAGAAACAATACTAAATAATACAATTAGCAATATACAAATTAATTCTATAGATAAACAATATTATTGGATCAGAGGTATAGATAGAGAGCCGCAATTATTCACTCAACAAGAAATGGATTTATTATGCCACAAATAGTTAGAAAATTATTTGAAGACTATGTAAAAGACACCTATAATCTGAAAGATTGTATAGCTGTTAATAATGGCACATCAGCTTTAATTGCCACTTTATGGTCATTAGATTTAAAGCCTGAAGACGAAATTATTACAACGCCTTTTACTTTTATAGCTACATCAAACGCTATATTAATTGCTGGGGCTAAACCAGTATTTGTTGATATAGATCCAGAGACCTTATTAATCAATCCCGATCTGATAGAAAGTAAAATTACAAAAAATACTAAAGCTATTTTACCTGTGCATTTATATGGTCGTATTTGTAATATGAATAAAATTATACAGATAGCTTTGGATCATAATTTAGTTATTATAGAAGATGCAGCGCAAGCTTTTGGGGCTCAATGTTCCGCGGGCTTTGCTGGTATGATGTCTGATGCTGGTGCTTTTAGTTTTTATAAAACAAAGAATATATCTACTTTTGAAGGGGGTATGATTTGTATACCCAAAGGATCAAAATTAAACGGCTCTAAGATTAGAGCTATTTGTGACCAAGGTCAAGTGGGAAGGTATAATCATGAATATGTAGGCTTTAATTTCAGACTTGCAGAACCATTATGTCTTATGGCATATGAGCAAATGAAATTTCATATGAAGGGTATTGAGGCTGAATTAGGGTTGAGAGGACCATCACAAGGGCATTACCCAGAGGTAGTGTATAACCAAAAGGCGTATATGAAAAAAAATATTACTGGCCACTGCCCTGTTGCAGAAGCCGTGGCTTCTCAAATAAAAAATAAGCTCTCGACGCAAACTGATATCAAGTAATATTTAGCAAAGAATGTACTAATCTATCAAATTTATCAAAATCTCTATGATGGAATTGCCTATGGAAAGCAGCTCTGGCAACATTTCTATTTCCGTTATGTGTATTAATTGGACATTTACCGAGCGCTATCGTATCCACACCTAAAGCTAGAGCTTCATATAATACTGTAGAAGTTATGCCGACAATTTTAGTAGCATTTTGAGCTAACTCCATAGTTGATTGATTATTAATAAATGTAATCTGGTCATGTATCTTTTTAGAAAGACATTGCGGGGTTTTATTGAGTGGGTGTGGCGTTACAATAATTTTTTGTTTGGGGAAGTTTACAATTACATCTTGTATAAACTGGTCCATACTATGATAATCAGAACATAAATAAATAGATGTATCCCATGGTAATTGTAATGGGCATAAGATATAATTACCTTCTTTCTTGTGCTGCCATTTTTTTTTCTTAAAAAATTGTTCAAAGTAATTCTCCGCCTCATCGATCATTTGTGAGGTTAACCAACTCAGATTGTCATTTAAAGAAGATTCAGAAATAAGGCCTTTATTATCCAGATGGTAGTGTCCTCTTTGGGGAATAAAGCCATATTCTAGCGCTAGCCACGGCTTATGGTATTTGTAACATAACTTTTTAATCCATTCAGTACATGGTTCAAGAGCATTCCATATTATAACAACATCTATTTCTGAAACTTCTCTAGCTAATTTCATCTGATTCGACGCCCATCCTTTTGGGCAGTGTCTATATATCCCATTAAATTTTCTAGATATATCTATTCCATTTTCTGCTCCAGGATATGAGTTAAAGAACATGTATTTCATTTATAATACTCTTTCCAGTAATCCCAGTCTTTTTCATCTTCTTGCATTTTGTGTTTTTTGAAATTTACTACTTCTTTATGCTTGAATTTTTCATCGGCATATTTTTTGGGTTTGTTTTTATGGTTTTCTTTATTTTTCTTTCTTTCGTTATTGGAAAAATCATTACTCATCATTACACCGTTGTTGTAAAAAGATTATCCCACAACGCATTTGACCTATTAATGTTTTTGCAGTTTTTGGGATATAGGTTAATATTTTCATGGTTTGTAGATGCGCGCAGCCATGGTTTGGGTATATAAATAATTTTATCATTTAGATAATTGGATAAAACTTTTGACCACCATGAAAAACTACTATTAGATATGATGCCATGTCTGCATAAATACATTATATAGAATTCATGATAAATGTCAAGATTATCAATAAAGATTACCTTTTTGTGCTTTTTTAGCTCTTTACAATCAATAAACTCATGTTTCACTAAATCTATTTCATCGCTGATAATGAAAATATATGATGGTTCTATACTTTTTATTATATAATTAAAATAATTAGTATCTAGATATCCATATAGATTTTGGAGATTTTTGTAATCTCCACGTCTGACGTGTACACATATTGTATTGTCTATATTTTGTTCACCAATATTATCTACAATATAATTGTATGATTGATTTAATATTTTTGGATTTGGTCGTAGTTCTGTAATAATTTCTGATAAATAATTTTCATAATATGATAAGTTTTGGAAAAAGCCAATAAGATCAATATTTTTACGCTTAAATATGGTACTATCAAAACTGTAGGCATTATTTTCGATATATTTGTTTTGGTCAAACACATCAGCCCTGTTAAAACTTAGCCACTCCCTATCAAAAAAATTTAAAAAATGGTCAGGCGGATTAAGATAGAAGGGCTGGTTATGAATTATGGACAGTACCTTGCATAGAGAATACTGAAAAATCTGATTTCCAAATCTTCCATAATCTCTATGGCCTAAAGCAGAACAGCTAATCATTAAAAAAAATAAATGAGCCTTCATCTATAGCTGGAGAAATTAATTGATTATTTTTGTCAAATAAATACATATACTTAAATAATCCTGGCATAGGGTCTGTTTCTAAAAAAACTGTTGTTGCGTGTATTTTATCTGTTGATTTTTGTAAAATATCAGTAACGTCAGTAACAGATCCGTAGTAAGCTTCTAAAATTTCAATATTTTCTTTCTCTAAAATATTGTATTTAATTTTTTCATTATATTTTTTAGCCATATTCAATAGGTTGATTTTATTTTGTAGACCAACTGTATAATTAGCATGAAACATAATGAGTTCATTTTCAATTTTAAATGGCTGTCCATTCCAATGCCTATGCTGAAAAGATATATTTAAGAAAATATGCGATAAAAATTTAGCTTTTACTAATTTTATGTTCCTATTAATAGCTTCTTGATCACAAGAATATAGATCGTATTTTTCTTTTAATAGTTGGAAAAACTTTTTTGTTCTTTCATTAATTTTAGCTATAAAAAATCCAGCACAATATTCACCACCAACTCCTTCTTGGAAAGCTATATCGTATTCGCCAAGCTCTTGTATGCAGGTTTCTATGAATGGCTTATAAAATTCTATATCAACATCTGACCATATAAAATATTCCTCATTTGACGATATGGCTTTTTCGTATATTTCCACTTTTTGGCGCATAGATTCTTTCCATCCGTCAGAATAATATTCGCCAGATTGACATATTTGTTTTTGTTCCTCAAATATAATCTCAGCATTTGGTTCAAATTCCTTAACGCTTTTAGCAAAATACTCATCGGATAAATATTGATGAGACTTTGATACCATTGTGTATATTTTCATCTTGACTGTCCTATGTCCTAGATCTATATTTATACAGGTTGGGTGGATATAATATTATGTATTACTCGTCTGATACATCTACAACGTCTACATCCAATTCAACTCGTATTGTATAAATCTTAGTTAGTACTTCACTTCCACTCACAGTTTGTACTGATGTTGTAGTGCTGATTGTTGCCCTATCTGGCCTATCTGCGTCAGCAGTGTTGGCCCACTTATCACTAAAAGCTTCGCAAAAATTATAAACTATTTCTCTGACATCACCAGTAGATGGATCTGTATCTGCTTGCGTTAATTGATTAAGGGCTGTGAATGGTATGGTCAATTCTGTAGCAGAATTAGTTACACCAGGAAACCAACCTGAAGGTGCTGGATCAAATGCCATGAATTTATCTCCTTTATATGAATAAAACTTATATAACCTATTATACACTTAAAACTAAATTATAGGATTAATTATGCCATATCCTTGATATTTTTTAGATTTAAATGCTTCATTTTTTATGCTAATTGCGTGTTTTTTTAAGATTTCTATCATTTCTTCTCTATTTGGTTTTTTATTGTATTTTTGTCTATAATAGGATAGATACAAAGCAGCAACACCAGCAGCAAAAGGATTGCTCATGCTTGTGCCACTCATTAAAGCATATCTACCACCTGGTATTATACTCATTATATTATGACCTGGAGCTAAAAAATCAAGGCTAGGACCACTACATGTAAAATTTGTTCTATTTAAATTTTCATCTATAGCTCCGATACTGATAGTTTCTGGATATTTTGCTGGAAACATAATATCAACATTTGGACCAGAATTGCCAGCAGCACAGAATATTAAGCAGCCACTATCGTGAGCTCTTTTTACAGCTCTTTTTACAGTAAGTGAGGAACCGCGGGACCCTAAAGACATAGTGATAATATCTACTTTTTCTTTAACAGCATAATCTATAGCTTTGGCAACATTTGTTAAATTACCACCACCATTTTTATCTAATGCTTTTAGTGCTAAAATTTTTGCATCAGGAGCAACACCAACCATGCCCCTATTATTGTTACATGCGGCAATTGTACCAGCAACATGAGAACCATGACCATTATCATCCATGGCGCTAGTATTATCATTTACAAAATTATATTCGCCTTCTATATTATTTTTTATATCCGGATGATTAATATCGCATCCAGTATCTATTACCGCTACCCTAACACCCCTGCCAGTGCTCTTAACCCATTGTTTATCTACATTAAATTTTGTAATTTCCCAGCCTTTAAGCTGTGGATCATTAGGGGATAGACCAAAAAAATCTTCAGATTTATATGGCAATAAAAATGCATTATCTCTCATCGTAGCACCTCTATTTTTCTTTTATTCAAGGCATAATATTAGCTAATATGACCGTTTCTTGATATTGACACGCGTGTTGCCCAGGGAAACCACCAGCAACAGGTAAACATTTTAGAGGTAATACATCTTGCGGGCACCGATCCACACATTCCCAACATGCCGGATCGGTTATGTCGCACGGATCACAGTTTGTACAATGAAATTCAAGGGCTTCACAATTTTGTTTGCATTCTATGTGGTCTGACACATATACACACTCATCGTTTACGCAGACCTCAAAACCCTTGCAAATACTCTCACATTCTCGATTATCATTACAAAACTTACAAGGGCCACAATCACTATCTAGCTTGCATTTGTCTTTACAGGCAAATGTGTAGGTTTCTGTAACTCGATCGTAAGTCTCGTCACATATCTTGTTCTGCGCCGCACATTCGTCTACCACTGTACAATTAGGGCCAAGAGATTCACATCCAGGCCTCCACTGCACAACCTCTCCTCTAGACTCCGGTTCCGGCTGACAACAAACCACGCCATAACCTTCAGATTCAAGAGTGCGAGTGGAGGATCCATCGTCAGTAAATACTGGAGACAGCCTACATCCCCACACCCCATCCCTGAAAACACATTCTTCACAGGAAAGGCAATGCGGTGAGCATCTATCTTTACACTCGCCATTTACACAAGTTTGGAACGGTCCGCAATAGCTTACGCATGCTTTTACGCCTGGACCTTGATATGTTCCCACTAAGCCACACTCTTCACATAAGTTCTTATTACATGTTTTTGGGTTAGGTTTTACTAATGCTCCTTCTGGAACCCCTTCGATACACGGCTCTACGCAAACACCACCTTCTAGACATGCGTACTGACATTTAGACCGACACGCTCCCCTTCCATTCCCTCCTACAACACACTCTTCGCAGTCGCTGTGACATAGAGGTTCTACTCCTTTTGTAGGATCACACTTAAAACATGCGCCAAAATCATACCTATGCTCTTCACATTCCTTTCCACGGAACGGATCCCACGTTTCTATCCATTCTCCGCAGATACCTAGAGAACGTATTTCATTCATATGTAGCCAGTATCCACTATAGCACACAAAACATGGGTTTGCTGGATCCTCCTTCCCGTCATCAGCCAAGTCGCAAGGGTCTCCAAGGTATGGTAAATTACCCGACCTTTGAGGAGGTGTCCATACTTGAGCAATGACTAATGGACTAATTAATGGACCATTAACCGTTTGTGGTCGTTTATATGGCCCATTCGCTGAAGCAGTATCCTTCTTATACACTATCCCGCCAGCATCATAGGCAGCTGGAAATTCTAAACTTTGCTCATTCTGTCTCTTCCTATCCACCACGACATTTGACGAATTAACATAAGATATAGAATTATTATTTATTTTAATATCCGGATCTGTAGGCACCGTATTACTAATGTTTCCGCCATCTGTAACATCCCTGTGGTATATTTTATCTCTAGAAGATATATTACCTCCTGTATGCAGAATAGGATTGTACGGGTTATTCGCCATGTTTATACCTCTTTATCTATATATGCATATACTAAGATAAACCTAAAATATTATTTATTAGAAGCTTCTATTTTTTCTATAATTTTTTTAGTATCCTCTATCCAATCAGTATATACACTAATTCTTGTACAACAGCCACTATCATTGTAATTAGCATTAGCGTTTCCATCTTTAGCATATATAAAAGAGTTAATTCCAGCTAGTTTGTTATCTATAAATAAACCACCACCGCTATCCCCAGGACATATCATAAATTCAAGGGTGGTTTGAGGATTATCTCTTAGATTAAAAACCAAAACATCATTTTCTATACCTGAAATTATATTAGATCCTGCTCTTTTTTTATTGTCATATTTTTTTACGTTATAGCCAGTTTTAAAATTACCAGTATAACCATATCCAGCTATACTACAAACCTTACCCTTTTCATCCCCATCACCATATAATTCTGGATAAAAATCTAATTCTATAGGTCTTTGTAATTTTGCTATAGCTATATCGTACATGCCAGTCTTTTTACTATCAAATTTAGAGTGCATAGCCACAATACGGCAAGAGTATGCTTCATTATCATATATAACATGCTGTGTAATAGAATCAGCTACTATGTGCGCGGCTGTTAAGATGTGATACCTGTCTATAAGAACACAAGACCCTCTGAAATTAGAATTAAGGCCATCATCAAGTATACCCATGATAGGCAATACACATTTATGCTTTGCTCCATATTCTAGATATTTACTATCTTGAACATTAGGGTCTATAGTTCCACCGTTGGCGATGCAAGAAAATATAATAAAAAGACTAAAAATAAGGTATTTCATAAGAATACCCTCCATACTAGAAGAGTTTATTTACCTTATTATAATACACCGTTATTTATGCGGTCTATTTTTTTTCTGATTAAGATACCACCAAGCATCTCTAACTACATTTTTATTCCAGCTTTTATAATTCATAAAATGACCAAAAACAAAATGACAATACTTATCACAAAGAGTAATAAGATTGCCTGGGTCTAATTCTTTAGAAGGATCTAAATGTACTGGTATTATGTGATGCACTTCTGGTTTTTTACAAGACCCACAAGCCTGACAACAGGGCTGTTTTTCTATGTGCTTTTTTCGCAACGCTGCCCAACCGGGAGATCGAACAGCGTAACGAATTTTCTTACTACAAAAAGGCCACATTACGGCAAGAGATTATTAAAGTGAGCTAAACCCGCACCATAACCAGTACTGCTACCACCACCATCGTCTTCGTCATCAACGCAAACGCAATCATCGCTTGGACTTTGTCCATCAGGACATGATACTTTGCTTTTATCACATACGCATGTACAAGTATTAAAATCTGCAGATAAATTACCTGGACATTTACTATCATTAATAACACACTCACACTGACAATTAGAGCCATTGACTAATTCGTACTTGCCACAACGACTTTGACCACGGTACTCTGGTCTACCTCCCCAGTTGTAATTTGGGCAGTAGCAACCACAAGCTCCGGGTGATCCGCTCGAGCCACGCTCAAAGACAAAACTTTGACCATTGGTACAACCAGGGTCTCTACACTCACACCTACAACCACTATCGTCATATCTTCGTGTCGGAGGCGGACACTGACCCTGACAGGTACAATAAAATCCATTATCACCGAATTCTATACAGCTTGTTCCTCGATCACATTTTGGGGTCACTTCTACATCGCCTGGATTTGGTCCTGTTTCTACACAATTATAGCATGGTCCCACACCAGCACATGAGTTATTACCACTGCTAGCACCATCTTTTAGTCTGCACCCACCAGTAAGAGTGTCACACTCATAGTCTGGTCCCATATCTGCACAAGTATCTATAATACCCTTAATAGGATCGCAAGTTGCACAAGGGTTTGTTGTACTGTATATATCAAATATTTTACCAGAACCAGGTTCACAACCTTTACATGGAGCTAATTGGTCATTTAAATCAATTAGCTTACCATCAACACATTTAATGCATAGATTGTCGGGTTTTTCTTGACAATCGGCATCGCTTCCTTCTCTATTGCTAGATATTGGAGTATCACCAGACCCTTTAAACGAAACGGTATTAGGGGTTCTTTCTTGTTTAGCTTCATACATATTGAATTTGCTACGACCTGACTGAATCAGCACGACACCATCTTTAGGCGATGAACTACCCGTAGGTTCTTCTGTATAAATAATTGTTTTCCTGTTTTTTGTCGCCGGTTGCAAACTACTATTATCTTTAGATACCCTAGTAACCCGAGAGCCCTTTTTTGATGTTTTAGATATATTACCACCCAGACTTGTCACTACATTATTAGTTACACTACCGGTGTCTGGAAAATAATATCTCCAATACGGGTTATTTACAACGTAGTCTCTAGTAACAAATAATTCTTGACCATCAGGAGTAACCCATGGTATAAAACCATCTTCATTAACACCCCGTGGCTCAGGAAGTCTACAAGACACTATCTGGCTATATTTAAATCTAGGATTATAATTACTCAATTTTTTCTCCTTTAATTATTATACTTCAAAGAATACTGGCAGCTATTAAACAACCTTTAGAAACAGCATGCAAAGGGTCAGATGCGTGCTTAACCTCTTGAATAGCTAATGGAAAATTAGATTCATTTAATTTTTCATTTAATTTTTCAATATACCCATCAGCTTGGGATGTTCCTCCAGCAACAACAATTCTAATAGGTTCTTTAAATTTAGGTAATGCTTTATGACCATCAAGAGCAGCTGATAATTGTTTTGCTGTATATTCTATAAGCCTTTCGTAATATGAAGACACAGCATTTAATACAGGATTTTCGTTAGATTCGCCAACTTTAAATCCACCGCCCTCTTTCTCTACCTGAACAACACTATCGGGCTCTCCGGTAGCCACAGCACTCATACGATCAACCCAGTCGCCAGACTTGGTTGTGCTAAAGACTACTGTGGGTTCACCGTTTAGCATAACGCATACGTTGGTCATGCCAGCACCACAACTAATACCGATACCGGTATAATCTGTGTCCTCTAGTTCTGAGTAACATAATGCTTCCGCTTCGTTAATAGCTCTAGCATCATGCCCGGTTTCTGCCAGGATAGTTTTTACTACATCTTCATGATATCCAACATCAAAATCATCATCTTCTTGATCTACCGGTTGAGCAGGAACACAGAACACTAATTTTTCACCGGGCTCCGAAGCTTTCCCGACTACTTCTTTTAGTATATAAGCGAGCACTCTTTTTGCTTCTTTTTCTTTTACTGATACAACGCCCCTATACATAGGTCTACGAGCAGTTTCATTTCTTTCTACTGCTTTTTCAATAGCGTCTTTACCCAGTATAATAAAAGAACCATCACTATCTTTAACAAAAGTTTTACCAGCCAAACCCTTTTCTATCATTTTGGTAGCAATAGGAGTGTTAGGCTTTATAATATAAAAAGCGTCCCTGAAATCTTTAAATACAATTTTATCCTCATTATATTTACTCATTATAATAAAGCTAGTACCAACATCTAAGCCTTTACTCATAATTATTTACCTTTCATGCTTTTTAGCTTATTTATAGCCGATTGTGTATTATCTTTCGATTCTGTTGTTTTACCTAAGCCATCGTGCTTAGATTCCATATTCACCGTTTCAACACCCATTACTATTTTTTTATCGTCTATTTCTATATTATTTTTATACACCTTCTCCGAGTTTCTTTGCTTACTAAAAAAACTTTCTGGTTTTTCGTATTCTTTTATATTATTATTCAGAATATATCTATCAAATACTATTCCAGATATAAAAACAAACAATAACAGAACACATACTATTAATTGATCTAGCATAATTAATACCTCAAAGTATAAATACACTTATTTTAGTATTTTTTAATTAATGCTAGATTTATTATATTTATCTATTTGAAATCTTCTGCTCATTGGTATTTCTAGAATACCTACTTTCCCACCGTATCTTAAACCATTTTTCTCTAACCATTGCATTATTATTATTGCATATTTTAGCAATAATTTTTGTTTTATTTGTCATTCTAATTTCTTCAGTTCGTGCCTGATTTGATTCTGTTTATCCAACAAAAAATCACCTAAATATAATTCATTATTTTGCGGAAATAATAAAGATGTGGGTTTTTTTTCTTTATCGAATAATGTTATTACGTTTTCCCGACTTTTTTCCCAATATTTCTCATTATCATTATTATATACGCCTATAGTACCATCTTTTCTTAACTCCATATATCCATTTAAATTTCTATCACCCGTGCTTGTGTTGATACTACTGAACTCCCATAACTCTATGTTAGTATCTAAATCGATATAATCCGTCTTAAATATCTTATCTTTATTTGCTTTTATTGTTTCTACACAATCTGCATAATGCACCCAGGAATCTAAAATATAATGTATATGTGTTAATCTACCTTCAGGATTAATTGCCGAATATTCTTTATACAAACTAGCTCCACTGTCAAAAAACGTGCTTTCCACTATAGGGACTTTACATATTTTAGCTAAGACTGACGCCCCATTATCTCCCCACAAAACTTTATGCTTACGTATTAATGAGATATATTCGCCTGTTCTGTTATGAAGTTTAATTTTTTGTACGGCACTATAAGAGTATAGTGTCGCTTCCCGAGCATACACAAACATGGGCGGTCCTTCATGACCATTTAAATCTGATTTGCCAAAAAATACGTTCCTGATTTTCATATCTCTTAAGATACATTGTTGTTTAATACACATATCTCCGGTTCTTCCGGATATTAAACACATTGGATCTTTATAATCATAAAAATCTGTTAATATTTCATATGTGCGATCTATGTCTGTGCTAGAGTCATCATCAACCTGAAATATCCACTTATAGTCAATGGGCTGAGTATAGATATAATCTAGAAACCTCTGAGCGATTGGGGTGTCTTTTAGTTGATACCATTCGTATTCTATAGTGATAATGTCTTTTAAAAAATTTGGTTCAGATTCGCCAGCTAAAAATACTATCTTAAAACTAATATTATATTTGTTAGTAAACTTAAAGCCGTATATCTGTATAAAGTCTTTTAGTCTTTGTATATATTTTTCATTTGCTGTAGATACTAATACTGCTAAGATAAAATCATATTTCATTTAAAGTAATCTTCTGAGCTTATGTTTTTATCATCTATAAATAAATCGTATATAGGCTTATTAAAAACTATTTCATGGTACTTAACAATCCATTTATTAAACTGAGCTTCTGTTATTTTCCTCCAATCTTTACCGGTTTTAGTGCCTCTAGCAGTCCAATAAATAATTATATGCCCATTATCATAAAGGTCATTTATCTTGGCTATTCTATCATAAATTGGGGTGGCTTGATTATAGTCTTGACTATTTGGTGGTAGTTTACAAATAGTGTCATCTATATCAACATAAATAATCATATATCTATACTGCTTTTAGCTTGGTTATATGTTAAAAAAGCTGCTATGGTATATCTTGATCCTTTAGTTATTTTTGTCACACCATGCAAACAGTCCATACCACCAGTATGTACTGCGGTATATCCCTTTTTAGGTTTTATTTCTAGATTTCTTCCAGGATAATATAATACACCGCCATCGAAATTTTCATTTAAAAATGTGACCATACCGAAATCTCGCCAAGGATATTCATGATCTGGGCAATCTGGTGGATTTTCTGCGTCCGCATGGGGCTGCAAATCATATCCCTCCGGCCATCTTGCTATACTAAAATGTTCACAAAAAATTTTCTTACCAGTTGCTTCTCGCAATTTATTTATTACTACTTTCAATGAATTTAACATTATAGATTTAACATTATTGTCTTTTATTTGACTATAAAATAAAGTCCTGCCTTGCCAATAATTATCAGGATCTAATTTACCAAAATCTTTTTTATTGCCATCTAAGTAATCAACCAACAATTGAATATCGTTTTCGTTTGTAATATTTTCAAATACTGTAGGGAATTCCATAACTATAAACTCTCTTTCAATCATCTAGATGTGTTTGGTGATCTTTAAATTTATTGCCGTAAACATCTTCACCGTTATGATATCTACGACCATTACCGTTCTTTTTGTATTTGTCTAAATCGCCTCTCTCATTACCGTGCGCTTCCCCGCATTTCATTTCTGCGTCAAGCTGGTCGTGAGATAATATATCTGCACCATTTTTGATTTCAAAATGATCTATAAAGTGTCTTGGATATGGTATTACACAACCAACAATATCTCCTTTAGATATTTTAATTTTATAATTAGGTCTTGTAATCCTAATATTATAAGTAAAATCCCTCCTTAGATTATCTGTTTCTATCACCCCTGTCATATGATATAATCCATCAATAAAAGAATTTGGTGGATTAATAGTCATTAAATTAACACCATCTGGAGTACGCAACGAAAATGTTGTTTGTATCGTGATAGTACCCATTCCGAAATGACTACTTATTGATTGTATTATTTTATTTTTTTCAAAATCTTCTGGATCTAAATAAGTAACTTTAACATCGTTTGGACTATCTCCACCAGACCATTCTACCTCTATATCATGTATACTTTTAAGAACAAAGCCATGCTGATTACCCATAACTAAAGGTAGGCAGAAATATGCGTGTTTAACGAACCAGTCTCGTTTAAAATTACCCTTTAGAGATGAATATAATTTATCAATATTCTCCTGAGTTTGAAACGCATGATTATGTGCTATCAGTGCGATGCAGTTTTCTTTTATTATATCGCTCATTTATCCTACTCTCTTATATATTTCGGCAATATTATTAACAATACTAATGTAGTTCTTTTTATATTTACAGACTCTCAGCCCTTCTGGAATAGCATATGCCATTACATCTTTACCAAATTCTTTGACAAGTTGATCTGCTTTATGAATATTTTTTTCATATGCAACAATAGAAAAATAAAGTTTCGCAGCGTCTGTAATATAGTTTCCAAATATATATTTATAATTAGGATCTATCATAAATAAACTATTATTAACTTTTAATATATTATCTACGCTGAAGTCTCCATGGAAAAAAGTTGGCTTTAATTCTTTGTGTTGAATTTCTAAGATAATATCTTTACCATTTTTAGATAAATTTTCATCTATAATTATGTTATTTAAATATGTATCATAATTATAATTATTTATTGTTGAATTCTGGAATTGTCTTAGTAGATCAATATAATCTTGCATATCCACCTTTTGGGTATCAAGTAATCTTTCTGTAATAATTGTTTCGTCATTGCAAAATAATACTTGCGGTGTGTTAAATTTCTTGTTAGCCAGATCATACCACTGTTTTTCAAACAAAGAAGATTGGCTTTTCTTAATCACAGCCTTCTCTGTGAATATAATGTTATTTAAAGTTATAGGGCTGATTTGTCCAGTAAATTCTGAATGTTGATCTATTGTCATATCGTCTACATAAATATCAGCATATTCTTTATTAAAAGATATTTCGTCATATGGAATATCATACATATTACAAAATTGCTCGATTAGGTGCTGATACTTTTTTTGTTTTTCTTTGTATTTAAGATTATTTTTAGCTCCTCTAGCCGTAACAATTTTGATATATGGATTTATAGTTTTTTTTAGATTTTGCAATCTTTCAATTAACTTATAATTTGGTTCAGCTAGTGTAATATATCCCTTATTACCTAATGCTAAAGTTCCGTCAAAATCTACACATACCACTATTCTCATCGATAATTAAATTCCTATTGCTTCATAATAATCTTGTATGTCGCCCAGCCTTTTAAATGTATTTTCAAATACAACATTAGCTCCATTCATACTAGATACAATACTATTATCTTCCATTTCTTCAATATTTTTTTCTAAATTTTTACAAAAATAAATACCGCTACATTTAATATTTGATATATTATCTCTTTCACTGGTTTTGTAAATCTTATTGTCCTTTAATATAATAGATCCATATTTATCTTTATTAGAATTAAAAACATAAACACAATTGCTGTTAATATCGATTTTTGATAAATCAATACCGAATGGTATAATGTCGCAGTCTATAATTAGCACATTATCTTTTATCGGAATTAATTTTAAAGTCTCTTTTCTTGACTCAGTTTTATTTTCGCCTACAATTTTAGCATCGGGAAATATTTCTAATATCCATTCTATAATTTGCTTATTATAATAATATAGATTTTGTTTGTCTACATGGGATATATCTTTCATTCTAGTTCCCGAGCCGCCAACAGTAATATATTTATGAATCATCTTTGAATTTTCATTCTTATATTGTTATTAATGTTTATTTCTTTATATTCTGAATGGTTTTTATCCCATAAATGCTCTGTAATGACAGCCTCTCCGTGGTGTGGGTAGTAATCGACATCTTTATCAAAAAATAAATATGCAGATGAATAATAATCCATTTGCTTTGATCCTCCATATGCAAATTTATCGTTTGGCATAAATTTCGGACCAACATCTAATAATTGCTTTTTCATATGTTCATCAAAGACAATATCTATATCCTCATTAGGGGGTAGTGTAATATTATGGTTGTCTTGATTATTTATATTAAATTTTTCGAAAAACAAATCCATCCTAGACCTTATTACTAAATCGTATTGCATATTTTTCTTTTTTTCATAATTGCATTTCAATTTATTACTCATATATATGCCGTAATACATCATCAATACATTAAACCATTTGTAGTTATTTTCATTACCAAATAATTTATATTCAAAATCATTTGTTTTTTTATTATGTCTATAAGACTTCTTAATTTTTTGAATAAAAAAATCGTAATCAGGATGTTCTATTAAAATTTTCTTGGGCTTATAACATGAAATTATATTTTCTACAGGGGTTATATGACTATATGATTCTACATATTCTTTATATTTGAATATATCATAATTATTATTATGTGTAGAATGTATGTCTGAATGACCACTAAAAGTCCAAGTATGAATAAAAACATCCGCATTTAGTGGCTGAATAATATGATTATATTGACTTTCAAAACATTTTTCAAATGTTCTTGATTGACCAGATAAGCAGAGAGCGGTTTTCATAGATTTCTTGTATTTAGTAATCTACCCTTTTGTGTTCTAATAACATATCCCTTTCTAACCATATAAGGCTCAATACTGTTTTCAATAGTTTCCATAGCAATACCTGTCATGCTGGATATAGCTTTTAAGCCTAAAGGATTAGTTCTATTCTTTTTTAATATTTCAATATATAACTTATCATTACAGTCAAAACCATTAGAGTCAATACCCTGACTATTAAAAATTTTATCTATATCATCTTTATCTTCTGGATAAGATTCGACATAATTTTTATACCATTGTAGCCTAGCATTTAAAATTCTAGGAGTTCCTTTACTTCGCTCGGCTATAGAAACCATCTGACTATCGGTTAAAGATAGTCCTAGTTTATCCGCATTCGACCTTACCAGTTTAGCTAAGACATTATCGCTATAAAAAGAAAGATGCTCTTTCATTGTGAAACGATCATAAAATGGCTGGCTTAAACTTCCACCACTAGTAGTTGCTCCAACCATAGTAAACACCGGCAGATCAATACTATCCGGTTTATTCTCTACTAGCATATCTATTCTGAAATCTTCCATAACTGGATATAAAAATTCTTCTACTAATTTTGGCAGCCTGTGAATTTCGTCTATAAAAAGAACTGATCTTGGCTCTAAATTCATCAGATACGGAATAATATTTTTTATAGTTCGCACAGCAGCAGCGTTCACCGTATACAGATTCACACCTAACTCATTGGCTATAGCACTCGCTATAGTGGTCTTACCAAGGCCGGGAGGGCCATCTATTAAAATATGAGGCATCACCTGACCCGAACTTTTACAGCCATTAGACATGATGCGTAGACGCTTTATGGTATCTTCCTGACCAATAATATCATCGAAACTAGTGGGCCTAATAGAATTAATCATGATCTACTCCAATTCCCTTTAATACTGCTTTAACCAATATAGAAATGTCGTTTTGTTTTTCTAACTCAAATGCTTTTCTAATCAAATCATCTGCTTCATTATCTTCATATCCGTACCCAACTAAAATCTTTGAAGCCTCACTTAATACATGATCATCCAAATTAATGTCTGATTCTTTTTGATGTGAAGAATTCTCTGCCACATCTTCTGTTTTATTATCTGTTGGCGGTTCATTATTTTCAAGTGGCTCAACTGGTTCTGGACTACTTGGTTTTTTAGATTTCGCGTAGATTATTTTTGTGTCAACTATTCTTTTTGGCCGAATGGTTATATCGCAATCGCAGACAATTTTAAAATTTTTAGTACACGCCTCTTTATGATTGATCCAATGATTGCATCCACACTTAGGACAAACATACTCATAGTATATATCTTTAGAAGCTGGTTTTAAAACTATTGTTTTACTTTTCTTTTTCTTTTCTTTTGTTGTCATTGCCTTTTACCCAAAATACAAATTCGTTTTTTTCGTCATCAAAAGCCGACTCAACCAAACCCTTGTTAACTAAACCCCTGACAATGTTAGAAACCATACGTTCAGATAATTGTTCAAGAATTATATTGTAGTCTTTTTCTTTAATAAACCATGCTTTTTTCTTTGTTTCTTTACTCATTTTTCTATGCAAGAATTCACCAAATATTGCTTCTATTTCTTTATATGGCAAGACTCGTTCCATTTCTTCATCGTCTTTTTTATTTGATATATTTTCTATTTTCTCCATGAAACTTTCATCGTCCAGTTTACTATGGCTTTCGTCAAAATTATAGTAGATTACTTTACGACTAAATTTTACCAGCTTTTCAAGGTTCATAACCTCTAACCATCCATTACTCATATTCATGTCTCTTAATTTAGGTTATCGAACATTCCTCTGTAATACATTGGCTGTTTCAAAAAATAAGATGCATTACTGGCTAAATGATTTTTATATTGTAGTTCTAGTTCATTGATATCGAAATATTTTGTTTTCCAAACTGCTTCATCATATTGGTTATTACCAAGGTACATAAAATACTTATCGTCTAGTTTTTTACTTGTTGGATTGCCTTTTTTTGATAGTGGTTTATACCCACCAAACAGCCATACGTTATCTTTTTCATTAGCAATTTCTTTGATTGCATCAGACAGCCATTCTTCCCAAGCAGCCCAATTTAAATCAAATTTTTTAGCGTATGGATAGCTATAATCATTATATTCTGGATAATAATTATATTCATCATCATCGTAATCGTTGTGTTCTGGGTCTTGATGCATAATTGTCTCCAGAAAAAATGAAGGGCTACGAGGTACAACGGACTACTACATTATACCCCGTAGCCACTTCAAAATCAACCTACACAGAACTTATCACTAATCTCGTCAGCCAGTTCTCTAGCCGCTCGGCTCAGGAAGTGATTCTTACTGAACCATAGTGGTGTAGAGACTTGGTTGAGGAACTCTACGGTTTTCTTTAAAAGGAACGTCTGCTGAGTGTCAGCGTTTAAATCAACGCTTGGCAGAACCTTGTGTGGATCGTACACAGGCATATCAGAACCAGCGAGAGTGGCTACTGGTTGAGGTTCACCAGTGGTTCTGTTATTTTCATACTTATTTACTAATTCATCAACCCTTTCCTGACTTAATCTTTTAAGCACAGCTTTTGCGTGATCAGTAATTGCATGATCAATAATAGAATCGCTATTATTAGGATTACGATAGTCTACAAGATTATCATGTAAAGCAAATTGATTAACAGGCCACTGTTCTTTAGGATAATCTTCAAGCATAGGGGTTGGTGTTGGTTTTGGCATTTCCTGACCGTAAGATGCTTGAAAAACAACATCAGCAACTTTACGATGCCATTTTCTTTGATCTTGATAACTCATTTTTTCTATTGGAGTACCATTAGCAGCAGCCTCGTCGGAGACTACCTTCCAAGCATCAAACCAAGCATTACTGCTTTTGTTGATCTTGCGATAGTCAATATTTGCCGATGTTCCTTCAAGAGTGTTCTTGAGATCATTAAATGCCACAGTATTACCTGTGCTACCCTTGAGGATACTGGTAAAGTAAGGAGCCTTACCTTCCCAACCTTTACGCCACCAAGTATAAGGAACCCTGAAAATCTGATTAATCTTAATGGCAAGAGGATCTCCACCAAAATGATTAGCCAACTTTTTCTGCACACCCTTCCATGTTGTTTTATTAACTTGACGATCATTTGCATTAAGAATCCAGTAACACTGATAACCGTTGCGAGTATCAACAACCCAACTAGGAGGCACAGGAAATTCATTGATCTTTTGTAGGAACCGCTCCTTATGCTTCATTACTATACTAGGCTTAAAATACTTACCTTCTTCATCACGCCCAGCATCCATGTCGCAGAAACATGCGACGATTTTATCAATCGCATACTGCTTACGTCCACCATTAATATAGAAGTAAGCATCAGAACCAGAGTTTTTATTTGCTTCATAAACCTCTGTAATATTTTGCGTATGCTTCATACTGCTAATCTTTTTGCGTGGACTTCCGTTGTAGCAAAAGATATGCTGTTGATCGAATGAGTCGAGAAATTTCCCGCCCATTACTTCACTAGCCCCATCATTAGTCTTGTCAAAAGGGTTAAAACCAAGGTCATTACTAAAAGTAGTCATAATTCAAATTCCTATCAAATCAACCAAAGAACCGGGACAGTGAACGCCACCATCATTTGCGGCTCAAGAGGATGCGGCGGGATCGAACCGCCATAGCCCAAAATGCTCACCCTTCCAATCACAGAATCAATAATCGTCGTATTCTTCTTCGTCATCTTCATCATACTGATCCCAGTAATCTTCATCATACTGGTCGTAGATGCTATCATCTTCATCATCATGGTATTCATCTTCAGCAAACTCGCTCTTGTAAAGTGGTTTGAGCAATTCGCCTTGATACTCACCGACTACTTCATATCTGCAAGTACGAAGTTTCTCGCAATTACAGTCACTAGGAACACTCACAACATCTTGAGGATTGATCTTAACGATAACGATCTTATCGCCAGCCTCAACACTTCC
>Ga0102963_1000189_pt1 | contig 26108 bp, 20 predicted proteins | sample SalPon2_C_H2O_MG_2_FD_84522 | JGI IMG/M metagenome (GOLD analysis project Ga0102963, IMG submission 84522) | Salt pond water microbial communities from South San Francisco under conditions of wetland restoration - Salt Pond MetaG SF2_C_H2O_MG | ecosystem: Environmental > Aquatic > Non-marine... | reverse complement strand
CCCACAATAACGCGGAGTGGAGCAGTTGGTAGCTCGTCGGGCTCATAACCCGAAGGTCGTAGGTTCGAGTCCTGCCTCCGCTACAAGGAAAAGCCTTGATGCACAGCATCAGGGCTTTTTTATTTTTCGAGAATAGTTCGATTCCTTAGGATCGTAAGTCAAAATATTATTGGCAGTCAGAACTTAGTTTCCATAGTTTCATGCCACCTGAAAATTCTAATTTGCCACCGTCACATTCAAATGTGACTGCGCGTGGTATTCCATCCCATACTAAAGTATCTCCATCAAAAGAGTAATTATGAATTCCTGGAATTCTATCTGTACTATCTAAAGAGTTCCAGTAATCATCATCACCGGGACAAGTGATACAATAAGATGTATAGATATTTCCATCGATGAATTCATACATCGTATTTGCATCTGCTCTATTCTCAGTCGGAGACCAAATCCATTTACCTTCTATAGTGTATACGGGATTGCTTTTTTCGCAACTCGAAAGTGACGCGAATATCGTAATAGCGATGATAAATGATTTTCTCATGACAATGGTGTATTATTCTAATTTTTAGGGAATTAAGATAGGAAATAAAGATTAGACCTTTTCTCAAGAATGTCTACTAAAAACCCTTTGAAGGAAACTTCAGAGGGTTTTTTCATTTAAGTAATTGAGTCAGACGTCTTCTACTAGCCTATTAGTTAATTATTAATTCATTTATAAGGTTACCACGGGCATTTCAGAATTTAATAAGAATCAATAAGGGTTCGAATGGCAATTGACGATTTGAATGAATTGAGATCTCCGGAAGCATCTTTTGGTATAGATATTATTTGGGGTTGACCTGGGAGTAAATCGAAGTAGTTGTTCGAGAAATTATTATTCAACTCAGAGCTTACATGTAGATTTTTTGCCAAGGCATTGGTTTCAAGCTCTAAAATGAATTCTGATTCAGTTTCACGAACCCGATAGTCAACATTGGGGGTGGGAAGGTTTAAATCCTTTGGAGCTGCAAAATAGATTGTATTCTCTGCAAGTATCATACCATCAAGGTCTTGTATTTGGACAGCCAAGAATACCTCATCCAATGAACCTAATTGTTTTATCTCGTTCATATTAATGCATTGGTAAATCGAAGCTTGATTCGCTTTAATCTCTATTAAATTTGACTTATTCATCAATACTTTTCCAAAGAAATCAGATAATTTCAAAGTGATTTTCGCCTCTTTTGGACTGAATTCATCAGAGACCACATACACTTGTAAGGCTTCATTTTGTATTTCATGACTTACTAGATAAGGATGAAACAATTCCTTCACACGGTAGTGCAATGCCTTCCATTTTTTATAATAATCGATACTTGACCACGAAGCTACTGGCCAACAATCATTTAATTGCCAATACAACGTTCCCATGCATCGATCTCTATGCCTTCGATGTGCTTCTATTGCGATTTTCAAACCGTGGGCTTGAAGTAATTGACTTACATATAAAAATGATGGAAAATCTTTTGGTTCGTTGAAATCGCGAAGCATGTATTCCTCTATGGTTTGATTACCAATACTTGAGCGTTGATGAGAGGTCATTACCTCAGAATACACATGGTGGTCTTGAGCCTCAGTGTATCTCTTCACGGAGCTAAACTCGGGGAAAGACTGAAAACCATATTCAGACATGAACCTTGGAATAGCTTCATTGTAGTCTTCAAAAGGTTTTTTACCCCACCATACCCACCAATAGTGAACATCGCCACTTTCATAACTTTCTTTTATTCCAAAATCACTTGATGGGGATGAAGTCCAATATGGTCTACCGCCGTCATATGTGTTAACGGCATCAAGTAATATTTGATGAAAAAGCTTTTCGTAGGATTTCCAAATAGAATCTGCAATTTCAATTGATTCATCTTTTGCGACCTGTTCTTTCCAGCCCCAATTTTCCCAAGCAGTGAGGCTTTCATTATTACCACACCACAATGCTATACTAGGATGATTTCTTAGTCGCTTAATATTGTCAACGGCCTCAATCTTTACTGAATTCAAAAATGCTGAATCGCCAGGGTAAACTGCACAAGCAAACATAAAATCTTGCCAAACTAGTAGTCCGTATTCATCGCACAACTCATAGAACTCATCCATTTCATAAATCCCGCCTCCCCAAACACGTATCATGTTCATATTTGATTCTTTGGCTGATTTTAGCAAGAATTCGTAGTCTTCGCGTTTTGGCCTAGTCAGAAAAATATCTTGAGGAATATAATTTGCCCCTTTCATGAACACGGGGTTTCCATTGACCTTAAAATAGAACGATGTTCCAATACTATCGGGCGTCCTGATTAAAGAAATTTCCCTCAGGCCAACAGTAGTAATTTTTGAATCAAAAGACTTCTGATCTGATAATCTCACCTCTATATCGTAGAGGTGCTGATCTCCTAATCCATTAGGCCACCAAAGTTCAGGGTTTTTTATTTCGAAATCTAGTTCAAAATTATTTGAACCTTCTTTGAGTTCAATTCGTTGATTTTTGATCACTTCATCACCAACTTTTATATGAGCATACACCTCCGTTTCATTCATTGAACTAGAGGCTGAAGCTTCAACCTTTGCAGTTAAAAATGCTTTTGAGTTTTCAATTTTGTAATTAATAAAAACATCCTCAATTCTAAAGCCATTCCAGGCGTTTAGGGAAATGGGTTTCCAAATTCCTGATGTCACTAATCTTGGACCCCAATCCCAACCGAAATGATACCCAGCTTTCCTAGTGAAAATGCTAACTTGTTTATTTCCTTCAACCTTTCCTATTTCCGCAAGATCATTTCCGGACTTTGGAAAAAGGAAATTGTATTTATCATGCTTATCAATTCCTATTTCGATGGGCGAATCAAATTCCACACGAAGTTCATTTGATTCATTTTGGAGCAATTCTTTAACCGGAACACTATGCTTCCTGAACATATTGTCGCTAGTTAAAATGAGGTGTTCGTTTAAGTAAACTTTGGCGTAAGTATCAAGGCCTTGAAATTCTAAGAAAATATTTTCATGATTGAATACAGTCGATGATATGTCGAACTGCGTCTTATAAATCCATTGTTCTTTATCTATCCATTGTAATTCATGTTCATTGAGTCTATAGAAAGGATTCTTGATTTTTTTTGCGTCTAAAAGGTCAGTATGTACTGTTCCAGGTACATTGGCATTTATCCAATCAGTTTGACTTTTAGATTTGACCTGCCAACCATCAGAAATCTCTATAACCTGAGTCGTAGGAACGGCTTGACAACTCATAATGAACAGGCCAACTGCGAATAAGAAAGATTTGCTAAATGAATGCAAACTCATTAATTAATGGTTTCAAAAGACAAATAGAAAATAGGCAATTTTCAGATAACTTAAAGAGGATTTATTCAGCTTTGACGCGAATACCCGATTATCCCGGTAGGAATTGCAATGCTTTGTCCCACTAGTGGTACAAAGAACTTATTTCAGTAAGTTGTGCAAGGAGGAAGGGCTTCTTAGCATATGTAATTGATAGAACCTTGTGATTTAAATATTGTTAGCTATACAAACTACTTTTACAGTTATGAAAAATTGTTTGCTTGCAGCATCACTGTTATTTTCTTCAACCCTTCTCGCACAGACCTGGTTAACCAAAACTGCTGTGCCCGCAGGAAAGCATCATCCTATTTCATTTGCATTGAATGGCAAGGGTTATGCTATAACCGGAACAGACTCAACAGGTCAACCCACTGACGGTGCCTTTGAATATGACCCAATCACGGATTCATGGAATGCATTAACTGACTTTCCGGGCTTAGCAAGAAGTTATGGTATAGGCACAACAGCAAACGGCAAGGCATACCTCGGGTTTGGTGCGACAAGTTCTTCGTACTTCAAAGACTTCTGGAGTTTCGACCCCTCCACGGGCGTTTACACTCAACTTGCAAATTGTGATTGCTCCAGCAGAAGACACCCGGCCATGATTTCAATCGGTAATCGTATTTACGTAGGATTAGGAAACGATGCATTCGGTGATAAAAATGACTGGTGGATGTACAGTATTGACGACAATACATGGACGCAAATCGCAAATTTACCAGGTGCTGCGCGGCACCACCCTTACATGTTTAATGCGGGGGGAGAGGTATTTGCTGGTCTAGGTCACGGGGGGCCTACCATTTATAGAGATTGGTACAAACTAGACACTTCGTTAAACACATGGACGACCATGAGTCAATTTCCTGGAGAGGCAAGGGTTGCGGGTACGCAGTTTAGTATTGACGGCTATGGCTTTATATTGAGTGGTGACGGCGACAATCACAGCTATATGGATACTGGGGAGCTTTGGCGATACAATCCAGCAAACGATACATGGCTCGAATTAACACCGCATCCTGGTAAAAGTAGGTGGGCGCCTGGCAGCTTCGTTATTAACGACGATATCTTCTTTTTTGGTGGCGTTAATCGTTATACAAACACGTACCCAGCCGATTTATTAAGCTTTGATATATCCGCTGCAACAGTTGGTATAGAAGAGGGCCTTATGGAAAGCACTTATGCTTATCCGAATCCGGCCAGTGATCTTATTTCTTGGGAATATCAACCAACAGTCACTAAGGTTGTTTTAGTAAATATGTTAGGACAACACATAGTATCGAGCGCTTCTGGGGCAAAGCACATGGACGTGAGTAATCTAAGTAGTGGTTTGTATTACGTCCGATTTTATGCTCATAACAATCTTCTTAAAACTTCAAAAGTTCTAGTGCAGCATTAATATTTGACGACATACTGTTTTTTTATTCCGGATTAACTTAAGGAAACTTCATTTGGTTCTTATTAGAATCAGAGCTATTTTCAAGGTTAAATATTTTAAACAGCTTCAAAGTGAAAAGTTTTCTATTGACCCTATTGATTACGGTATTTGGATTAAGTGCAAGTGCACAGATAGATTGCACCATGTTAGGAATGAGCGTGAATGTCTCCGATACAGATTACATAAAGCTATATCATGCGGGTCCATACTTGCTTTGGCCAAGGGAACACAATGTGATTTACTGGGATATCACTGATCTACAAGGCGGTCTCGTTCATTTAGACACAACATATGGAGAAGATGCTGGTCACATGGGATTTAATCATACCGTTCCACTAAGTGATTCAATGATAGTTTCCGCAATAATTATGAATGATTCTGTTCAAGATATGTCTTCAGGTAATGTTTATCCAATGGCTTGTCAGAATATAGATACCTTGTATTGGGAGCCAGATACTATTACACCGTCATATATCTCTTATAGATGGGAATTTGTTGGAGGATCGAATGCTGGAGTAAGTGTACTTTGGATAGACGAGAAAGATCTTGAAAGCGCTCATGCCCGAATTTATCCAAATCCGGCTTCAACAAATATATTTATTGATAAACTTTCGGAAGGGCTAAGGTCAATTACCATTTACAACATCCATGGTCAACAAATCTTTGCTTCAGAAAGTATAGATCCGAAAATTGCCATAAACATTGAAAGTTGGCCTACCGGTCAATATATAATTTGGATAAATCATCGACCAACACAGTTATTGAATATCATTCATTAAAGTATTCGACCTTTTCTCCAGAATGTCTACAAGGAAAAGAAAGCCTGAGACTTTGTCTCGGGCTTTCTTATGCCCGCACTTGTGCTCGCACAAAAGTGCAGGGCATAAAAAAGACAACGAGCGCTGTGCGTTCGAAGGCTTTCTTTTCATTGTTCAGCACTCACTACAGGTCCGCCAATCCTTGCGCAGCAAGGTTGGCAATCCTGCCTCCGCTACTACCCGAGACCCGAAGACATTTTGTCTTCGGGTTTTGTTTTTTACGGAACTCCAAGTCTTTATAAAATATCGGTTATATCTGCCGTGATGTGTACGTTCGAGGTTCGATACTCTATTGTTTTCGAGGAGTAGCTTAATCCAACTGGAAAGAGTACTTCTTATAGTTTTCGCTATTGTTTCGTATTTATGGATTCTAAGGATTGATTGGGCTTTTTGAGTTTTAGCTCAATTTCCTTGAGTGCTCCTTGATTGATACGTGCGTATTTCTTCCACATGTTTCCGTTAATGCACTCGACCGCAAACCTTCTTTCCACAGTTGGGTGCTATTGAATTATATCTAACGTGTAGAGGTCTCAAGATTGAATCAAAAAAAAACGTGTAACTAAATATTGGTAGAATAATAACTAATAGAAGTCAGAAAGTGAGATTTTATTCTTCGGATAAGCAAATAACTAATCTCAACTTAAAGAATAAATAGAACCGAAGTGTTTCACTTTAAGAACGTACCGTTTAACTTAAAACATAAATCTGGAATTCTAAACTACACACTATGGTAAATTCAAAAACCTCCTACAATGATAGAATTCATCTCATTTTAGAAAGTATTGAGCTGCGTCCATTTTTTAACATCCAAACGTGGAAAGGGATTTTTTCGGTCATTCAAGAATGGGTTCTGATATTAATTGCAGCCTTTCTTTGTGAAACTTATTATCATTGGAGTATCTATATCATTACCGTCGTTTTTATTGGCGCAAGGTATCTCGCTTTAGGATTATTAATGCATGAGTCTGTCCATGGACTAATTTCAAAAAACAAAAAAGTCAATGATATAGTTGGTGAGGTGTTTTGCGCTTGGCCGGTGATTGTTTCCATGAAGTCATATAAAGTGAAACACCTCAAGCATCATCAATGTCTAAATACAGATGAAGACCCAGATTATACTGCGAAAACGGATAAGAATTGGCAATTCCCAATGCCTATTAGTCGCTTTCTTAAAATCGTCGTGAAGCAACTTTCGGGGTTTGGTGTTTTCGAAACTTTTCGAGTAATGTCTGGCAAATCAGTTGCATCGAGGAAACCGAAGTCCAGCAGGAGATACAAGATCGCTAGAGTTTCCTTTTACATCATTGTCCTTGGTGGGTTTATCTATTTCGATCACGAAATGCTGCTTTTAAAGTACTGGTTGGTTCCCTTCATCTCTTGGACGCAACTCATCAATAGATGGCGACGAATAGCTGAGCATTCTGGTATTGAGCACCAACCTCTAGAAATGCAAACGCGAACAACGAAACACAATTTCATTTCTAGACTCTTACTCTCTCCTAAAAACATCTCGTACCACTGCGAACATCATATGTTTCCCAGTATACCGCAATACAACCTTCCTAAGGTTCATGAGAAGTTGGTCAATAATAAAATGGGTAGACAATCTATTTACATTTCAAAAAACTATATAAACGTATTTAATGAATGCATAGAAAAATAAATACTGAACCTTCCTGTCTACCTGTAATTCCAGGGAGAGGACTTGTTGTGAAAAGTGCCATTGAAATGCGTCAAGCCTTTCTGGAGCAGCAAGACATCTCTATCCAGAATATTAAGTATACCAATCTGGAACTGAGCGAAATTCAAAACAACATAGAATCGTATATCGGCTCTGTAGAGGTCCCTTTAGGAGTAGTCGGTCCAATATTGTTTAAGGACGAGGCACAAGAAGATTTGGTTTATGCAACCGTGGGTACGCTTGAAGGCGCACTTGTTGCCAGCATGAACAGAGGAGCTAAGGCCATTAGTCAAGGGGGAGGTTTTGAAGCGGAAGTTACTTGGCAAAAAATGGTGCGTTCCCCTTTATTTTTATTTGAAACTGAAGAAGAAGCACATACTTTTCAATCTTTCGTGAAGACGGAAGAGAAGAAAGTGGCCCAACTGATCAAAAAATATTCGAACCATGCCGATTTACTGACTATCGAACGATTCGTTCGAGGTAAGAATGTCCATCTCAAACTTGTTTTCTCAACGGGCGATGCTTCGGGTCAAAATATGACTACAACTTGTTCTTGGCATGCAATTATGCATCTTGTCGATGTCTTTAAAGAAAAATTCGACATATCGCCAATCGACTATGTTATTGAAGGGAATGGCGCCGCAGACAAAAAAATATCCCAATATAATATTACCAATGGACGAGGTATCAGAGTGGTTGCGAATTGCTTCTTACCTGAAGCTATCGTAAATAAGGTGCTTCGTACGACTTCCAAAAAGATGGAGCGATTTTTCGGCCCATCGAAATCTTTCGCAGAGGAAGAATCTATGGTAGGTTACAACATCAACGTAGCCAACGCTATTGCAGCATTTTTCGTGGCAACAGGTCAAGATATAGCCTGCGTGCATGAATCTGCAGTTGGTTTCCTGGAACTTGATTGCGTGGAAGGTGGACTAAAACTTCAACTTACCCTACCCAATCTGGTTGTTGGTACGGTTGGAGGTGGCACTAACTTGAAAATGCAGTCAGAAGCCTTAGATATGATGGGGTGTTTAGGATCAGGAAAAGTAGAGCGATTTGCTAAGTTGATCGCTGGGTTTGCCTTGGGTCTAGAGATTTCCACCTACGCTGCTATTGTTAGTGGTGAATTCGCTAAGGCACATGAAAAACTAGGGCGCAATAAACCGGTTCAATGGCTTTTAAAATCCGAATTGACCACAAAATTCTTATCTAAAGTTGCCGGTAAAAGGAACAGTAATCACCTTTTTTCATACAGAGTTTTAGAAAATGACACATTAGATAATGGCATCTTAACGGTTATAGCGAATCGCACCAGCAAAAAAATGATCGGCTTCATTCCAATTGAGCGAAATCATGAACTTGAAAATGGTACGGTTTACTCAGAAAAACTATTACTCAAGTCGAAGGCTTTGGATTTAGAAACAGTTAAGGGATTGCATTTAATGGCCTCATCGATTGATACTGAATTGGCCGACTTAATCAAGAAATACGGCACTGAATTAGAGTACCAAAACGCACATATTAAGGATATAATAATTTATCAGAAGCTTGCGGAAGCTGGTTTCGAATATATACCAAGGTTTGAGGGGAGTCTCGTTAATGCAAAGCGAGAAATTTACCTATTTATGCAAGAGTTCCTTGACTATTCACAACTGAGTATTGTCAATAGTGAGAACAGTCCAAATGCATGGAGTGATGCGGATATATCATCTGTGTTAAGCGCCTTGAAGGAATTTCACTCCTCTCTCAGAAACGAGCATGTACCAGAAATACAAGAATTTGATGCCTCTCGCTATATTCCTCTGTATCGAAAATTATTAGATATCACTATTTTGGAAGGTGGGCATATTGTCCATCGGGAGATGCTTCGCAGTATTCAAATGAACCTAGGAAATTGGTCGCAAATTTCTAAGAGTATAAAACTATCAAAAACCATAATTCACAACGATTTCAATTCACGAAACATCGCTATTAGGAAGAATGGCACGCCTGTTTTTTACGACTTGGAGCTCGCTGTTGTAGATTTTCCAACAAGAGATATCGTAGAGTTTCTAAGCTTCGTTCTACCGAAGGACTTTACCCGAGAAGACCTTGTTCGATATCTCGGTTTTTATAGTGATCGAGTCGCTGACCTCTCCGAGGATAACCCCTGGTTCCAGGCACTTTGCTATTCCCTCGAGACTTATATTGCGACGCGACTATCTTTTTATGAAGTCGCTGGAGTGATCATGAAATATGATTTCTCAAATCGAGTTTTAAACGTAGCATTAAAAATGCTCAATATATTAAGAGATGAACGTTGATATACTCTGGCATATTTTAATCATTGCTGTTCCATTGATTCTGAGTAACACCCTTCATATGGTTGTTGTGAAATATAGCCTACTAGAAGATCTCAATATTCCAATTTCCATTCGATTGTTCGGTCGAAACAAAACCTATCGAGGCTTCCTTTTTCTAACTACAGTAAATGCCTTGATTTTTTTAGCTTTTATTCGATTCATAGCGGTTCCCATTGAAATGCCTTATTGGTACGGTGCATTGCTTGGGTTTTTTTACCTTTTTTTCGAATTGCCAAATTCTCTTCTCAAAAGGTTAGTGAAAATTCCACCAGGAGGCACCCATCAACAGTTCAAATACTTTTTTTGGTGGCTAGATAAATCCGATTCCACGATGGGTTTAAGCTTCGTACACGCTATTATGGGCTTTGTAACATTGGGAGAGGCACTCTGGATGTATTTTTCTTTGCTTTTCATACACATAATAACCACTGTAATCTTAGTTATTTCAGGGATAAAAAAGAGCTTTTAACCGTATGATTACACTACAAGAGTCTCTTTCCCCGTCCGAATTTGGCAACAAGGCGGCTAGCCTATCTCGATTAATTCAATACGGTGAAAACGTGCCAAATGGCTTCGTTATTCATAAAGATTGGTTCGAGGCATTTCAGCAGGGGCGGTTAAACATTGCTCACTTTAAGGAAGCTCTTGAAAATGCACTTAAATCACTGAATGCAGTTACACTTATGGTGCGAAGCTCAGCTATTGGGGAAGATTCAGACGAAAACTCATTTGCCGGGCAATTGGAGTCTTATCGCTCCGCTCCTGATGTAACCTCCGTATATGAAAATACACTGAGATGCTGGAAATCGTATAGCTCACAGAGTGTTAAAGCATATGAAAACACCTCTGGTCATCACCTTAAAGGTATGGCTGTAGTCGTACAAGAAATGGTTGATCCAGATTTTGCTGGCGTAGTCTTTACGCGCAGTCCGTTGGCTGATAACGAATTATTGGTGGAATATGTTACCGGGCATGGAGAGAAATTAGTTAACGGTGATGTACAGCCCGAATCCAAGACTTATGGTCGCCAGGACTACCAAGTAAACTGCACTGATTCTGGTGCATTTAAATCTTTAGTAGATATTTGTGTTCGTCTAGAAGTCTCCTTTGGCGTGCCTCTGGACATAGAATTCGCGGTTAAGGATGGGATTGTTTATGTTTTGCAAGCAAGACCAATAACTACAGAAGGCAAAGGAGTAACCGTACATTGGTCGAACACGAATGTAAACGAAAATTACCCTAGCGCGATCAGTCCATTGTTATACAGTATTGCACGGGATTCTTACTACCACTACTTCAAAAATCTATCGAAACTATTCCAGATTCCACAACAGCGTATTCAACGACTCGAATCTTCATTCGCAAATGTTATTGGTGTATTTGGAGGCGGCATGTATTATAACATGTCGAGCATATATAACATCTTTTACAGTTCGCCATTTGCGAAACAATTACTAGGATCGTTCAATAATTTCGTTGGACATCAAGACGAATCTCTGAACGATCAAAAAGTACCATTAGTAGAAAAATTCACTTTTGTTCGAAGCGTCATTAAACACAACTGTAAATTAGAACGTGAAGTAACACTATTCGAAAATCGCGTTCAAGGATATGTCTTCAAATCCGAGCAAGCCATTTCATTAGATGAATTGAAAATGGCGTTTCATGAGTTTATCGAAATTCGGATGCACAGTTGGTACAAGGCTTCGCTTGCTGATTTTTTTGCCATGCTTCACCATGGACTCTTGGGAAAGCTCTGCTCAAAATTTTATGGAAAGGAAGCTTATGGAATTCATAATCAACTTATTCAGTCTATTCCAAACCTTGTGAGTACCAAACCGGTTTTGCTCATTCACGAAATCCTGAAAACCACTAGAAAAGACGGTGTATTGTATTCTGATTTCCGGGATATGGAGCCTGACCATTTTTGGAATCTTTATGGATCCAAATCCAAAGAATTCAAAGCGATTGAATTGATCCATTCCTACTTGGAAAATTGGGGTTTTAGATGTTCGGGAGAACTCATGTTTACTGCAGATAACTTCAGCGATAATCCATTAGCGTTCATCCAACTTCTCAAACAATATGACGAAATAAATGAACATGATCCCGCTCTTCAAATAGCTGCCACCGCAGACGAAGCAAAGCAAATTAGGCAACGATTTATTAAGAAGATTTGGACAAAATACGGCATAGTATTCCCCGTAGCCCTTTTCTTTCATGGACTTTTAAACCTTTCTATTCGGAACGCTATGCGAGGCATCAGTTCTAGGGAACGGGCCCGTCTAAAGCAAGCACAACTCTATTACCAATTCAAAAAAGTCATCAGGAAAATTGGCGGCGAACTTCAAAAGCGCAATTTACTTACGGATTCCAATGACTTACTTTTCCTATCCTACATAGAAATCACCGAATTGATGGAATATTCATCAATCTTACCCGAGGCGAACCTAGACCTAATAGCTTTACGTAAAAGGAATTATCAGCAAGAGTGTGAAAAACCCTTTCCTGACGAGTTTTTCACAGTAAACGGGCAGATCGCAGGCTCACAAAATGAAGATGAGTCAAATAGTGAAACTGATCTAATACAGGGTATGAGTGCTTGCGGTGGAAAAGTGACTGCACGTGCACGCGTCATTGAGTCCATATCCGAGGCTTACAAACTGAAAAAAGGGGATATCTTGGTCACAAGACAAACAGATCCAGGTTGGATCGTGGTTTTTCCGCTAATTAGTGGTTTGATTGTGGAACGAGGCGGCATGCTCTCTCACGGCGCAATCGTTTCACGAGAATTTGGAATCCCGTCCATCGTCGGAGTTCCCAGCGCAACCGCCCGAATAAAAGATGGGCAACTCATTCAATTAGATGCTGATACGGGAACCATAAAATTTATAGATGACTGATCTGTTTACATATATTAAGGAACGGATTGTGCTTTTGCATTGGGCCGCACTAGCCTTTGCACTCGTATGTTTTGCATACGGTTCATTTGAACTAAACGGTCACCGATTAGCGGAAAGTGTCGGAGTATTGGCATTCCTAATTTTGTTCAGGTTATATGATGATGTTGCTAATTCAAAAATTGATCAACATAAACCGAACAGATCGTATACATCGTCCACCATCGCAGTAAGTTTAAAGCGATACTTCTATGCACTATACATAGGATTCACCCTTCTTATTTCCTTCCAAGACGGACTGCAAGCTATTTTGCTCATGTCCTTCTTATTTCTATCCGAAATCTGCTATTATTTTCTCTTTTCATTTCGAAAAATCCGTCTCCTTCTTCCGCTTCTCAAATACCCTTTTGCGGTGATAGCACTTGGTAGCCATGACGCTTACGCAACCTTAGGTCTTTTTCTGATTTTCATGCTAATTGAATACCTTGATGAAGACATCATCAGCAAGATCACTGCGTTGCCCATATTAATCACCGCTCATGCCCTGTGCTATTTCATTGATGGGGTTTCGCAAGTCTCGATTATTTTCTTACTTCTTAGTTTAGCGGCCGTACTGACCGCGCAGAAACATACCAGATACCTCCTCCTTTTTCTATACATCCTCACCAACACAGCATTTTAGCATGGCAGAATTTGACCCTATCTTGAATATCAAGACCTTTTTAAACCCGGATTATTTTGATTTCGAATCTGTAAACTGTTATCAATGCGGTTCAAACGAAAGTACCTTCTTCTTGAAGGGCGAAGAAGACCTAACAGGAAAGGATGGCGAATTTCAATACGTTAAGTGTAATAATTGTGAGTTAGTATACCAGAACCCGAGGATCTCAATAAGCGGAATCAAAGAGTTTTACGATGCCGAATATATCGCTCACCGCAAAAAGAAGAATTGGGGAATCCTAACCCCCCTCTATGAACATGCCATGAGCAAGCATGACCGCGAAAAAGAAAAACTCGTACGTTCCTATATGAAGATCGATAAAAACACACGAGTTTTAGATGTTGGCTGTGCCGTAGGAACATTTTTACTTCATCTCAACAAAAAGTATGAGTGCCAGATAAGTGGTGTCGATTTTAAAGAAAACCTAGATTATCCAGAGTTTGAAAAAATCGACTTTCACGAAGGACTATTCTATGAGCAAGATCTACCCAAGCACTCCTTTGACCTGATCACCATGTGGCACTTCTTCGAGCACGACTACGATCCAAATCAAACCTTAGAATATGCCAAATCATTGCTAAAACCAGGTGGACTATTAATCATCGAAGTGCCGAGACTTGATTCACTCACTTTCAAGTTATTCAAATCAAAATGGCCCGGTATACAGGCTCCGCAGCACACAGCACTTTATGATAAAAAAAATCTGATAAATATTCTTCAAAAACACAATTATAAGATCGACCATTACCTTCCCTATGGTGCCTTCCCAGCCTACTTTTACATTTTCACAGGAGCCTATTTCAGAACGCTTGGGAAAGGTTTGAACTTAGATAAAATAGTTTTTCCCTACTTCTTGGGACAATTCCTTCTATCTCCAATCCTCTGGTTCCAGAAACAACTAAATCTATCTATGCAAACCATAGTCTGTAGTAAATCATGAAAATCGTTTATCAACTAACGGTCACGTTTCTGATACTCGCGATATTCGGGATCGTCTCAACTATCCTACGTCTTGTTTCTTTTGGCGCACTCGTTCCATTCAATCGTAAGGTCCTCACTGTAATTTCGTCAAAACTTATTCTCCGATTCTTAGGGTTCCGTCTTGTACTCCCAAACAAATACACGCTACCTCCTGAACCCACATTTATTACATTTAATCATAATTCCCTGCTCGACATCTTCTCGTTAACAGCTCTTGGACTTAACGTGCCATTTTTACTCTCTGAAAAAACCCTTAAGCTCATACCCTTAACGCTAACTGCTTTCGGAATGGGCGTCATTTACGTTCCACAAAAGAAGCATCCGAAACGCAGAGCCCGCTTTTTTGAGCGGCTTGAAGAACGTCTTCAACATAAACCTCTGAGTTTTGCAGGATCATCTGAAGGCGTACATGACTATATCAACGGCATCGCTGAATTCAATACTGAGGTGTATAGGGTGGCCCTGGCCGGAAAGTTAAATATATCACCGTTGTTCGTTTATATTCCAAAAGGTTACGACAACCTTGATAATTACACATCAGTATCAGGAGGGGTTATGGAAGTATGTGCAATGGAATCCGTGTCAATAAAGAATTGGACATCTGAAAATATTGAACAGAAAGTAGTCGAAATGCGACTCAAATTCGTTGAGTTCTATAACATCAAACATAGCACGGAGATCATATGAAGAAAGTCATCCATAAGCAGCGCCCCTCAAATACTAAGGCACTCGTTTCTCTAGTCGTACCATTTACTGAGTTGGGACTAGCTGTGTTGCTTAATACAATGCTGAACTCCCCAATCTCTTATATCCTCTCACAGCTACTTCTCGCTTTATTTTTCTTTCAATGTTTTATTCTTCTCCATGAATGCGGACACAAGAGTTTTTTTAAATCCAAAAGGGCCAATCAAGGATTTGGCCATGTCATGGGTTTCCTTTCGTTAATCCCCTTTACTTCTTGGGTAGAAATTCATAATCTACACCATAAATGGACAGGGTTTCGAGATAAGGACCCGACAACAGAGGGTACTGTCAATCCTAAATTTTCCCGCTTCACAAGAGCACTCGTGAACATTTCTTGGCGCCTATACATACCGCTTTTTACGCTTGGCTATAGGTTTGGAAACTATTGGAATCTAGAAAAGATGAATCGCCACCTAAAGCCAAAAGATATAAGCAGAATACGGTTGAATATCATTGTGCTACTTCTACTTTACGTAGGAATCATTATCCTAGTAAACAAGACTCTATTTTTCTACGTACTACCCGCCTATATATTAAGTTTGGTCATAAGCGACCTCGTGATCTTAAGCCAACATTCGCATATTGATATTCCTATTGCTGGGAATAGCCCAGTCCGGCCAATTCGTTACAGTGATCAAGTTATTTATACACGCAGCATAACATTCCCTAAGTTTCTCGCTCACTATTTTCTGTTTAATTTTAATCTTCACGAAGCACACCATCAATACCCTTCACTTCCAGCTTATTACCTAGGGAGTGCCATCGTTGATAAATCAAATGCACCTGGGTTTATAGAATACCTAAAGCGCTATAAATCCCTATCCGGAATGAACTTTGTTTTCAATACTAAAGACAAAATGAAAACACCCTAGAATCAGGCCTTTAAAAAATACTACGCCAGCCGTAGATAGGAGGATTTGAACTTGCGAATTTTAAGCTTAGAGGTACGCTTCGACCTTTTCTCCAGAATGTCTACAAGGAAAGCCTTGATGCGCATCAAGGCTTTTTTTATTGATTATAAAGCGGATCGTGCGCATTCATTATCTGATCTGCTAGAGCATGCAGGTCTGTAGTGAATCCTGTTGAGTAAGAATTGGTTCCGAGATCTTCTCGATAGATACCTTTCATCCACATTAAGGTTCCTGCCTCGACAATAATCTGACCTTGATGTCCCTTGGCATCTGTAAATAAAGAAGTGGCCGACGGCCCTGATAAACTGACGCTATCAAGCAAGAGTCCATCTTGTTTCATCTTTAAAAGATCGATAGCGGCCCAGCCTGTGGGTATGGTGAATATTGTAGTGTTCGGAAACTCTGCCCTCAATGGGTCAACTACAGTTTTGTGAATGATTGTGTTTACGAAGTAATAGTAAAACGATTCTATAGAGCTGAAACCATAATGTTGAGCTGTATCAGTCCAATTCGTTGGAAAATCGATGGGAGGGATAGAGATAAATACCTTCATTTCCGGATTTTCTTGTAAGCCATATTGAATCCATTCACTGAATCCTTCTGTGCGATTGTCCGGCGAAGAACCTGAAGTCATTCCAAAGTATTCAATTTCACCTGCATCAAAAGCAGCCTTAATTTCTTGGTGAGAATTGCTAGTGGAATCATTCCAAAAGCTGATTGCCCATCCATTTTCTCCTCCTCGAAATACGAGTGTACTATTATGGTTTCGATAACCTGCATCGGCAGCGACATCATCTAAATGATTCGCATAGGGTTTAAAAAAGCTATTGCCTATGAGTAGCATGCGATGGCCAGGGTCATTACTGCTCGTTCCATTGTCGCGGGAACAAGAGGGTAAAACAATGAGTGCAAAGAAAAAATAAAAGAATCGCTTCATAAGAATATTCAATCTACCAAAAATAAGATGATTCTAAGAGGATAAGGTTTAAAAGAGACCTTGGGAACCTGTAGGTTATTCCTAGGAATGTTGTCCTATTCGTCCTTGTTTTGCTTCGCTGAAGCAAAATGCTCTTTGTAATAACTTTCTAAGCTCATATAGAAGCTAATAACCATAATCACAAGAATTATTGCAAATGCTAACCCTGTAATGGTAGTGGCACTTTGAAGCGCCGTCAATCCACCGTAGAGTAGAAGTACGGAAGCGGTAGCACCTTCCATGGCCGCCCAAAATATTTTTTGAATTTTTGGCGCATCGTGTCGTCCACCCGAGGTAAGGGTATCAACCACCATAGAACCACTGTCTGAGCTGGTCACAAAGAAGCTCGTGGTAAGCAGAATGGCTAGACCTGAAGATATGGTTACAAAGGGGTACTTTTCTAATAATTTAAAGATAGCCGTCGCCACGTTTTCATTCACCGCGGAAGTAATGCTGTGGTCCCCGAGCAGTTCAAAATACAGTGCACTACCTCCGAAAACGCTCATCCATAAGAAGGTCAAAAGCGAAGGAACAAGGACCACACCAGAAATAAATTCAGTGATGGTGCGGCCTTTAGATACGCGTGCAATGAATATTCCTACAAACGGTGACCATGCGATCCACCATGCGTAGTAAAATACGGTCCACATGTTTTGCCAGTTTGAATCGTCTTTCACCCCAACAAAAGATTCGGTCCACAGACCTATTTTGAAGAAATTGTCGATATAGTATCCTAGATTTTGAACGAAACTGTCCATCAGGAATGCTGTAGGTCCAATCGCTAGTACAAACACCAGTAAGACCATCGCTAAGCCCATATTGACTTCGCTAAGTCTGCGAATGCCTTTATCCAAGCCAGCGAGCAAGGAGAAGGTAGCGAGTGCGGTAATTACGGCGATGATGACTATTTGGGCTTCTCGTGAATATCCAATTCCGAAAAGGTATTCTAAACCGGCATTTACCTGTTGTGCTCCTAAACCCAGTGAGGTGGCCAGACCAACTACGGTAGCGATGACAGAAATAATATCGATCAAGTCTCCCCAGCGTCCGTAAATTTTATCCCCGAGCAACGGATAGAAAATACTACGAATGGTGAGGGGAAGTTTGAGATTGAACGTGAAAAAAGCAAGGGCTAAGCCAACCGTCGCATAGATGCTCCAAGCTTGAATTCCGTAGTGGTAAAAAGTAATCCCCATAGCGCTTTTAGCTGCGGCTATAGCATCTGTATTATCGACAAAAGGATTGTCGTTAAAGTGGTAGATCGGTTCGGCGACCCCATAGAATAATAGTCCTATGCCGAGACCAGCAGAGAACAGCATAGAAAACCATGAGATACGTGAGAAGTCTGGTTTTGCTTCTGCCCCTCCTAGTTTGATCTTTCCAAATTTTGAAAAGGCCAGATAGATGAGAAAAAACATCAGAAGGTTGGCCAGCAAGATGAAGAACCACCCAGCGGCATCACTAATATTGGCTTGAACCCGTCTGAAGAGATCCTCCACGGGCTCACCAATGATAATGGTGGTGCTGATTAAAGAGAGCAATACGATTAATGATCCAAAAAATACCGGGGGATTAATGGCTGCACCAAACAACGTTTTTTTATCACTTCTTACATGACCGCTCATAGTTTCTTTTTATAGTAAACCACGGTGTACTTCTGTACACCGTGGTTTAAATTGTTAACGTTAGTAAATGACTATTTATAAGTCAACTACCCACATTTTAGTGTTCTGGGTATTGCCTCCCATTGCATCAATGGCACCAGCGTAGTTGACAGGATTCAAACTCGCTTCATTACCTGGGTAGAGAAAGCGCATTGGCAACACGTCACCATTTGTATTTGAACACGGCGCTGAGATGAATGGAAGGTTAGCCCAATTCCCACTTTCTTGAGTATACCAGCGTCTTACCTCGAAATAATTGTCCAGTCCTGTAAAGAACATTGCTAACCATTTCTGCTCACGAATACTATTGATACTGTTATCGTAAGCAGCTCCCGAATTTGCCATGTAGTCTGCAAAATCCGTCCAGTTCGTCATACTGAAATCTGCCCCATAGTATTCTAATGACGCTTGCACACCACTGGCGTGATGCGTCGCAGCATCGTCTGTAATCCAACCGTTGTGTGCCGCTTCCGCGAGTAAGAATTGTTGCTCAGCATACGTCATAATAATACCTTCTGCCATCGTGCCTGCTTGATCATGTCCAGGATAATTGTAGAACGTATAACCTAGGCGTGATCCATTCTTGTCGCATGAGGCACTAATAGCTGTACTTCCATTATCGGCACCCTTATAAGTAGCGGCGACAGAAGGGTCTGCGAATACTGCTGATGCATTGCTTGGACGCGCGTAAATGAACATTCTAGGATCATTCAAGCTGTCTAAAGCAGCATGGGCATTAGTACTAATCGCAACTGCATCGAAATCACCTTGCTTCAAAGGAACCAATGGATATTCGTTAGGGAAGTTACCCGTGTACGTAAGTATACCGTTGTCGGCGTTGCTTTCCATTAGTGATTCGTTTGCAACAATTGCTGCAAATTCAGCACTTACGTTTTGCTTCTCCGAGACATACATAAGCAGACGGAGGCGCATCGCGTTGGCCAGTTTTTTCCATTTAGCAGCATCGCCGTTAAAAAGAATATCACCTTGAATAGAACCACCGTTATCGAGCAATAGAACTGCCTCAGCAAGCTCGTTTAACAGTCCGTTTGTACCGGTAATGATTTGTTCCTGCGTATCGTAGGCAGGGAACCAATTGGCGTCGGTTGAGCCAGTAATAGCTTCTGAATACGGGATGTCTCCATAGGCCAGGGTTAGTGTAGAAAATACCCAGCTCTTCATCACTTTAGCCGCACCTTCCATTTGTGCATTCCCGACTTCTGCTGCTACACGCTCTGCCTCGATAATATTACCGAGACTCGCATAGTTTTGATTCCATGTGTTTGGGAAGGCATTCCAGCTATACTCGCCAACAACTGCACGCAGTGTTTTAGCCGCAAGCTGAGAAGCAACATTTCCTAACAGGTAGCTTTGAGTAACAGAGGTACTTACGCTTGAACGTACGCCTTCTGTGAACAATACACCAGCGTCTACATTAGAGGGCTCGTTAGGGTTCTCATTAATAGATGATAATTTCTCGCAACTTTGAAAACTAAGACCCGCCATTGCGATTAGCGCGCCTACAAAAAATGATTTTTTCATTGTTAGAGTCTTAAAGGTTTGCATTGATAGAGAATCCGAAGCTTCTTAGTGATGGCATAGAGGTGCTCTCGTAACCATTCACGAACAGTCCGTTTCTTATGGAATACGTCTCTGGATCAATGGTTGGAACCTTAGTGAATAAAAGAAGATTGCGTCCAACAACGCTTACAGTAAGACCTTTTAGCCCTGTGTTGGCAAGCTTGTCTGCAGGTACTGTATAAGCGATACTCAGTTGACGAAGCTTTAGGTAAGAGGCATCGAACGTGGATGGCTCAATGTTATCTCTACTCCAAACATTACCGTAGTATTTGTAATAGTAATCACGTATTGGCACAGATACTGTGTTCGCTACTAAATTCCCACTAGCATCGTACATGACACCAGAGCCAACTACGCCACCTGCTTGATCAAGGTTGTATACTGGTTCGCCATTACCATCGTACGTTACATCGTAGACTACACGGCCGTTAATGGCATTCATATCAAGATGCGGATCATCATCGTTTACAAGATTACCTGCTGTGTTGTGCAAAGTGTGGGAACGCGAATAAATCAATCCGCCGATCTGTCCGTCAAACAGAATATTTGCTTGCCAGTTACCTACTGAGAAACTATTCATCCATCCGATACGTGCTTTTGGCTGGTACGAACCTATCGTACTTTTTTCTTCACTTACCATTGGTAAACCGTTCTCGTGAATGATATTGCCATCGGCATCGCGCATAAAGGTTAATCCTTTAAGTTGACCCAGAAGTTCACCTTCTACAGCAACATATTCTAACCCTACAGTTCCACCATCGTTGGGGAACATGCTCGCTACGATAGGATAGCCTCCGCTAACACCGTCGGGTAGCTCAGTAACTACAGCACGATTCGCGCCAAGGTTGATTCGGGAATTCCAGTTAAGTTTATCGTTTTTAACGATATCACCGAATAACTGAAGTTCAATACCCCTGTTGCGAATGGCACCACCGTTCGCAAGTCTACTGGTACGACCAGTAGAAGTGGCTACAGGTAGGTAAATGATTTGATCCTCAGTGGTCATATCATAAACGGCTAAATCTGCGCCAAAGCGCCCTTTAGCAAAGCGTAAGTCAATACCTAATTCACTAGAATTGGTGCGTTCTGGACGTAGATCAGGATTCGTCGCGAATGTATTGATACCAAAGGCTGGGTAACCGCCAAACATTGCAGCTGGGCTATAGGTGTTGTTCAAAAGATAGGGATCCGTATCAGAACCTACCGCAGCTACTGCAGCACGAAGTTTCAAGAAGCTAATTGAACCTAAATCCGCCATTTCAGAAACGATCATCGAAGCAGAAGCTGCCGGATAGAAGTAACTGTTATTAGCCGTAGGTAATGTGGAAGACCAGTCATTACGAGCGCTTAGATCTAAATAATACGTGCTTTTGTAGGCAAAAGAAGCCAAACCAAACAGTGAGCGTATCGCCTTGCGCGCATACCGGCTTTCAGTTTGTACGTTTGAGCGGTTATTTGTTAATGTGAAAACACCAGGCTGAAGAAGCTGTGGGTTATTTGCAACAAGCGATGAGCTCTGCTGCATCATAAGGTTACCACCAAGTTTGGCATCAATTCGTAAATCTTTTTGCTCCATTGGTGCAGCATTTGCCCACGATAAAAGTGCTTCTGTATTGTTCTCACTAAAAGAAAGACGGTCTTCACGGTAGCTACCAAACAGTACTTTTTTAGTAGAGGTAGCTCTGCGGTACTGACGAATATCATTCTTCATATCCTGACCTGAACGAAGACGTATATTCATACGATCGTTAATGTGATAAGTCGCATTGATATCTCCTAAAAGGCGCGATGCGTTGAAGCTGTTTGTGTTTTCATTGACAATAAGAAACGGGTTGTTTCCCCAAAGTTCTTCGACGTAAGATTGCTGTACGTTGTCTTGTCCTGGTTTCCAGTAATCGCGCAAATCATCGATTGGCGTATTACGTGGTATCCAAAGAAAAGAATACATAACAGAGGAACTTTCATCGTAACCTGCGTTTGGAACGTTGTTTGAGCTCGATCCCACATACATAGCATTTGCTCTGAACTCTAAACGATTATTAAAGAGTTTCTTACCCATTGAGGTTTGGAGCGTATTCCGATTCAAATCCGTGTTAGGAACGATACCGCGTCTGTTGAGTTGGGTACCGGAAAATCTGAAATCTCCATTTTCATCTGCATGAGATATACTCACATTATTGTTGGTACTTACTCCGGTTTGGAAGAAGTTTCGCATGTTGTCAGGAGCAGCTTCGAAAGGCACTGCTTCATCGTTAGAATTAAACACTTTTACAGGTTGGCCATTCGTACGTGGCCCCCAGTTTTCACCAAAAGCGTCGTAGTAATCACCAGTATAAGTGGCACCATCGTTGTAACTGTATTTACCACCGCCACCGTTACCAAACTGGTCTTGGAAATTAGGTAGTTTTAGAGGTGTTTCAAGTACAGTGTTAGAATTCACACTTACGCCCCAGCCCTTGCTGTTTTTTCCTGTTTTAGTAGTAACGTAAATAACCCCATTTGCAGCGCGCGAACCGTATAATGCGGCAGCAGCTGGTCCTTTCAAGACAGAAATATTTTCGATATCGAAAGAGTTAATAATCTGAGCACCATTACCAAAGTCAATGGTTGAAGATCCATTCAGGCCATCGCCTGGAGAAAACAAACCGTTTGTAATGGGCACGCCATTTACAATAAACAGCGCTTGGCTGTTTCCGTTCAACGAAGTTTGACCACGAATGGTCACGTTTGCTGAGGCAGTAGGACCTGCTGAACCACTAGTAACATATACTCCAGCGAGCTTTCCACTGAGGTTGTCCACCGCATTGGGCGCTGGAACTGAGGCAATGTCTTTACTTTTAAGTCCTTGAACGGCATAACCTAGTGCCCGCTCCTCACGGGATACCCCTAGAGCAGTAATGACAACTTCTTCCAATTGGATCTCCGAAGCATTTAAAGTCACGTTTAAAATGGACTTCCCAGAGACGTCTACCGTCTGCGTTTGAAATCCAAAAGAACTGAAAACCAATTTTGATTGACCTTCGTACAGTGTTATGCTATACTGGCCCATTGCATCAGTAAGTGTTCCTTCTTGACTGTTTAAAACAGTAACTGAAACGCCTATTGCTGGATTACCGGTATTATCTGTAACGGCTCCAGTGATTTTTTGCTGCGCCCATCCAGATTGAGCGAACCCAATGAATAGAAAGAGAAAAGCAATATAATGTGAATAACGATTTTGTCGTTTTCGCATAATAAATGATGTTTAAGGAATTAAAATAGAACCCTACTAAACCAATCCTAAGGGCCTAGCGGAACGACAGATTCTCTGTCAAAATGATAAGGAACTTATGTAGAAGATTTTGCCTAGAATACTCCGTAAGTACACGGAGTGGAAATCTGGGCCCCAAAAGGAAAGGCGTGCTTTGAATTTGATTGGGAATGCGGTTTAGACGTGTAGTTGTCTTCTATGATGAAATCCACGGGGTCGACCTCTGACATATAGTATTCAACCGGAAAAGATTCGGTTGCTGTATCAGTATAATCGATAGTAATAAAGGGATTTTGCGAGTCTGCCATCAGAATTTCGAAGTTATGAAAAATTAAGGAGGTGTGCAATCTTAGAAAAGTACGCCCCCGGTTAATAGGACCTAGTATTTCACAGACGCATCGTACCTTCGTAGTCTAGACCCACAGAAAGCCAACTATTCCATTGAAACCTATTTCGCCAAAGGCTCTTAAACAAGTACTCCATTATTTCAGCTTCTTTAATCACGCCCTATCGGCAGAAGAAGTACGGCAGTATTTATCAGTTCCTGCAACGCAGCAAGAGGTTACGGAAGGCTTAAAGGTGCTCGTTCAGGAAGGGCTTATTTATTGCCAAAACGGCTGGTTTGCTTTAGCACCGGACGCATTGGTACTGCGTGCAAAATATGAGCGTTTGAATCTAAGACGATTAAAATTGGCCCATAGTATTGGTCGGTTTATTGCTGTTTTTCCTTTTGTTAGGGGAGTTTATCTAAGCGGCTCACTCTCTAAAATGGGCATACAGTCGAAAGACGATGATCTCGATTTCTTCATTCTAACCCGTTCAGGTCGTGTTTGGACGACTAAATTCTTCTTGATTGCTTTCAAGAAAATTTTCCTTTTGAATTCGGAGAAGTACTTCTGCATCAACTTGTTAATGGATGAAAACCAATTATCTTTAGCCAAGCGCAATCGCTACACTGCGACAGAAGTGGCCTCTCTTATTACGCTTCGTAACGATCATGGACGTGAAAAGGTCCTTTCGATGAATGATTGGGTTAAAAACTATTTTCCAAACGTTGAGGTGCCTGGTGCCCTTGAAAATAGAGTTCAAACCCTTAGTGTTTTTGAGCGCATTTTAAATGCGACGCTAGGCGATGCTTTTGAGCGATGGTGTAAAGCCCGGTTTACGATACACATGCGCACGCATACAAATAAAGAAGAAGGTTATTTCGAATCCGAGACCTACAGTTCAGCGTATTACCCACATAGCGTTGAACAAAGATTAATGAAGCATTTAGAAGAATTTGAAAATGAATAGAAAAGAAATAGTGATCTCGTTGCTTTCTGGAATGTTGCTGTTTTTGATTGCAACAGTGCGTACCCCACAGTTTTCAGCGGAAGCGACATTTTTTGTGCCACTAACGTTATTGGAAAAGCAGATAGAGCAAAATGGAATCGGATTTGGATCTCCCACTGAAGTGGATGCGCATATTGAATTGATGCAAAGTCCAGTTGTGTTAAAAGAGGTGCAACAAAAATTTACGGAAGCGTTCAGCCTCTCCGTACGTAAAACCAGAAATGGAGCAGTAGCTGTAGAGGTTCGTTCCGCCGATGCGCCACGTTCCGCTGCGATCGCAAATTATGTAGTGGAGGTTGCGGACTCAATAAAGCAAGCTATGTTGCGTCAAAATGTAGGCATGAGTTTCGATGTAGTGGAGAAGCGAACGTTGACCTTGCAATCGGAAGAAGTCGCCTTGCGAAAAGAATTGGACGCCCTTCGATTTGCAGCAGAATCAGATTCGCTGGCCTATGCGGCATTAATCTTTAGAAAGGAGCGTCAATATGGGGCGGCAGTAGTCGAATTGACGAATACTGAGCGTAAGCTTGAGGATTTAAAGTCTTACACGAACGCTCCAGCCCCCAAGTCCTATAGTATTTCCCCTGCGACGCCGGCAGAAAGACCCGTAGGTCTTCCGGCATGGTCGGTTGGATTGATCGGCGCTGCGCTAATGGCAGGTGGATTAAAGATATGGGCCGCGAATAAATCTTAAGGTGATTCAAAAAACTATAGCCCCCTTTGCTTTTAGTGCGCTGTTCCTTCTACTCGCGGGAACGTTGTATTGGGATTTGTACTGGGAATTGGTCTGGAGTTTTTTGTCTGTTGTCGGTCTTGCATATGGCGTATACAAAAAGGGAACCTTAGGGCAGCTGGTATTTGCTGCGGCCTTGTTAGCACCGCTTTCTATAAAACTAAGCCTTCCTTTTGCGGATGTATATTTACCTATTGAATTTATATCTACGGCCACTGCGGTGGTTGTTTTTCTGACCATCGTGAATGCTACAAAAGGCATTTGGCTGCGAAAATTTCCGCTTCCACTGTTGTGGCTTATTACTTTTTTACCGGGCATCTGTTTTTCAGAACTACTCGATGCTAGTTTAAAATTCTCTGCGCTCAATGGCATCTTCGTTGTAGGCTTTTATTACGGGTGTATAGCACTTGCTGAACGGGGCATCAGGTTTCCATACCTGCCCTACATTATCGCGTTGATCCCGGTAACTGTGGTAGCACTTTATCATTTTGCACAATTCGAATTCAACCCCATTACCATTTCCGGCATCTTTAAACCGTTCTTTTACAGCCACACGATGTATGGTGCTGTAATGGCCTTTCTTGCCGCTATTGCTTTGGGGAATTTCCCTCATAGAAGTCTTTGGAAGTGGGTGTTCGTGGTGTGTGTTTTGTTGACATTATTTAGT